>Ga0208138_100021_pt1 | contig 144273 bp, 150 predicted proteins | sample AntRauMetaRauer3_FD_184786 | JGI IMG/M metagenome (GOLD analysis project Ga0208138, IMG submission 184786) | Saline lake microbial communities from Rauer Lake, Antarctica, in enrichment culture - Antartic Rauer Lake 3 Metagenome Rauer3 (SPAdes)... ... | reverse complement strand
CGCCCGGGAGCATCGCGAACAACCGGTTTAGCTACGTGAGCACCGGACAGACGACGCCGGACCGCCCGCCGATCAGCTACGAGCGAGCACAGATCCTCATCTTGTTCAGCGGGATCGGCGGCGCCGGACTCACCTACCGAGTCGTTCGGAAGCGTCGCGAAGACGAAGATAAAGACGTGGAGCAAATCATATGAATCCAGTCGAGACAGCCCGCGAGCGGCCGATACTCGTCGGTGGGATTGTGTTGCTGTTTATAGGTGGAGCCGAGCGCGGAACGTACCCGTATCCGTGGGAACTTGAGGGCGCCGGCGTCGCCGTCACCGCCGCGGTCGCGATAGCGATCGGCGGCTACGTCGCCGGCGGCTACGTCGCCGATCTGCTCCCCGACGAAGAGGGGATCTATCTCGTCGCGTTCGAGGCAAGCGACGGCACCGGCGGCGCCGTCTACGAACTCTCAGAAGACCAGTTCGCGGACATGGACGTTCACGCCGGCACCCTCTTCGAGTGGCCAGTCGCGAAGCGCGTGTACGAATGTCGCGAGTACCGGCCGGAGGATAACGTCGCGGTCGCCAACTGGCGGGAGTCCGTCGCCGGGTCGGAACTCGCCGGCGAGGTCCAGGTCGTCGACGCGATGGACCAGATCGCGGAGCTTCGCGACGAGTTCGAGCCGGAGGCACGCAAGAGCCGGCACCTCCAGCGACGAATTCGGTCGATCGTCCGAAAGCTCGACCGGCGCCGGCTGCTGGACCAGCAAGAGATCATCGACCCGACCACGACGCCGGCGTTCGACCGGGACGACGCGACCGTTTCGCAGGTCGTCGCGGAGGAGATTCCAGACGAGCTGCTCCCGGAGTCGATGACGGCCGAGGACGCGATCCGTCAGGAGTCGAACGGTCACGACGAGGAGACGGTCGGCTTCGAGCTGCTCGACGACATGGACGAACCACTCGCGAGGAACGATTAACATGGGAAACGACAAGACAGGCGCGTACGCGGCCGCCGAGTTGGGATCGAAGCTCCGGGGCGAGGACCCCGGCGAGAACGTCCGATCGTTCGCGGGGCTCGTCGACGACCGGCGGACGCTCCGGCTCCTCAACTACTACGACGGGCTGATAGACGAGCCGATCGAAGACACGGAGATCGGCCGTCTCATCATTCAGAACGCCGCGACGCGGACAATCGACGAGGCGGTCCGACACGGGAGCGTCTCGCAGATGAAGTCTGCGACCGGGCTCACCGGTCAGGAACGCGACGGCGGCGATCTCTACGCGGACGCGGCCGCGGAGCTCACCCACGAGGGCGCAATCGGGCTTGTGTTTGGGTCTCCCGGCGCCGGGAAGACCGCGACCACGCTCGACGTGGCGCAGGCGTGGAAGGTCCGCACCGGCGGCGCGCTCATCGGAAACACGTCGTGGGATGGCTTCGACCGCGTGGTTCGGTCCGACCGCGAGATGCTCGAAGCGATGGCCGAGATCGAGGGACCGGTGCTCGCGCTGCTCGACGAAATCGCACAGGAACTCTCCGGGTTCGGCTCGGGCAACAAGGCCGCCGAGCAGTTCAGCGACTCACTCCTCTTCATTCGCAAGAAGGAGGCGAAGCACGGGCCGTATCCGAAGCGCGGATCGGTCCTGCTCGTGGGTCACACCCGGACGAAGACGGCGAAGTCGATCCGGCGGGTCGCGTCGTTCGCGATCAACAAGCCGAGCCGGTCCGATCCGGGAATCGCGCGGCTCCTCGAATCCGAGGGAGGAAAAGACGAGTTCGAGGAGGCGGGCGACTACAAGGGGCTCACCGACACGGCCGAGACGTATCCCGAGCACGAGGCGAGCGAGTTCGCGATCGTGATGGAGGACGACGAGGAGGACGACGACGCGCTCGACGCGGACGGCTTGAAGCGACAGGAAGCGATCGACAAGGCGATCCGCGCGGTCGAGCGACACGGCATGACCTACGCGGACGCGGGCGATGTCGTGGGCTACTCCGCGGCGTGGGTCTCGGACCGAATCGCTGAATACCGCGACGGCGAACACGGAGGATCGGTGAATGAGATCGAAGCGTGAATCGCTGGACCCCGAGACGATTCACTCGTTCATTCACTCACCCGCCCCGGCGCATACCTTATTTTATACGCGGGCGATCACGGCGGGGGGCGCGAATCTGCGCGGGGGGATCGCGGCCGGATTCGGTCGATCGACGTTCGACTCGCGCGGAGATCTCGAGCTGCAACCGCAACCCAAACGGATCGACCGATGAGCTACGATCCCGCGATCGTTGGCTACTACGGGAAGCTCGTTGAGACCTGGGCGGCCGACAACTATCCGATCGAGCTCGACTATCCCGAAGTTGACGGGCTCAAGTTCGACGCGACCGACAAGGAGAGTGGTCGGCCGTGGGACGTGAAGGGCTCGATGGTGAATGGAGTTCGTCCGACGTTCAAGTTCTGGGAGGATCAGCATCGGACGCTCGGTCGTGAGAACGGTGGCTACGTTCTCGTGTGGTATCGGGCGGAAGGACGGGAGATTACGGTTGTGTCGTCGCGCAGCATTCGTGCGAGGGATCTAGAGATCAACAACTGGACGAATCCAGGCGAGACACACTACCGGAGTCACAGCCGTGAGGCACAGATTACCACGAGTCGGCTGCGGCGATGACATTTTTTATAGAAATCAGGCCAATCTCACTTACTATTTGGTATTCTTCGAGTTCTCTAATCATTCAGTACACAAAATAAAGCTAGTATAAGACTTCGTCATCATGGATTGATGATTGTACCACAGAGATAGAATACGGCTCATCAGAGAGGTGGTATTCTACTGTGTCTTCAATAATCTCGCATTTCCAGTCAGGGACATTTTCGCCGATGTGAATTTTTGAAATTAGAATGCCAAGATTGACTGGTATATGAATACCACCCTCTGGGATTTCAGATTCTAATCCGATCTCCTGCTGATCATCACCGAAATATGCCTCAGGACCATTATGCGTCTGCATGAAAGCCCCGCTAGGCTGATGCTGAATGATTGCTCGAAACTCCCTTTCTGAGCGGAATTCATTTCTCTTGTAGAGGTACGGTGGTAGATAATCGTCGATATTAATTGGGTTCCAATTAGGTATATCAAAATCATCAAAATCTTTGTATTCTACTTTGTGTAAGTATACGTCCTCAGAGGTCCCTCCGCGCTCAATAGCATCAATTAATCGACCAACATCGGATTCAATACAAATCGGTACACCGCTGTCTGAGTACGCCCCCCACATTGTAGCAGACTCTGTATCCCTGTGGTGCCAGCAATTCATGTAGGTGAACTGCCTGAAACTCCCTGTAATAGAGGGAATGAATTGTTCTACGAGGTAATCGTCGATCCCTCGCAAAGCCTCTTCCCTGCGCTCGCGTGTGAGCTTTGGCACCGCACCTTCATGTGAGTCTTCAAAATTGTCAGCTCTGGAGAAAAATAATGATCTACGTTCTAATAGACCGATTAGTTGTGTCAATTCAATATATCGCCAAATAGGTTCTCCTCTGTCAGGAATCTCAGTTCGAGGGTGAAATGTTATACCCATAAGAGGAAATAATAACGAGTCTAAAAATATCTACCTCTAGAGAATTAGCTGCTCCCCGAATGAATATTCAAGATGTACTCATGCATCAGGCTCGCTTTCGATTTGCTTTCCTGAGTCTCTTCCTCTTGTATATGCCCAACCAGCTGTCATAAATATAACAACGAAACCAATCCCCACGATCTCAATCAATCCACTCGCTAGTTCTAGTGACAAAATAAACTTAACAATACTTGATAAAATGAGGAATCCGGTCGTTACTGGCCCTGCAAATACATTCATTACTTGTGTGAAATCTTCATCATTTGGGATCGCGGGTGACAACTGCATAATAAATGCAAAAAGAGCAGTGATGATGACGACTGCTGGATAAGGCAAGAGAAAACCTACCTCCCCGATCGTCACTCCCTGTTCGAATGTGAAGAAAATAGACTCTATGAATATCCCTAGAAAAAACCCGGTCGCAAAGTGAATGTGGATGCTATCTTTTTCTCTTGTGGACCGTCCAAGATAGTGACCGGTACCTAATCCCGCTGCTGCTAGTGTGAAAGGCCGAGCATATTGATCGAATAGTTGAGTCTCGGTCACAGTACCCTGAACTGCCAGACCTATTACTGTAGCTCCTAAGACTGCCAGAAATCCGGCAAAAATCAACAAAGCCCGATCAGAGACTGATAAATTAACATCTGACATAATACCTGATCTGTAATCGATTGACATAAATTATATCATAACTATCTCAAGTGTTCATAGGCGAAGGTAATAACTTTATCAAACAAACAAGTCGACATCAGTTGGTTTGCGCGGATTTTTCGCAAAAACGGCGGGGTACCTTAGAATCAGTGGCCTTAGCCACACCTCTAACCGCCAACCGACCCCCCGGTGTCGGTTCGACGGCACCGCCGAGCTCGTCGAGCCACGATCGTCGCTTGTGTTGCGGTCGAGGTCGTCGCGAACCCGCCAGTCAAGAGGGTCGATCGAGGCGAAAACGGTCGCAAAAAGACGGTCAGGGTAGTGTTGCCACTCACGAGGGGCCGCGCTACCGGAGCGTCTGACCCCTCCCCCACGCGCCCCGCGCCGGGCGGATCTTCGGTCCCGCGTCGTCGCGGTAATGCGTCACCGCCTCCTTGAGCCGCTCCGGATCACGGCCGGCGTCGGTCCAGTACCGCTTGAGCCGCGTCACCAGGTCCGACCACGATTCGCCCGCGAGGTTCCCCATCCGAACCCGGAGCTGCGCCTCGCGCTCGTCGACGTGGATCCCGTTCGCTTGGCAGAACGCGATCAGTTCGTCCGTGCGATCGTCGAGCGCCCGCCGCTCGGCGTTTTGGACCGCGTTCGCCGCGGCACCCACGGCGTTCCGGACGCCCTCACGCGCTGCGTGCAGCGCCTCGACGACCTGCTCGGCGACGTGATGCGACCGCAACGCGACCGATCCCTGTTCGCGAACGACCATCTCCTCGATTCGCCGGAGCCCGCGGCGCACGCTGTCGGGGTGCCAGTCGTGTTCGTCCGCGATCTCCGCGGGCGACACGTCGCCACCGTCGGCCACGAGCGTTTTCAGCGAGTCCCACTCGACCGGCGAGAGCCCGTTGGCGAGCTGGCGAACCACGACGTTCCGCTGATCGCTCTCGACCCGTTCGAGGTTCAGCGGGAGCACCCGCGAGCGGTCGACTGTCGACGCCTCGAAGTACGCGTCTTCGACGAACGTTCGGGCGTTGCTCGGGCCGCCGCCCTCGTCACCCCCGTCGTCGAGCGGTTGCGTCGGGAGGTTCGCCTCGTTCAGCGCCGCGAGGATCGCCTCTTCGAGTTCCGTCGAGATCTCCTCGTGGTCGATCGGCCGGAGCGTCTCGCTCCACCGGCTCGACTGATAGGACGCTTCGAGCTTCGGGTGCGCGAGCGGGTGCTCGTCGGGCAGCGACTCGGCGTTTCGCGCGTAGTAGTGCTTGAACTCTTTGGGGATTCGGTGGTCGGGAAACGCCTCCCGGATCCGTTTCGGCCCGAGCGTGACCGTGTGGTAGTAGCCGGCCCGTTCGGTGTCGTCCTGCACGAGTTTCCGGTAGCCCGACCGGTCGCTTTCGAGGAGGTGACCCATCCGGGCGAGCGGTCCCTCCCGCGAGTGGATCGCACCGCACACCTCCCGGTCGATCCGGACGTACCGCGCCGCGTCCATCACGACGCTGTACTCCTCGCGACGGTTCGCGAAGTGCATCGGGTCGAGCGTCACCGCGCCGGCCGCCCGGTGGATCACCGTCTCGACCTGATCGAACTCGACGTTCGACGCGTTCACGCGGACGTTCACCGCGTCGCCGAGATCCCACAGCGGCCGGGCGACCGACTTCCCCGATTCAGATTCGAGCCCACGCCACCGCGGCTGGATGAGGGCCTTCACCTTCCGCTCGCCCGTCTCGTCGTCAGCGACCGCGTTCAGTCGGAACTCGCGAAGCGTGTCGAACTCAACGCGGGTTCCGTCGGGCGTCTCGCCGCCGTCTGGGGGTGCGAGCCCGGATTCCTGATACGACAGCGTGACGCGCCACTCCTCACCGTCGAGTCGGAAGGTGCCACGTCGGCTCCCTGTGGCGTCGCACAGGCGCGCGGCACCGAACCACGGCCCGAGCCCGTCGTCGTACACGTAGTTCGCCATGTACTCGTGTGGGGCCGTCTCGACGGCCTTCATCGCGAGACACCTGATCGGTCGAGATAGCAACCGGCGCACTCGACGCGACCTCTGCGGACACGAACCGAAGGGCGCTCGCAGCCGCACGTCTCGCAGGTGGGTCTCACGCGAACACCACCACCAAATTCACCGCGGCGACGACAGCGCCGATTGTCGCGACGCTGAGTCCGACCCACTCGGGCGTCTCCAGGGCGTCGGCCGCGATCGGCCACGCGAGGGCGGCGACCGCAACACAAGCACACATCCCGAGGACCGTCGCGACCTCCCGACCGCGAGCAGCTCGCGAACGACGGGGTTGGCCTCCGCGTCGAGCCCGACGACCCGCGCAGCGAGCACGGTTGTCGTCGCGTCGAGCACGCCGTGGCTCGTGAAGATCGCAGCCGCCTCTCCGCGCCGATCACGCATCGGTCTCCCCCAACAGGTAGGCTTGAACGCAGTAGGGGCGCGAGCAACCGACGATCTCACCGATCTCGTCGAAGGTGAGATCAGTTTGCTCGCGAAGGCGAACGATCACCAGGTGTCGATCGATCGTCGCCGGATCGTCGTTCACGCTGACCACCTCCGTTCGGCGTCACGTTGCCAGCGAAGGTGGGCGGCGTCGACGACGTTGGTGCGTGCACCAACGGCCGGATCGTAGAGCTCGGACGCTCGAACGAACAGCGTCATCCTGAGAGCCCTCCGTTCCACGGCTCGCCTGCGTTGCGGGCGGGACTGTTCTGCGGGTCCGGCGTCGGAACGTCCTTCCCGGCCGCGCTTCCCTCGCAGATCCGCACCCACGAATCACACTTGGGACATCGATGGGCGATATCTCCTTCGTCGCCGTGAACTCGCCGGAAATCGCTCGGAACGTGGGAGTCACACTGGAGGCAGTTGCTCCGGCTACTGTGAGATCGGAGCAACATCATGCCGAGACCACCTCGGCTAACGCAGATCGGGAGACCGTGGTAACTACCGGCTTAATTCTTGCCCGGACAAGACACGCTAGCGGTGCCTCTAGAGGTGTAGAAGACCGAAATTGGGTGGCTGGGGAGTCCCAGCCCACCAATTTCCCCGGCCAATGAAGGCCGGTGGAGTAGGTGGGCCAACACGGATTTGAACCGTGGACCTCCCGGTTATCAGCCGAGCGCTCAACCTGACTGAGCTATTGGCCCAGGTAAGCGCATTCAGTCGTTGCGTGGGTAGGATTTTAAGGGTTTCCTTTCGCGAGTCCCCCGCCGTCTCCCGGTTTCGACAGTGAACCGCGTCGTCGTTAAGCGGTCAGTCGGTTCGTCTGGGCTCCTCGTCGTCGTCTTCGACCGTAAAGTCGACGTCGACGACGTCGTCCGCGTGGTCCTCGTCGTCGAAGCGGTCGCCGTTGTCGCGGGCGTCGCCGCCGACACCGTCGCCGCCACCGCCGACGCCGCCACCACCGACACCCCCGCCACCGGGGAAGTCCGCGCCGCCGCCAAAGGTGAAGCCGCCGGCAGTCCCGTCGTCGGCACCGTCGCCGGGGAACCCGCCGATGTAGACGTTTCCGGTTGCGAAGCCGCCGGTCTCGCTGTCGAGGTACGGCACCACGATGTACTTTTTGACGGCCATTCGAATCGGGACCCGTGAGAGAGGGAGTGCGAGCAGGAAGCCGACCGCGTCGGTCACGAGCCCCGGTGTGAGCAGGAACGCGCCGGCAGCGATCAGCAGGCCGCCGTCGAGCAGTTCGTCGGTCGGCGGTTCGCCGCGGGCCAGTTTGCGCTGGACCCGAGCGAGCGTCGCGCGCCCCTCGGCGCGGAGGAGGAGCATCCCGAGCACGGCGGTCAACACGACCAGCGCGACCGTGACCGCCCACCCCAGTCGCGTCGCGACGACGATCAGGAACAGCGCGTCCACGAGGGGGACGACGAGGAGCAGCGCGAGCAGCGTTCGCGGGCGCATACCACCGTCTTTCCGCTGGGGACGCATAGCCCTTTTCGTCGCGGCTGTCCGGCGGGACGCTCGGGCCGATCCCCGCTGCGCCCGCGCCACGTCCATACCGATCCGCGACCGCACCGATCCGCGACCGCCACCGCTTTGACGCGCCGGGTCCAGCCGAGCGTATGGATATCGTCGGCGCGCTCGGCCGCGAGCCCCCCGAGCGCGAACCGCTGCCGCGGTGGCTCGCTCCGCTACCGAAGTCGCTCGAAGACGTCGCCTTCCGGTTCGTGTGGGTCATCGTCGCTATCAACCTCCTCGGCACCGCGTTCGGCTTCTGGTACTACCGGTTTCAGTTCCGAGAGATTCCGGTCGAGATGTGGGCTTTCGTCCCCGACAGCCCGGGGGCGACCCTGCTCATCGCCCTCGCGCTCGCGGCGTGGGCAGTCGGCGCGCAGCGCGACTGGCTCACCGCGCTCGCCTTCTTCGGGAACGTCAAACTCGGGCTGTGGACGCCCTACGTCCTCGTGGTGTTTTACCCCGAGTTCCTCGCCAACTCGGGGCCCGCGATGTACACGTTCCTGTTGGTGAGTCACCTCGGAATGGTCGTGCAGGCGTTCGTCCTCTACCGGATCACGGACTTTCCGGTGAGAGCGGTTGCGGTCGCGACCGCGTGGTACACGGTCGACCTCCTGATGGACTACTTCGTCCCCGTAATCGGCGACGTGACTCACACCTCGCTGCCGTACCTCGACACCGAGCCGTGGTTCACGACGACCGTGCTGCAGGTCGCCGCCGCCGGCGCGGTCGCGCTCACCGTGATCCCGTTGTTCTGGGCGCTCGCCACGCGCGTCGCAACGCTCCGGCTTCGACTCGGCAACGGCGACGACGAGAGCCCCGGGGACGGTGACAGCGGCGGCGACGACGGCCGCACCGTCTGAGCGCGTCCACTATTTAAGTCATCCGGGCGTGTCGAGGACGTATGAGCGCGTACGAGCGGATCGCGGATCTGACCGTCACCGTCGAGTCTGTGAGTCGGCGTCGGTACACGGGCGCGACGACCAGCGGTTTCGAGCGGACGAGTACCGAGTACCGACTCGTCGGCGACGGCGTCACCGGTCGCGGCGAGGACGTGACCTACGAAACGGCCGACCACGACGCGCTCGCGGGCACGGACCCGATCGATCTGGAGGGCGAGTGGACGATCGCCGAGCTGTCGGCGCACCTCGACGACGTCGACCTGTTCGCTGCGAAGCCCCCCACACAGGAGTACTTCCGCAACTACCGGCGGTGGGCCGTCGAGAGCGCGGCGCTCGATCTGGCGCTCCGACAGCGCGAGGAGTCGCTCGGCGAGTTCCTGGATGTCGAGCCTGACCCGGTTCGGTTCGTCGTCTCGACGCGCCTCGGCGAGCCGCCGAGTACCGACCGCGTCGAGGAGTTGCTCGCGCTCGACGAGGACCTGGAGTTCAAGCTCGATCCCACGCCGGACTGGCCCGACGAGGCGTTCGTGACCCTCCGGGAGACTGGCGCCGTGCGGATCCTCGATTTAAAGGGCTGGTACGAGGGGACCGATGTCGACGTCGAGGCGGACCCCGAACTGTACCGCGACGTGTTCGCCGCGTTCCCGACGGCCGTCGTCGAGGACGCCGCGTTCACGCCCGAAACGCGGCCGCTCGTCGAGCCGCAGGCCGACCGGCTCTCCTTCGACTATCCGATCGATAGCGTCGAGAGCCTCGAATCGCTCCCGGTCGAGCCGGGATGGTGTAACATCAAACCGTCGCGGTTCGGCACGCTCGAATCGCTGTTCGAGACGATTGAGTACTGTCAGAACAACGGCATCCAGCTGTACGGTGGCGGTCAGTTCGAGCTCGCCAGCGGTCGGACCGCGATCCAGGCGCTCGCCGCGCTGTTTTACCCCGACGGGCCGAACGACATCGCTCCGCGGCCGTTCAACGACCCTGACGCGTCGCCGCCGTACCCGACGAGCCCGCTTCGGCCCGACCACGACGCCGTCGGCTTCGAGTTCTGAGACCGCGCGATATCGAGCGGCTGTCGGCGCCGACTGTTTATAAACCGACGATGCGGTCGGCGTGCGCCGACGAGCGGCCGCTTATAAGCGGCCGCGAGTTGCACGCACGAGGGACTCGGAGTGGCGCTTATAAGCGCCGCTCCGAGGAGGCTGGGGAGGCGTGAGGTGCGGACGCGGTCCCGCGAGGGGACGAGCGGGAGCATGGAAGCCGCAGCCCGCGCAGCGAAGCGAGCAAGAACGCCTTCCAGTGGTGCGGTCGCGGTGCGATCGGGTGAGACTCCGGAGGGCTCCTCCACCGATCCGGCGTCGACCGCTTATAAATGAACGACTGTGCCCTTCCCGAACGAACACCGGAGGGCCGTAGCACCGCAGTACCGCCGGAAACGACACCTGCGAAACGTCGGCCGCCTACGAGACGAACTTCAACAGATCGTCGCGGTTGTGCTCGTGGAACCGCGTCCGCAGACACTCCTCTAACGCCTCGATATCGCCGCGTTTCGCGCACATCGGCGCCACCTGGTCGGACCACTGCTGCCACGGCGGGTACAGCCCCAGGCGGTCGCAGATCTCGTCGAGCCGCTCGTCGAGGTCGTCGATCTTGTCGGTCTTGTTGACGGCGATGATCGGCTCGACACCGACGTCCTCCAAGAAGCCGAACATCTCCACGTCGTGCGGGAGGTTCCCGCGCTCGGCGTGCCGGTCGATGATGTCGACGGCGGCCTTCCCGTCCATCACGACGACGCCCGCCAGGATGTGCTCGGCGTTCTCCTCCAGATAGTGAACGATGTTCGTCTTGATCGCTTCGCGGTGCTCCTCCTCAACGCCCGACATGAACCCGAAGCCGGGCAAGTCGGTGAACATGAAGTCCTCGCTGGCCCAGTCGAAGTGGTTCGGCTGCCGGGTGACCCCCGGTTTGCCGCCCGTCGAGAAGTCGTGTCCCGTCAGCTCGCGCATCAGCGTGGACTTGCCGACGTTCGAGCGCCCTACGAGGACGACTTCGGCGTCGCGGTCCGGCCGGTCTTCGAACATACCCGACTGTGGGCGACTCAGCGGTTTAAAAGGCGCGTCGTGGTGTCCGCGCCACACGGAGGGCGATAGCGACGTGCGGAAAGCGATATCGTCGACCCCGTCGCTCAGACGAGCGAGTCGGCGTCGTCGACGGGAACGCGATCGCTGCCGGAGGTACCCGTCTCGATCCGGTCGTTCACGCTCGCGAATGCGGTGCCGAACATCCGGAAGACGGCGACCTGCCCGTAGAACTGGACGAACGGAACGAGCACGATGCCGATGAACGTTGCCGTGAGCACGCCCGCCACGATCCACGTGATCACCGCGACGACGATGGGCATCAGCACGGCGACGAGGTACTCGGTGGACAGCAGCGTGGGCTTCAACAGGTCCACGTCGAAGGCGGCACCCATCTCGCCGCGGGCGGCGTACGCCGACAGCGCCGCGGGCACCGCGTAGTAGACCAGAAAGAGGATCGGAATGAACGCCAGCGCGAGCAGGGCGCCCACCACGCCGATGAGCGCGCCCGCGTCGCCGCCGAGGGCGCCGCCGGTCCCGAGCACGACTGCGACGAGAATCGCGTACGCGATGACGGGGACGATGGTGTACGCGATGGTAATAACCGTGCCGACAATTCCCGTCATCAGGAGGTCGCCCCAATCGTCGAACTCCGGCGGCACCTCGTCGCCGGCGATGGTCTGTTCGAGCACGCGAACGAGGTACCCGACGATGACGAACGCCGGGATGACGAGCAGCGAAAGGAATCCCAACACGCCGCCGATGATGATACGTCCGATCCAATCGCCGCGAACCGGATACGAGAGTCCGTCTTCGAGCATGGCTGTACTCACACAAATTTGATACATAAACACACCGATAAATACTGCCAGATCGAGGCTCGCGGTCCGATCCCGACGATTAACGGTCGTCGCGTCCCCACCACGACCATGGACAAGCAGGCCGTCCGGGAGGCCGTCTGGGACGCGTTTGAGTCAGGGGACGAAGCCCGCTTCCCCTTCCCGCCGCACGGGCGGATCCCGAACTTCGCCGGCGCCGACGTCGCGTGCGAGCGACTGACCGACACCGACGCGTGGGCCGCCGCGGACACCCTCAAGTGCAACCCCGACGCGCCGCAGCTCCCGGTTCGCCGGGCCGCGCTGCGCGAGGGCAAGACGATCTACGTCGCCCAACCGCGGCTCCGCGACCCGGACCCGTTCCTCCGGATCGATCCGGCCGACCTCGCCGACGGCGGAGTTACCGGAGACGGCGGGGTCGTCGCCGACAACGACGACCTTGCCGACAACGGTGACGCGCCCACCGTCGCCGACGCCACGACCGTCTCCGGCATCTCGACGCACGGCACGCCGGTCGCGCCCGAAGCCGTCCCCCACGTCGATCTCGTGGTCTCGGGATCCGTGGGCGTCACGACCGACGGCGCCCGGATCGGAAAGGGGGAGGGATACAGCGACTTGGAGTGGGGTGTGCTCAGCGAACTCGGCGCCGTCGACAGAGAGGCGCAAAGCGCCTCTAGCAGTCGGGCGAAGCCCGACGACGACGCGACGGTCGTGGCGACCACCGTCCACGAGCTTTCGGTGCTCGACGGCCCGGAATCGGCGGTCACCAGCGCCGACCGCGACCCGCGATCGGCGGTCGAGCTCCCCGACCCCGACCCGCACGACGTGCCGCTCGATTTGGTCGTCACTCCCGAGCGGACGATCGAAACCGAGACGCCCTACCCGCGTCCGGCCGGCATCGACTGGGACGCGCTCGACGACTCGAAGCTGGAGGAAATTCCGGTGTTGGCGGCGCGGGCGCCCGAGGGATGCTGACCCCGACCGCACTCGCGGCCCGACTCTGCACGATCCGACGACTCAGTCCGCGTGCTTCGGCTTCGGCGCCGATCGCTCCGTCCGGTGGTCGGCGACGTGGCCGCACTCGGGACAGACGATAGTCCGCTCGCTCCCGTCGCTGACGACGAGCCATCCCTCAGAGACGGGATTTTCGAAGCTGCACTCCGCACAGAAGAGGACCGATTTCCGACGCGCCGACCGGGGACCGCTGGCGACTGCGTTCATATCTCTGTTCAGTAGCTCGACGTATATGGGTCTTGTTCAGCCTGATCGTTCGGGAAAAATACGGTGTGGGGCGCTCACACGGAGGATGAACCGGCCGATAGCGCGAAGGCCACCTACCGCGCGAGCGGCATGTTGTAGCTCGTCTCCGCGGCCATCACATGCTCCCACGTCGCCTCGCACTCGCAGGAGACCTGCTCGAAGACGCTCGGGTCCTGGCGTTTGTCGAAGTCCTTGATCGCCGTCTGGACGCGGTCGTCGCACTCGCCGCAGTTGTGCGCGCCGCGGTCGGACCCGTGTCCGACCGGGTCGGAGACGACGATGGCGTCGGCGTCGGCGGTCTCTTCGAGGATGTGCGCGACCGACCAGAGCCACGGCGGCCGGTACCCGCCCTGGAAGAACAGCTCGTCGACCATCGTGTAGCGCTGGACGTTCGTCGGGTTCATCGAGACGGTGTGACAGCCGTCGACGGCGGCGCACCGACGGATCGAGTCGATCATGTCCGCGGCGGCCTCGGGCTCCGCGAGGAAGGGCGGTTTCAACAGGAGGTACGCCTTGATCCCCACGTCCGCGTCGAACTCGGCGTCCGCGGCGGCTGCCTCGGCGCAGGCGTCCTCGAAGTCGACGAAATCGAAGTACTTGTTCACGCAGTCGTGGCGGACGCGGTCGGTCGCGGTCTCCAACCCGACCGCCACGTCGGTCGCGATGCCGTGGTCGGCGAAGTCGGCGATCTTCTCGCGGTCGACGAAGTCCGGCAGTGACTCGACGACGATCCGGTCGCGGTCCGCGAACGTCTCGGCGATGGCTCGTCGGGTCTCCGCGGGGACCTCGCGCTCGTCGAGGAACGAGCCGGAGGTGTAGATCTTGATCAGCTCGGCGGGGGCGTCGGCCTCCTCGCGCTCGTGGTCGAGACAGACCTCGATCTGGCTCATGAGGTCCTCGTGGGCGACGCTCCCGCCCTCGACCGACTCCGCGACGTAGCCGCACATCGTGCAGCCGCCGGCGCGGGCCCAGCGGCACCCGCCGGTGTTCAAGATGATCGTGAGAGAGTTCACGACCCCGTCGGGGGTGTTGTCCTCGTCGATCCACACGCGGGTGGGTTGCGTCGGGTCGTACGTCTCCGAGCGTTCGGCGCGGATGTCGCGCATCACGGCGTTGTGTGCGTCCATTCCGCGCCCCTGCTCGTACGCGTCGGGGCTCGGCGTGCTCATTACCGGAGGAAGCGGGCGAGCGCGTAAAGCCGTGTCGTCATCGCGAACTCGTCGTTGCGGGACCGCCCCACTCGGCCGCAATCTCGGTTATCGAGCCGGCTGACGGGCGATCGCGACGATCGCGGCGATGCCACCGATCACTGCCCCCGCGGCGTTAATCGCAGCGTCCCGCCACGCGAACGAGCGCCACGGAATCGGTGCCTGCACGAGTTCGACCCCGAAACCGACCGCGACGGCGACGGCGACCGCGACAACGACGGCGGCGAGGTGGCCGCGTCGCCCTCGCCCTCTCGCGCGGACGACGAGCGCGGCGAGGACCGCGTAGCCGACGAAGTGGAACGGGTCGGTGAGGCCGATACCGAACGGGAACGAGGTGCCGGCGCCGCTCCCGGCTGTCCCCGGAACCGGCGCGACCGACGCGATCAGCACCACGAGTCCGAACGCGACGGTGTCGCGCCGGCGCCGCCGCCTCGCCGCCTCGCTCGACTCCTCGAAGCCCGTCACGCTCCGCCGGTCGTCGCCCGAGCGATTAAATCGTGCCGCTTTCTTCGACCCGCGTGACCCGCCCGCGACCAGTCCGTGGCCCGTCCGATACTGTCCTCGACGTGCACGTTTCGACGGATCTGTCGGCAGATGCGTCGAATCTCGACGGAGGTGCGCCGAAACCGCTCGCTCCCACATCGATGACCCTGGATGCGGACGCGGCCGCAAGACGTCTCACTGTCTGCCGTTTTCGCCCGATTTCGGCCGCCGTCCATATATAAACCGCTCCGGCGGATGTTGCCGGACGATGTAACTTATATCGATTTCGTCGAGAGGTGAACAACTAACACGCTGTGGTCCGTCTATAATTAACGAGCATTACATGACTGAAATGGGCGGCTACAGAGACCGAGTTGCACAGGTCGATCTCGGGGACGGAGCGGTCAACTATCACGGGATCGACGACGATGACGCGAAGAAGTACATCGGCGCGCGCGGGCTCGGCGTGAAGTACGTCTTCGACGCCGGCCCCGACGTGGACCCGATGGGACCGGACAACCGACTCGCGTTCATGACCGGCCCCCTCACCGGGACCCAGACCGTGATGAGCGGCCGCATCGCGCTGGTGACGAAGTCCCCGCTGACGGGGACGGTCACCGACTCGCACCACGGCGGCTGGTCCGGTGCACGCCTCAAGTGGGCCGGACTCGACGGCATCCTGCTCGACGGCGCGAGCGACGACCCCGTCTACCTCCTCGTCGAGGACGGCGAGGTCGAAGTACGCGACGCCTCCCACCTCTGGGGACAGGGCGTCCACGACACGATCGACGCCCTCGGTGAGGAGGTCGACGGCTCGGTCGGCAAGAATCTCTCCGTGATGGCGATCGGACAGGGCGGCGAGAACGGCGTCCGCTTCGCCTGCGTGATGAACGAGGACGACCGCGCGTCTGGCCGCGGTGGCACGGGCGCCGTAATGGGCTCGAAGAAAGTCAAGGCGGTCGTCGTGAAAAGCGGCACCGACATGCCGAAACCCGCCGACCCCGAGACGTTCAAGGAGGGCTACCAGCAGGCGATGGAGGTCATCCGCGAGTCCGACGTGACCGCGCCCAACGAGGGCGGGCTCTCGATGTACGGCACCAACGTCCTGATGAACGCGACCGAGGAGATGGACGGCCTCCCGGCGAAGAACGCGAAGTACACCTCCACCGAGGCGTACCGGGACGCGGAGGGCGTCGACACCGACGCCGAGCGCGTGTCGGGCGAGAACGTCCGCGAGAACATCCTCGTCGACGAACCGACCTGCCACTCCTGTCCGGTCGCGTGTAAAAAGGAGGTCGAGGTCAACGTCACGCACAAAGGCGAGGACATGAACGTCCGCACGGAGTCGTACGAGTACGAGTCCGCGTGGGCGCTCGGACCGAACTCCGGCCACTCCGACCGCGACGAGATCGCCGTCATGCTCGACCGCTGTAACGACCTCGGCATCGACACGATCGAGTCCGGCAACATCATGGCGATGGCGATGGAGATGAGCGAGGAGGGCAAACTCGACGGCGTCGGCCACCTCGACTGGGGCGACTCCGAGACGATGATCGATCTCCTCAGTGAGATCGGGCACCGCTCGTCGGACCTCGGCGACCTCCTCGCGGAGGGCCCCGAGCGCGTCGCCGACGCGAAGGACGCTCACGGCAACAAGCTCTCGGTCAAGGGCCAGACGATGGCCGCCTACGACCCGCGCTGCATGAAGGGGATGGGGATCGCGTACGCGACCTCCAACCGCGGCGCCTGCCACCTGCGCGGCTACACGCCGGCCGCCGAGATCCTCGGCATTCCGGAGAAGGTCGATCCGTACGAGTGGGAGGGCAAAGGCGAACTCACCGCCACCTTCCAGGACTTACACGCGGTGTCGGACTCGTTCGACATCTGCAAATTCAGCGCGTTCGCGGAGGGGATCGAGGAGTACGTGCTCCAGTACAACGGCATGACCGGCCGCGACGTCAGCGAGGACGAGCTGTTCGAGGCCGGCGAGCGGGTGTACAACCTCGAACGCTACTACAACAACCTCGTCGGCTTCGACGGCGCGGACGACACGCTGCCGAACCGGTTCATCGAGGGGCACCCGGACGCCATCCCCGGCACGGGCGCCAGCGAGGGCGAACTGGTCGAACTCGACGAGATGAAGGCGGAGTACTACGAGACCCGCGACTGGGTCGACGGCGTCGTCCCCGACGAGAAGCTCGCTGCGCTCGGCATCGACATCGGTCCCGGTACCGGCGTCTCCGCCGGCGACTCCGCGGCTCCGGCCGACGACTGAGGACGGTCGCGGTCCGCACCCGCGGTCCGCGTCGCCGTCCGATCGTCGGACCGCCCACTCGACGCGTTCATTTTTAAGTGATTCTCTCCGGTAGCGGCACGCATGGTCCACGATCCGCTGTCTCCCTCCGAGGCGCTTCGCACGCGTATCGGAGCCGCCCTCACCGCTGTGAGTCTCCTCGTCGTGGTGTACTTCGTCGCGATCGTCGCACAGCTCATCCTCGGTCTCCTTGTCGCCGGCGGACTCACCGTCGGACTGTACCTCACATACCGGGCGTTCGCCGTCCTCGATTCGATTGCGGACGCCGCTCAGCGGATCGCCGCGACCCGCGAACGCGAGGTCAACCGGGAGTCACCGGAGACGCGGCGGTCGTCGGAGAGAACGTCCGAGCGCGACTGATAAGGAGTAACGCACGCGACGCGCTCTATTTTTAAATAACGGCCCGTCGACAAACTTCCTATGAACGGACGCCTCGTCGCCACGATCGGCACCGCGCTGACCACGTTTCTCCTCGTCAGCGCCGTGCTCACGGGAGCGTTAGCCTCACGGATCGCTTTCTCGGCGATCGTCGCGCTCCCGGTCGGCGTCCTCGCCGGGGTGGCGATGGCGGTCGCAACGTGGGCCCGGTTCTGGGGTGATCCCGACGCGCGGCCCGCCCTGCTCGGCGGGTCGGCGATCGGGTTCGCGCTGCTCGTCGTCGCCGCGGTCTCCTACACTGTGCCGCCGGCTCGCGCGTTCGTCACCGCCGAGCGCGCCCTCGCGTTCGCCGGGATCTGCGCGGTCGCCGTCTTCGTCCTCGTCTCACGCAACCCGGACCGGTTCGACTGAGCCGACCACGCCGCCTCCCGGCGGTTCGGCTCTGTTGATTCGGGCGTCACGCGAACACGACGAACCGGAACAGCCACAGCGTGACCATCCCGACGGAGATCGTCGCGAATACGTTCTCGGTGCGCCACGCGACCGCGCCGGCGATCACGCCCGCGATCAGCCGCTCGTCGGCGAGCGTCGCGACGACGGACGGGCGGATCGTCACCAGATCCGGGAGCACGAGCGCCGCGAGCACGGCCGGGGGGACGAACCGCAGGGGCCGCTTCACCGACTCGGGCACCTCGTCGATCCGGCCGAACAGGTGGATAAAGGAGAGCCGGAACCCGTACGTCGCGATCCCGATGACGACGATGGCGACCCAGACTCGCGCGGAGCCTCCGAGGGCAAACGCGCCTGTCATCGGTCGATCGCCTCCGCGATGAGCCCCGTGAGGATACCGACGATCGCCCCCGCGAGCAACCCGAGGTTGAGCGGGAGCCCGGCGGCGACGACCGCGATCGCACCGCCCGCGACTCCTGCGACGGTGGTCGGTCGGTCCTTCATCGCGGGGACCAGAAGCGCCAGGAAGACGAGCGGCACCGCGAACGTGAGCCCCCACGCGTCGGGGACGCCGGCGCCGACCACGACGCCGACGACCGTGCCGATCTGCCAGACGACCCACAGCGACGCCGCCGCGCCGAGGTAGTAGCGCCACCGCGTTCGACCCTCGTTCCGTGCAAACTCCGCGACGGAGAGGGCGTACGCCTGATCGGTGAGGAAGTACGCGAGCGCCGCCCGCGTCTCGCGGGCGTATCGTGAGAAGTGCGGCGCGATCGACGCCGAGTACATCACCATCCGGAGGTTGATGACCGCGGCCGTGCCGATCACGACCGCGAGCGGCGCGTTTGCCCCGAGCAGATCGAGCGCGGCGAGCTGGGAGGCGCCCGCGAACACGATCACGGACATCCCCACCGCCTCGGCGAGCGTGAGCCCCGCGTCGACGGCGGCGATGCCAGCGACCAGCGCGAACGGCACGATGCCGAGCATGAGCGGCGACACGTCGCGCACGCCGGCCCACAGGTCGTCGTCGAAGAGTGTCCCGTCCATCCGGGTCACTCTCGCGGGTACACCGGCTCGTCGTACTTCGCGGCGAGGTGGTCGGCGTGTTCGAGCTTCGTGGTCGCCTTGCGGAACGTGCCCAACAGCGAGTGGATCTCGCGTTCGGTCGGGTGTGCGCGCCCGAGCAGCCGGCGCATCAGCAGGGCGTTCTTCTCGCGGTGGTGTTCGCGCTGGCCCGTCGACGCGAGGAAATTGTCGAAGTACTCGTGGAACCGCTCGATGTCGGGCTCGGCCGCCCGGACGACTTCGGTGTCGGGCAGTTGCGTCTCGTCGACAGTCAACTCGCGTAGCTCGTAGAGGAGGACCGTCGCGGCCTGCCCAAGGTTGAGTACGGGGTAGTCGTCGTCCGCGGGGATGGAACACACCTCGTCCAGTTGCGAGAGCTCCTCGTTGTTGAGCCCGCGCCCCTCCCGGCCGAAGACGATGGCGGTCGGCGCGTCGACCGTCTTCAGCGACGCCCGAAGCTCCGCGGGCGTCTTGAACGGGAACCGCTCGTGGCTCTGGTCGTCCTCACCGGTGATCGCGGTGGTGCCAACGGTGTGGTAGTTCTCGACAACCTCCTCGAAGGTTACTTCGTCGGCGTTCGGGAGCACGTCCTCGCGGGCGTGGCCGGCGAAGCCGTACGCCTCGCCGTCCTCGCGGAGCTCCGGCGGGTTCACCAGCTTGAGATCGGTGAGTCCGAAGTTCTTCATCGCGCGGGCGATGGTGCCGACGTTGCCGGGCGTCTCCGGCTCGACGACGACGACGACGGGCTTGCGACGGGCAGACGGCTTGCCCCCACTATCCTCATTCGGCTCCGTGCCGGGGTCTGCGCCGCTCATCGGTTTGACGGATAGTCCGTACCCAGATCGATACCGGAGTCGGCGAGATCCTCCTCGGTCAGTTTGTCGTCGCCCTCGTCCCCGTCCCCGTCTCCATCGCCGTCACCGCCTCTCACGCCGGCGAGTTCGAGGATGTCGATCCGCTCGCCCTCGAAGTTCGCCTCGACGCGCTCCTGGATCTCCTGTTGGTCCGGCAGGTCGGGGAGTCCCTCGGGATCCTCTTCGACGTGCTCGACGGAGCCGTAGCCGTCAGGGGCCTCGTTGCCGGCGGCGACCCACTCGTGGAAGCGGTCGCCGAACTCGACGCTGCCGGCGTACTCGCTGCCGCCCGCCTCGCGGTACCAGTAGATGAGGTCCGGTTCGTGTTCCGGGCACAACAGCACCTCGCCGCTGGGCTCGCCGTACACGATCTGCGCCTGGGTACACCGGTGGACCTCCGCTTCGCCGTGCTCGAGGTAACAGACGTCGCAGGGCTCCTCGACGAGGCCGACGAGCCTGACGAGTCGCTCGCGGGGCTCCTCGGGAATCTCGTCGAGGGGCTTCAACTCGCCGTCGTCCGTAAATATCTCGTCTTCGTCGAACCGCCATCCGCGGAGGCCGACGCTCACTTTCGCCATGCGTCACGGTAGACGAGGGGCGGATAAAAACGCGTCCTTCGAGGAACGAACGGCCCGTTCGCGGGGGATCGGGTTTTCGCGGCAGTCGCCGGGACGCATATACGCGGGCGGATCGTACCCCCTCGCAATGCGACGGCGTCGTCTCCTCGCGGCGATCGGTGTCGGCTCGCTCGGCGGCTTCGCCGGCTGTACAAGCGGGGGCCTCGTCGACGGCGGAGCGACAGACTCGGGATCGGGATCCGACACCGACTCCGCGCCCGAGTGGCCCTCGGGGTCCTACGCGGGCTACGACACGACAACTGTCGAGGCTCGGAGCGCCGACGGCGACCGCCTTGGGACGGTGAACGCCGCGATCGCGGATACGGGTGACAAGCGCTATCTCGGTCTCAGCGACGCGGCCGCGCTCCCAGAGGACGCCGGGATGCTGTTCGTCTTTTCAGCTGAGCGAGAGGACATCACCTTCGTCATGCGCGAGATGGACTTCGGGATCGACATCGTCTACGCCGACGCCGAGGGGACGATCACCCGGGTCCACAACGCGCCGGAACCGGGGCCGAACGAGGACGGGAACGAGCAGAAATACCCCGGATCGGGTCAGTACGTGCTGGAAGTCCCGTATAAATGGACCGACCGAAACGGCGTCGCGGTCGGGGATACGCTGGCGTTCGAACTGTGACTTCGTCTAGCGAACTCTGCCGGTAGCCGTCGAGTCCGGGCCGTTCAGCTCCGGCGATCGAGCGACGCTCACCGCGAGCACGACGCCCATGACTGCGAACAGCGCCAGGAGCGCGACGGCGAACCCGGCCACGCCGACCGTGACGAGCAGCTGACTCCCGAGCAGTTCGCCTCCTATCGTCGCGGCGAGGGCGGCTACCGCGAGTCCGAGTAATCGGTCTTCTGCTTTCGTGTTCATCCATCAGGTCCGTGCTGGACGGCATTAACGCGTGCCCGACGGCTGCCGTCGTGTCTCACACTGACACGTCTCGTCGCCAGCGCGGGCCGATCGACGACCCGTCGCTAGTCACCTCCCGCCCATCCGATCCATCGGCGGTTCCGCCCGCCCGCGCCCTTGCGTCCACTCCGTACACTCGCCCCGTTTATGTCGCTCGCGCCCGTGGTGATGATATGCGAAACGTGGACGCCGCGGGACTCGGGATCGGCGACGACCACCCACCCCGGATCATGGGGGTGCTCAACGTCTCTTCAGAGTCGCCGTACGACCCGAGCGTGTACGACGACCCGGGCGAGGCCGCCGAGTACGTCGATACGGAACTGATCGGCGAGGGCGCCGACATCGTCGACGTCGGCCTCGAATCCGCCAACAAGGACCTCGACGTGCTCTCGGCCGACCAGGAACTCGATCGGCTCGACACCGCGATCGAGACGCTCGAATCGACCTCGGGCGACGCCGTCTGGTCGATCGAGACCCGCTATCACGAGGTCGCCGACGCGGCGCTCTCGCGCGGGTTCGACATGGTCAACGACATCTGCGGGTTCGCCGACCCCGAGATGCCGCGGGTCTGTCGGGAGCACGACGCTGCCGTCTCGAAGATGGCCTCCCCGCCGGACCTGGAACGCCCCGGCGCGATCGAGGACGTGGACGATATTTATGAGGCCCTTTCGCTGAATGGCTTCACCGACAAGACGATCCTCGATCCAGCCTTCGGCGGCTGGTCCGAGGCGAAGACCCACGCGGACGACCGCGAGACGTTCCACCGGCTTCGAGAGTTCCGCGGGTACGGCCGGCCCCTCCTCGTCTCGATCAACCGCAAGAGCTTCCTCAAGACCATCGCCGGCCGGAGCACGGCCGAGGCCCTGCCCGTCTCGCTGGCGGCCACCTCGATGGCGGTTGAGCGCGGTGCCCACGTGATCCGCACCCACGACGTGGCCGAGACCCGCGACGCGGCTCTCGTCGGCGCCGAGTTCGCTCGCGACCGGACGCGAACGGGCGCAAGCGACGCCGGCGACGTCTCTGTCGAGGAGCTCGACGTGACGACCGTGCGGGAGGCCGAGCGCCACTTCGACCGGCTCGGAGCCGACCGAACCATAAGTACCGACGCGGTCGTCCGCACCTACGAACTCGGCGGGCTCTCCGACGAGGCCGTCGGCGCGCTCCGGGCGGCCACCGTGGACCCCGGCCCGCGCTCAGATCCGCACGCCGGCGCGCGCTCCGGTCCGGGAGCGGCCGGCAACGCGGCGTTCGTCCTCGCCGAGAGCGCCGGCGCGACCGCGACGTCCGCCTCGGTCACCGACGGCGGGACCGACGACGGGCGGACGAGCCCCGAAGCGGGCCGACGGGGGCTTCTCGTCGGCACGCCCCGAGCGATCGAAGCGTCGAAATCGGAGGCAAAAGGCGTCTCACCGGCGCTCGACGCCGCTTTAGGCGCGATCGACGCGGGCTCTATCTAAGAGAAAGTTTATGCCCTCGTATAGACAACCGTTCGACTGGACGCCGGAGGGGCACGCGGGTAGGGGTACTCTGTGCTACTCCGGCCCATACCATATTCCGCCCCCCCAGCGGCGGCGCTACCTATCGCCGCACTACGACCGCCTGTCACCGGAGGCGATCGGCGCGTGAACTTCGAGACCTTCGAGCCCGTCTACGAGGCCATCCTCGCGGATTTCGGGTTCGGACGGGACGCCGATGAACGCGCTCGCGATGTCGCCGCCGCATTCGCGACTCCGTTTGACCTCGACCGCCTCGGCGACTGGCGCGGGCGAACGGTCGCGATCGCCGGGGCGGCCCCGTCGCTCGCCGACGAGGTCGCCGTCGCTCGCGAGGCCGACGTCGTCGTCGCCGCCTCCACGGCCGCCGACGTCCTCCGCGACCGTGACGTCGACGTTGACTGCATGGTGACCGACCTCGACAAAAACCCCGAGACGGCCGCCGCGCTGACTCGTGAGGGCGTCCCGGTCGCGGCGCACGCCCACGGTGACAACGTCCCCGCGGTCCGGGAGTGGCTCCCCCGGTTCGACGCCGAGTGGACGTTGGCGACGACGCAGGCGGCCCCCTCAGGGGCGGTCCAGAACCCGGGCGGGTTCACCGACGGCGACCGCGCCGCGTTCCTCGCGGACCACGTCGGCGCCGGGCAACTGACGTTTCTTGGGTGGGACTTCGACGACCCCGACGTGAACCCGATGAAAGCGAGAAAGCTCGACTGGGCCGCCCGGCTGCTTCGGTGGCTCGAACGCCGCCGCGGCGAGCGGTTCGGGATCCTTGACGGCCGGCGTTCGGAGCTCGACGACGCGCTCGCGGCGATCCTGTAACAGGATGGTGCGTATCCGCTTCTCGCCCACGCGACCCGATAGTTCGACGGTGCCGCCTACGCGACCCGCCCTTTCGGCAATAGTTCCTCGCGCTCGCGGGCGTCGAGCCACTCCACCAGCTGCACCAGTTGGTCGGCCGCCGCCTCGAACAGCTCCTCGGCCTTTTCGGGAGTCACGTCGGTCGGATCCCCGAAGGCGCCGTTCGCGGAGTTGTCGACGGCGTCGTAGTACGTGCGGGCGCCGTGGACCATCGCGTTAGACGCCTCGAGGTCGACGAGCCCACCGTCCCGGGCGTCCTCCAGCCGATCGGTCCGGACGAGGTCGGGCGCGATGTGGGTGATCATCGCGGTCTCTTTGGGGCCCGCGTGGGGGCCGTTGCGCGCGAACAGGTCGTTGACGAGCGCCGGGATGGACTCGTCCCACATCCACTCGATCGCGTAGCTCGTCCCGTCCTCGTGGAGTCGGCGCCCGACTTCTCGAAGGTGCGAGACGTTACCGCCGTGGGCGTTCACGTAGACGACGCGGTCGATACCGTGGTACGCGAGGTTCCGCGTGAAGCTCTCGACGTAGTCGCGGAACTCCGGCGGGTCGACCCACATCGTCCCCGGGAACTGCCGGTGGTGCGGGCTGACGCCGACGGTGATCGTCGGCGTGCGAACGACGCCGGTCTCCTCGGCGGCCGCGGTCGCGAGCGCCTCGGCGATGAGGTGATCGGTCGCGAGCGGGAGGTGCGGACCGTGCTGCTCCGTGGAGCCGAGCGGGACGACGGCGACGGACGCGTCCGCGAGTCGCGCTCCGAGTTCGGGCCACGTGTGATCAGCGAGGTACATACGGACGCCTCGGCCGCCGCGGGTATGAACCCCGCCGTCGCGGCTCCGTTCGCCGGATCAAATCTCGGCGTGCGCCCTGTCGAGCGCCCTCGACCCTGTCTCCGTCTGTCGGCCCGTGTCGCCACCCTTTTTGTCCCGTCAGACCGAATTCGCGGATATGTTCGGAGGAGGCGGCATGAACCCGCGGAAGATGAAACAGATGATGAAACAGATGGGGATCGACGTCGAGGAACTCGACGCCGAGCGGGTCGTCATCGAGACGGCCGACGGCGACCTCGTCTTCGACGGCGCGCAGGTCACCAAGATGGACGCGCAGGGCCAGGAGACCTACCAGATCGTCGGTTCGCCGACGAAGGTCGATGACGCCGGCGCCGGCGAGAGCCCCTCGGCGGTCGAGGGGGGCGACGGATCGGTGGACGCGACGGAGCGCGACGCGGGCGTGACCGGCGCCATCCCCGACGAGGACGTGGCGCTCGTCGCCGAGCGCGCGGGCGTCCCGAAGTCGACGGCTCGCGAGGCCCTTGAGGACGCCGACGGCGACCTCGCGGCCGCCATCGCGGATCTGGAGTGACCGACGCCGCGTACCTGCTGGTTCACGGGGACCGGGAGTACCTCCTGGAGCCGGGCGAGGAGTTCGGTACCGACCTGGGCGTGCTCGAGATCCCCGAAGACGTCGCGGGCGGCGACGAGATCGAGACGCACCTCGGCACCGTCTTCGAGGTCCGCGAGCTTCGCGGCCCCGATCTGTTCAACCACCTCGAACGCACCGGCGCCCCGATGATGCCCCGCGACGTGGGGCTCGTGATGGGCCACACCGGCGTCTCCGGCGGTGACCGCGTGCTCGACGCCGGCACCGGGACCGGGATCCTCTCCGCCTACCTCGGCCGGGCCGGCGCCGAGGTGACGACCTACGAGATCGACGCGGAGTTCGCCGACGTCGCGCGCAGAAACATGGAAACCGCCGGCGTCGCCGACCACGTCGAGGTCCGCACCGGCGACCTCTCCGAGGAGCTCGACGCGCTCGCGGCCGACGCGGAACCGTTCGACGTTCTGACGCTCGATACGGGCGACGCCCCCGACATCGTCACACGCGCGCCCGACCTCCTCGTCTCCGGCGGCTACCTCGCCGTCTACTCGCCGTTCGTCGAGGGGACCCGCGACGCCGTCATGGCCGCTCGCGAGGCCGGATTGGAAGGTGTCAACACGTTCGAGACGATCCAGCGCGAGATGGACTACTCCGACCGCGGGTCGCGCCCCTCGACCGCGGGCGTCGGCCACACGGGCTACCTGGTGTTCGCGCGGGCGCCCTAAGCCGCGCCAACGCAACGCAATCGCCGCAACGTTCTTTTCGTTCCCGTCGCCACGGTCCGTATGGTACCGCCTGGGGGATCGGCCGACGCACCGCACGCCGTCGGCGACGCCGACACCGTCGCGAGCGACGACCGTCGCGACGGCGACGACGCCGAGCCCGTCAGCGAGGTCGCCGCGGCGCTCGCGGCGGCGGATCCCGCCCTCGCCGACGCCGTCGAGTCCGCCCTCGCCGGTCGGTCCGGTCTCGTCGCCGTCGGCGTCCCGCTGTCGCTGCTCCCGCCGATCCTCGCCGCGCGCGAGCGCTCGACGGGGGAGCCGTGGCGGATCGCCTGCCGACCGGGCGTCGTCGACGTGCTCGGACGGGCGTTCGCGCTCGGCACCGCCGTCGCCGAGGCGGTCGCAACCGACGCGCTCGAACTCCGGGTCCACTCGGACAGTGGCGGCGAGGACGACGACCGAACGGCACGGCGACTCCTGTTCGCGACGCCCGATCGGGTCGATGCGGTCGCGGGACCGGCCGGAAACCGTGCGCTGGTGACTGAGACGGAATCGACCGCTGCCGCCGCGACTCGGACGGCGACGGCCCGATTCGATCGGGCGCGGCCCGCGACCGTCGACATGCCCGCCCGCAGCCGGCTGCTCGCCGCCGCGCGAGACGTGCTCGACGATCGGTTCGCCGACGACGTGGCGGCGGTCCTCGACGCCCTTTCGTACGGCGAGGTCGGTCGGACCGGAACCGTCACCGATCAGACGGTCCTCGTCGCGCTGGCGGCCCGCCACGACCACCTGTTTTGGGACCTCCGACGGTGGGTCGAGGGGGAAAGAGAGCGCGAGGGTGACGGGGTCGATGTCGATGACCAGGCCGGCGACAGGTCGATCGGTGTCGGGATCGCGCCCGGACAAGAGCTTACGGCCGACCGCCGGGCGCTCGTCGACCGCGAGCTGATCGAGTCTATCAAGGTGCCGATGGGACCAGGGCGTCCCCAGTTCCGACTGCGCGCGGTCGACGACGCGCTGCTCCGGGCGCGACCGGAGGAGGTTCTCAGCGTCCTCCGCGGCCGGTTCGCGCTCCCGCTCAACGAGGACGGCACGCTCAGACGGGGCACAAGAGGCGGAGAGCGCCGCCCGGTGTGGAAGCGAAAGCGGACGCGGTGACGGCGAGAGCGACGTGACAAGAACTAACTCCCGGCAGCGCGCCCCATCGGGTATGCCGAACTTCTCCGACAGGGTCGAACGGATCTCTATCAGCGGGATCCGCGAGGTGTTCGAGGCGGCCGGCGACGACGCGATCAACCTCGGGTTGGGACAGCCCGACTTCCCGACGCCGGACCACGCGCGGCAAGCCGCTATCGACGCGATCGAGGGCGGGCTGGTGGACGCCTACACCGAGAACAAGGGCATCCGCTCGCTGCGGGAGGCGATCGCCGAGAAACATCACGTCGATCAGGGGATCGACCTCGATCCCGACGACGTGATCGCCACTGCGGGCGGGAGCGAGGCGCTGCACATCGCGATGGAGGCGCACGTGAACGAGGGCGAGGAGGTGCTCATTCCCGATCCCGGCTTCGTCTCGTACGACGCGCTGACGAAACTGGCCGGCGGCGAGCCGGTGCCGGTCCCGCTGCGCGACGACCTCACCATCGACCCCGACGCGATCGAGGCGGCGATCACCGACGACACCGCGGCGTTCGTCGTCAACTCGCCAGGGAACCCGACCGGCGCGGTCTCCTCCGAGGCGGACGTTCGCGAGTTCGCCCGGATCGCCGACGAGCACGACGTGCTCTGCATCTCCGACGAGGTGTACGAGTACACCGTCTTCGAGGGCGAGCACTACTCGCCGATCGAGTTCGCGGAGACCGACAACGTCGTCGTCGTCAACTCCGCTTCCAAGTTGTTCTCGATGACCGGCTGGCGGCTCGGCTGGGTGTACGGCGCCAGCGAGCGAGTCGATCGAATGGTCCGCGTGCACCAGTACGCGCAGGCGTGCGCCTCGGCCCCGGCGCAGTACGCCGCAGAGGCGGCGCTTCGCGGGGACCGCGACGTCGTCGACGAGATGACGGCCTCTTTCGAGCGTCGGCGCGATCTCCTCCTCGACGGCTTCGCGGAGATCGGTATCGACTGTCCGACGCCGCAGGGCGCCTTCTACGCGATGCCCCGAGTGCCGGACGGGTTCGTGGAGGAGTGTCTCGACCGCGGGGTGATCGTGGTGCCGGGAGAGGCGTTCGGCGAACACGGACGCGGGCACGCCCGGATCTCCTACGCGACTGACGACGACGAACTCCGCGAGGCGCTTGACGTGATGGCGGACGCCTATGAGGCTGCAAAGTAGGTGCAACACCTGCCAAAGTATAACTATAGAGCATTAGAGGCGGTCGGGAGGTTTCCGCAAGTTATACCGTCGGCGACGGAGTACCGGACGATAATGGACCGGAACATTCAGGTCAGCCGTCTCGACCGACAGGCGGTCGAGGACCAGGAGGTCGAGATCGTCGAGCGAAAGGGTATCGGACACCCTGACTCGATCTGCGACGGCATCGCCGAGTCGGTTTCGCGGGCGCTCTCACAGCTCTACTTGGACCGTGTCGGAAAGGTGCTCCACTACAACACCGACGAGACACAGCTCGTCGCCGGCCGCGCCGCGCCCGCCTACGGCGGCGGCGAGGTCGTCGAACCGATCTACGTGCTCATCGTCGGGCGCGCGACGAAGGAGTACGAGGGCGAGCAGCTCCCGGTCGGCTCGACCGCGCTGGCGGCGGCTCGCGAGTACCTCGCGGAGGCCATCCCGGAGCTCGAGTACGGCACGGACATCATCGTCGACGTGAAGCTCGGTGAGGGCTCGGGCGACCTTCAGGACGTCTTCGGCGAGGAGACCCAGCAGGTGCCGATGGCGAACGACACCTCCTTCGGCGTCGGTCACGCACCGCTGACGGAAACCGAGACGATCGTTCACGAGGCCGAGCACGCGCTCAACACGACCTACTACGCGGACCACCCCGAACTCGGCCCCGACGTGAAGATCATGGGCAAACGCGAGGGCGACCAGATCGACATCACGGTCGCGGCCGCGATGGTCGACGCCCACATCGACGACCTCGACGACTACGACGACGCAATTGTCAACGTCCGCGAGTTCGTCACCGAACTCGCCGAGGACCACACCGACCGCGAGGTCAACGTCGACGTCAACACCGCCGACGACTACGACGAGGGGTCGATCTACCTCACCGTCACCGGGACCTCGGCCGAGCAGGGCGACGACGGCTCCGTCGGGCGCGGGAACCGCGCTAACGGGCTCATCACGCCCAACCGCCCGATGTCCATGGAGGCGACCTCTGGGAAGAATCCCGTCAACCACATCGGGAAGATCTACAACCTACTGTCGACCCGGATCGCGGAGTCCGTCACGGACGAGGTCGACGGCATCCGCGACCTGCAGGTGCGACTGCTCTCGCAGATCGGCCGACCGATCGACGAGCCGCACGTCGCCGACGCACAGCTGGTGACCGAGGAGGGCGTCACGCTCAGTGACATCGAGGAGGAAGTCCACGCGATCGTCGACGACGAACTCGCGAACGTCACCGACGTGACCCGCAGCGTCATCGACGGCGACGTCTCGACGTTCTGAGCCGCCACCGACCACGACCAATCGGGGCCGACCGCGACCGACCGCGACCGACCACCGGCGTCGCGCGTGGCGATCGGCTCGACCGACCACAACCGATTTGAAGCGCGGGCGACTCCGAGAGCGTGTGACACGGGTGTGTCTCCTCGGCGATCCGGACGTGAACCTCACCTACGAGCTACTGTCCCGCGAGACCGCGCGGGACGCGCTCGCGACTTACGATATCGAGGAGCCGTTCGCGAATAGCGTCGCCGTCGACACCGTGAGCCTCGGCGCGGCGGTGTCGCTGTTAAACGACCTCAACTGGTACCTCGTGCGCTTCGTCGACGAGGCGTTAGTCCGCGAGCCGTCGGTATCGCCCGACGAGTGGCTCTCGCGCGACCTCGCGCGCGAGGTGCGCGACGGCGCGGTCCCGCCCGAGGAGACCGATCAACGGCTGAAGGTGTTCGGGCTCGTCGACGGCGAGCCCGTCGAGCCGCTGTACGTCCGGCGGAGACAGGGTGAGACGCCCGAGTACGACCTCCGCGACGTCGACGAGACGCTGATCGTCCGCGTGAGCGAGTCGGAGTTCTCGGGGTAGGCGTCGGCGTTCTCGCAGGAGCCGTCGGCGTTCTCGGGTCGTCGCTGGCGTGGCTGCTTATAAATCGTTGCCAGCGCGGTGCACAGCGTCAACGCCGCACCAACGACGGTTTACGATCGCTTCGGCCGTCTCCGCACCGCATCCTCGCGCCTCCCCAGCCTCGTCGGTGGTCCTCCGCTTCGCTTCGGACCACCGACTCCCTCGCGCGCTCCTCGCACCCGTTTAAAACGGGTGCTCGGAGGTGCGCGCCCCCGTACGTTTGTTTATAAATAAACGCCCACGACGCGTCCGATTTATATGCTGCGTCGCGACCGTTCGAACTCGCGTCCCGGGTCCGACCCAGATACGATCGTACAAGTCGGTCCGGGGGCGAGCGGACGTATGGTACACGTCACGGTCTGGAACGAATATCGCCACGAGCGCGAGAGCGACGTCGTCGCCGACCTCTACCCGGACGGCATCCACGCGGTCCTCGCGGAGATCCTCGAAGCGGCGGGTCACGAGGTCCGCACCGCGACGCTCGACGAGGGACCGGACCACGGGCTCACCGAGGACGTGTTGGACGACACCGACGTGCTCACGTGGTGGGGCCACGCGGCCCACGACGAGGTGCGCGACGAGGTCGTCGATCGGGTTCACGAGCGCGTCCTCGACGGAATGGGGCTGCTCGTGCTCCACTCGGGGCACTACTCGAAGATATTCAAGAAGCTCATGGGGACCAGCTGCTCGCTGAAGTGGCGCGAGGCCGCCGAGACGGAGCGGCTCTGGGTCGTCGAGCCGAGCCACCCGATCGCCGACGGGCTCGGTGAGTACATCGAACTCGACGAAACGGAGATGTACGGCGAGCGCTTCGACATCCCGGCGCCCGACACGCTCGTGTTCAACTCCTGGTTTGCCGGCGGCGAGACGTTCCGCTCCGGCTGCTGTTACCGACGCGGCAACGGCAAGGTGTTCTACTTCCGTCCGGGTCACGAGACGTATCCGGTCTACTACGACGACGACGTGCGCCAGGTGCTCCGCAACGCGGTCGAGTGGGCGGCCCCGGGCGACGGCCCGACCCCCGACTTCGGCAACGCCGATCCGATCGAGGACATCGACACGAGCGACGACCGAACGGTCCACTAATCGGTGAGTTCGCTGATCGGACCCATCGCTGACCGGACGAATCACTTTTCAGCCGAGATCACCGTCGAGCGAACTCGACGAGCCGTCGGCTCAGCACTGTAGGGCGACCGCCGCTACGGTGTGGACGTTGAAAGGCGACCGCCCCGCGTAAACGCGAGACGATCGGCGTGTCACACACCGGCGGCCGGTCGAGTAGGCGTCAGCCGCGGCGGTATATAACCCCTCGCTTACGCGGACGGAGGTTCGACCCGCGCCGCCTCTGTGTGACTCGCCGATGGCCCGACGACGCGCTACTCGGGTCGGTGGACTTCGCCGTCGCGCGAGTCGGCGTCCTTCCGCCGGAGCGCGGCCGCCGCGTTGTTGGCGTCGTAGCCGAAGAACACGTCTTTCGCGTACGTCTCCGCCACTTCGGTCGCGTGGATCAGCTCGTCGACCCCGACGTCGACCGCGTACAACTCCAGCGAGAACGGGGTCTCCGGCGGGGCGCCGTGCACGTCGTAGTCGCCGCCGAGTCGCGAGCGGAACCCGCGGGCGATCGTTTCGAGCCAGTAGGTCGTGCCGTAGTCCAGATCGTACAGCGGGACGACGAACTCGTCGACGTGGTCAGCGAGCCGGTCGAGATCGAGGCCGCTCCGCGCGTAGAGGTGGCCCGGGTACGGATCGGGGTACAGCGTGAGCAGCGCGCGACCGGGAATCCGGTCGGTCGCGTCGGCGACGAACGCCGTGATCACGTCGGCGCGCCAGTCCGCGAAGTCATCGCGGTCGCTCTCGGCGAACAGCCGCTCACAGCGGTCGCAGTGACAGAACCCCTCGCGCGGGAACCCCACGTCGTCGAGGCGCACGTCGCCGTTCTCCGCGGCGCAGTCCTCGATGATCTCGAGGAGGCCCTCGCGGTACTCGGGGTGGGTCGGGCAGATGTACGCCCAGTCGAAGTAGTCGCGATCGCGGGTCGCCGGCTCCCCGCGCTCGTCGACGGGGACGAGGTCGGGGTTCTCGCTCGCCGCGGCGTTGTCGCCGAAACACGACACCATGTTCACGGCGTTCGGCAAGGGAGCGGCCGCCCGCCCCGTGACGTCTTTGACCTCGTAGCAGCCGAGATCGAACGGCTCCATCTCGACCTCGTCGGCGTTGCGCGTGACGACCCCGTACATGGCCCCGGCTACGAGACTGACGGATAAAAACGGCGGGCATCCGCCCGCGGGAGGTGGTCGGATAGACGGGGTGGTCCGAGTGGACAGGGTAGTTGGGTACTGTGCGACGGCAACGGCGTACGCGGCCGTTTCGTTACTCGACTTCGACCGGCTCCTTGTCGCCGGCGAACAGGAAGTACGCGAGCGCAACCAACGACAGGACGAGGACGAGCTTCGATTTCTTGCTCATGGATGACACAACGAGCGGCGGGCGCTAAAACCTACCGGAGAGTTCGGACGAATCCTCTCGGTCGGGTGCACGTCGCAACCGTCTTAGACATCGATGTGGTCGGCGATGTCGGCCCGGAGAATCGTCGAGCAGTAGTCACACCGGACGCCGTCGGCGACCACTTCGAACCGGGTCTCGACCGGCTCGTCGGTGTTCGTGATGCAGTTGCGGTTCGGACACGAGAGGACGCCCGTTACGCTGTCTGGACGGGTGACGCGGCTCTTCTCGACGACCTCGAACTCGCGGATGATGTTGATCGACGCCTCGGGCGCGATGAGCGAGAGCACGTCGACTTCGGACTGCGACAGTTCTCGGTCTTCCACCTTTACGATGTCCTTGCGGCCGAGTCGGTCGGAGGGGACGTTCATCCCGACGGAGACGCCGAACCCCTCGGAGCCGTCGATGCCGAGGATGGCGAGTACGTTGAGCGCCTGTCCCCCCTCAACGTGGTCGATAACGGTCCCGTTGCGGATCTTCGAGACTCGCAGTTCGTGGTCGCTCATCGGTCCACCTCGATCCCCTCGTCAGCCTCCGGATCCGCGTTCTCCAAGAGCGTGTCGAGCAGCGCCATCCGCACCGGGATCCCGTTGTGCGCCTGCTCGAAATACCGGGCGTGGTCCGTCCGGTCGACGTCCGGCGCGATCTCGTCGACGCGGGGGAGCGGGTGCATCACGGAGAGGTGATCGGGGGCGGCCTCCAGGGTATCGGCGTCGATCTGGTACTCACCGGCGACGCGGTGATACTCGTTCTCGTCCGGGAACCGCTCCTTCTGGATCCGGGTGACGTACAGCACGTCCAGGTCCTCGATGACGTCGTCCAGATCCTCGTGTTCGCGCACCTGCGCGCCGGTCTCGTGGAGGTCGAACCGGACCGAGCGCGGGAGCCGCAGGGACGGCGGGCTGATGAAGTGCTGGTTGACGTCGAAGTTCGTCAGCGCTGACGCCAGCGAGTGAACCGTGCGACCGTACTTCAGATCGCCCATGATACCGACGGTGAGGTCGTCGAGCCCGTGGTTCTCGCGGATGGTGTGTAGATCGAGGAGCGTCTGTGAGGGGTGCTGTCCCGCCCCGTCGCCGGCGTTGACGACCGGTACGGAGACGTTCTCAGCGGCGAGCGTCGCGGCGCCCTCGCTCGGGTGCCGGAGCACGAGCGCGTCCGCGTACCCCTCGATGACGCGGACGGTGTCGGAGAGCGACTCTCCTTTCGACACCGACGAGGAGTCGACGTCGCCCATGTCGATAGTGTCGATACCGAGGCGCTTGGCCGCGCTGTCGAAGCTCATCCGGGTTCGGGTGCTCGGCTCGAAAAAGCAGAGCGCGAGCACCGTTCCGGCGTGCCGGTCCGCGTAGGCGGCGGGGTCGTCGTCGACCGCCCGGGCCCGGTCGAGCACCGCCTCGATGTCGTCTCGCGACAGTTGCGTCGCGGTGATGAGGTGGTCCTGACGCATTGTCGAAGAAGGGGGCCGGCAGTCTCTTGAATCCCTCGGCTCGGGCGCCAACGACCGTGTTCACGTCCGTGTGGATCGTCTGGGATGCCGGTTTCGAGATTCGCAGAACATGTGTCCCGATCCCGCGTGACGCTCCATCACGGATCGGCGGCGCCCCGTCACGGATCGAGGCACCGCGGATCGACAGCGGTTCCGGTTTGAGATCGACACCGCTCGGCGATCGGCCTCGTCTACATTTATACAGATCCCGGCCAAATGGCCGAGTATGACCGAGAACGATCCGGCTGACCTCCTGCCGAACGACCGCGTGAAGCAGGGGGCGCTCGACGGAGATGTGACGCAACTCCACCGAGGGAACCGGTACGGCGAAACGGGCGACACATTCGAGATCGACGGGGTGCGCTTCGAACTGACCGAGATCATCGAGCGCACCCTCGGCGACATGACCGACGCTGACGCGAAACGCGAGGGGTCGCCGTCGCTCAACGCGTATAAAGAGCGGATGGTTCGCGCCCACGGCGGTAACTTCGACTGGGACGACGACGCCGACGTGGTGCGACACCGATTCGAGCGCGTCGAATAGGGAAGATCGGGTCGGCTAAGGACAGCGAGGACGGCCAGCCGACGTGTCATCGTCTCCGACAGTATCCCATCATTTATACTGTATGATCGTGGATACCGGTATCATGACAACAAGTGACGGTGCAGGCGTAATCGAACGTCTCGGATTCAGAATCTCACAGGTCGTCGAACGGTGGATGCCGAGCCCGTTCGTCTTCGCCATCCTGCTGACGTATCTCGTCTATGGGGCCGGGCTCGTGGCCACGGATTCGGGTCCCGTAGAACTGTTAGAGTTCTGGTACGGTGGCTTCTGGGCATTCCTCGGGTTCTCGATGCAAATGGTGTTAATCCTGATGACGGGGTTCGTCATCGCGTACCATCCCCGGGTCAACGCGATCCTCCAGCGGCTCGCCGAGGTCCCTAACTCCGGCGCGCAGGCCGCCGCGTTCGTCGGGTTCATCTCGATGTCGCTGGCGTGGGTTCACTGGGGGTTCAGCCTGATCATGGGCGCTATCTTCGCTCGGGAGATGGGGAAAGTCGCCCACCGGAAGGGGATCGACGTCCACTATCCGCTGCTCGCGGTCGCCGGATACATGGGACTCGGTCTGACGTGGCACTGGGGCATCTCCGGGTCGGCCCCGCTCCAGTTGACCGACGCGAACAACATCGGGGAGGGGACCGGCTTCGAGTTCCTCGCGTCCACCGTGCCGGCCGCCGAGACCATCTTCCACCCGTACGCGCTCACCCTCACCGCCCTCTCCATCGTCTTCGCGAGCGCCGTGCTGTACGTCCTCGCTCCCTCCGGGGACCGCGCGAAGGGGATCACGCACTACGTCGACGAGGCGGAACTGTTCGATACGACCGTTGACGGTGGCCGCGCAGCCGACGACGCGGCGACCGACGGAGACCGCGCAAGCGACGACGCGGTGGCCGACGGGGGTACCGACGCCGCCGACGCGGCCGACCCGGTCGACGAGCCGCCGGCCGACATCGCCGACGTGCCGGCCGAACGCATGAACAACAGTCGACTCCTCGGTGGGCTGATCGCCCTCTCGGGGGTCGCCATCCTCGGCGTCCAGTTCCTCGGACAGGGGCTCGGCGCGTTCACGCTGAACGCTGTCAACTTCGGATTCCTCTTCGCCGGCCTGCTGATCTACCAGCGCCCGGCGTACTACCGCGACCGGTTCAACGACGCGGCCGGCGCCGCGGCCGGAATTGTCCTCCTCTTCCCCTTCTTCGCGGGGATCCAGGGGATCATGGCCAGTTCCGGACTCGCGCTGCTGCTCGCCGAGGCGCTGCTCGACGTCTCGACGCCGGCGACGTACCCCGTGATCGCATGGGTCGTCGGCTCCGTCGCGAACGTGTTCGTCCCCTCCGGCGGCGGTGAGTGGCTCGTCATCGGTCCCTCGGTACTTCAGGCCGCGGAGGGGCTCGGCGTTCCGTACGGGCAGGCCACCATCGCGTACGCGGTGGGCGACGCGCACACCAACCTGCTGAACCCGTTCTGGGCGCTGCCGCTGCTGGCGATCACGAACGTCAAAGCCCGCGAGATGTTCGGCTACGCGATCGCGATGCTGATCGCGTTGATCCCGTTCCTCGCGACCGCGCTGTACGTGATACCGTACTAAACGGACGAACGAGACGGCTCGGTCGTCGTCTTTCGCCGCCGTATCGATCAGTCGTCGTCCGCTGCCGCGCCGTCGCCGCTCTCCGCGGCGGTCGCCGCATCGTCTTCGATGCTCGGCGGGTACTTCCCGCGGTCGAGTTTCAGGTCGGACTGCGGCCGCGCCATGCAGGTGAGCGCGTAGTTCTCCGCCTCCTCGTCGGTGAGCCCGCGGGCCGCCGGCTGGGTCACCTCGCCCTCGACGATCTCGGCGGAGCAAGCGAGGCACATCCCGACGCGGCAGGAGTACTCCTGGGCGATCCCCTCCTCGATGCAGGGCTGGAGGATCGTCTCCGTGTCGGCCACCTCGATCGTCTCGCCGGTGCCGACGAACTCGACGGTGTACTCGGTCATGACGCGGAGTACCCGCCGACCCGTCAAAAAGGGTTCCCCTCGATCGCGTCGCCGTCGCGGGGACGGAAGCGGGTGACCTCACGCCGTCGGCCCCCGTCCATCGCAACGACTAATCCCCCGCCGGACGCTTTCCGAGGTATGACCGAGAAGGCCACCGCGCGAGCCCACCCGATCCAGGGGCTCGTCAAGTACCACGGGATGCGCGACGAGCAACTCCGACTGCCGTACCACGACAGCATTAGCCTCTGTACCGCCCCGACGGCGACGACGACCACCGTCGAGTGGCAGCCCGACGGGAACGAGGACGTGTACGTCATCGGCGACGAGGAAGTGGGCGGCCGAGCCGCGGAGCGTATCGACATGGTCGTCGACCACGTCCGCGAACTGGCCGGCGTCGACGCCGCCGTCCGGCTGGAGAGCGAGAACTCCTTCCCGTCGAACATCGGCTTCGGCTCCTCGTCGTCCGGGTTCGCGGCCGCCGCGCTCGCGCTCACCGAGGCCGCCGGTCTCGATCTGACGCTCCCCGAGGTCTCCACCGTCGCCCGCCGCGGCTCCTCCTCGGCCGCCCGCGCGGTCACTGGTGCCTACTCGCGGCTCGACGCCGGGCTCAACGACGAGGACTGCCGCTCGCACCGCCTCGACGTTGGCGCGAGCGACGACGGCTTCGACCCCGAGGAGGACCTCCGGATCGTCGCCGCGCACGTTCCCGCGTATAAAGAGACGGAGGAGGCGCACCGCGAGGCCGCCGAGAGCCACATGATGCAGGCGCGGACCGCCCACGTGCAGGACCAACTCGTCGAGATGACCGACGCGCTGCGCGAGGGCGACTTCGACCGGATCTTCGGGACCGCCGAGCGCGATTCGCTCTCGTTGACGGCCACCACCATGACCGGCCCCGCGGGCTGGGTGTACTGGCAGCCCGAGACGATCGAGGTGTTCAACGCGGTCCGCGAACTGCAGGAGGACGGCATCCCCGTCTACTTCTCGACGGACACCGGCGCCTCGGTGTACGTGAACACGCCCGCCGACCACGCGGAGACGGTCGAAGCCCGGATCGCCGAAATCGGCATCGACACCGACATTTGGGAGGTCGGCGGCCCGGCGCACCTGCTCGACGAGAGCGAGGCGCTGTTCTAGTGAGTTAGCACCTGTTACGGAGCGTGAACTGAGTGGGAGTAATTCTTATCTCGGCTACCGGCTTAGAGGGGGCGACATGGAATCGATAGACGACATATTTTCGCTATTCAGTACTGAACGGCGACGATTTGCGTTGTATTATCTGAAAAATGCCGAAAAGCCGGTGTCGATCGACGAACTCGCAGAGAAAATCTGCGAGTGGGAAGAGAACGGGTCGCGTGACACGATCCCGGACGACGAACTGCGAGAGGTGATCATCTCGCTGGAACACACTCACCTTCCGAAGATGAAGGATGCAACACACGTCGAATACGACCGCACGGACGGACGGATCCGCATCTCGGGACTGACAGCGGAGGCCGACGTGATCCTCTCTGTCAGCGAGGCTATCGAACGACCGTCACAGACCAACGATTTTGTCGTCTCCCGGCTCGACCGACTCTCGTGAGGCGTTTCAGGGACGTCAGTGGTGAATCTTTCAGCAGGGCGACGAATTCGACGCTCCCGTCCGGAATCCGCCCTTCGGAGTCGACGAGCGACTCGCGTCTGCGATCGGGAATTTCGACGGGATCACCGATACCTTATAAAGAGTGCAGAGAATAGCTGCGGGTTCAGCCGCAGGAGGACCTCAATCCTCCGGATCCTCGCCGCGCGCCCGCTTGTACATCGCTAACGCTTCCTCGCGCCGCTCCGAGTGGTCGACGATCGGCGCGGGGTACTCCGGCGCGGCGTTCGCGCGCTGTGTGGGCGACAGCTCGTGCCACTCGTGGATGAGGTCGGCGTCGAGCCCCCGCAGCTCGGGGACGTGTTCCTTTATATACTCCGCGTCGGGGTCGTACCGCTCCCCCTGCGTCATCGGGTTAAAAATGCGGAAGTAGGGCTGCGCGTCGGTCCCCGTGGAGGCCGCCCACTGCCACCCGCCGTTGTCGTTCGCGGTGTCGTGATCGACCAACCGCTCTCGGAAGTGGTCGTAGCCGTGCCGCCAGTCGGCGAGGAGATCCTTCGTGAGGAAGGAGGCGACGACCATCCGCACGCGGTTGTGCATGAACGCCTCCGCGCGGAGCTGGCGCATCCCGGCGTCGACGATAGGGTACCCGGTCTCGCCGCGCTTCCACGCCGCGATCTCCTCGGGGTCGTCGCGCCACTCGATCCCCGCCTCGTACTGCTTGTAGTTCTCGGTCACCACCTCGGGGTGGTGGTACAACACCTGCGTGTAGAACTCCCGCCATGCGAGTTGCTGTTGATACTCCTCGACCGCGGCGACGGGGCCGCCGTCGCCGTCCTCGTTTCTTTCCCCGGTGTTATTCTCCGCCGCGGCCATCGCACGTTCGGTCGCCGCATACGCCTCGCGAACGCCGATCTCGCCGTACTTCAGGAACGCGGACATGCGGGAGGTCGCCTCGCGGGCCGGATAGTCGCGCTCCGCGTCGTACGCGAACACGGCCTCCGAGAGGAACTCGTCGAGCCGGTCGCGGGCCGCCTCGGTGCCGGCGGGACCGATTTCGGCGTCGGGCTCGGCAAAGCCCAACTCACCCGGTGAGGGCAGACAGCCGACGGCGACGCGGTCGGTTGTGACGCCACCGTCGACGAGGGCACCGTCGTCGGATTCAACCGCCGCCGCCAGCGCATCGGAATCGACGAGATCGCTCCCCTCGGGCGTCGGCGCCGGCGGGTCGGTCTCGCGGTCGGTCCACTTCTTCCAGTAGTAGCTGTATACCGAGTACGGGTCGCCGGCGTTCGTCCGGATCGAGTCCGGTGTGTGCAACACCGCGTCGTGGTGCGCCTCGCGGTCGATACCGGCGTCGTTGAGGGCCGTCCGAACGCCGGCGTCTCGTTCGCGCGCGAGCCCCGAGTAGTCGCGGTTCCAGACGACGCGGTCGGCGTCGAGGTCGCCGGCCAGTTCGGGGAGGATACTCTCGGGATCGCCCCGGGCGAGGAGGAGGTCGCTATCGCGGTCGCGGTAGTCGTCTCGCAACGCCGCGAGCCCGTCGAGCAGGCGCCGGACCCGCACGTCGCTGGCGTGTGCGAGCACGTCGTCGTCGAAGACGAACACGGACGCGACCCCATCGTCCACTCGCTCGGCGGCGGCCGCGAGCCCGACGTTGTCGGCGACCCTGAGATCCCGTCGGTGCCAGAACAGTTCCATAGGACACACACGGGAGCGGGACCCGTGAAACCACCGGCACGCGCTGGCAACGCTCCCCACACTACCCACGATCGCCACCTACCCCTCCGACGTCAACGCGCGCAGCAGGTGAACCGCCGGCGCCTTCGCGAGCGGTTCGTTGGCGTTCCCGCAGTGGGGCGACTGCACGCAGGCCGGACAGCCGCCTTCGCAGTCGCAGCCGTCGATGAGCCGCGCCGTTCGCTTCAGCAACTCTTCGATTCGTTCGTGGCCCCGGCGCGTGAGCCCGACTCCACCGGGGTAGCCGTCGTAGACGAACACCGCAGGCGCGTCGGCGTGCGGGTGGTAGGGCGTCGAAATTCCGCCGATGTCGGCGCGGTCACAGAGGAGGTGAAACGGGAACAGCGAGATGACCCCGTGTTCGGCGGCGTGGATCCCGCCGTTGAACGCGTGCTCGCCGCCGGCTCCGGATTCGGCGTCTTCGGCTGTGCCCACTGCGTCGTCGCCTTCTTGCTTGCGCCCACCGATCGCGCGCATCTCGGACTCAATGTCGGCGGGAACCGGGAAGTACAGCGCCTTCGTCCGGAGCGTCGTCTCCGGGAGGTCAAGCGTCGACTCGCCGAGCGACTCGCCGGTCGCGGCGTCCTTCCGGACGAACCCCGTGATCTGCTCGGTGACGGTCACGTCGGCGAATCGGACCGGGATGTCGGGGCGCGCGGAGAGCTTCTGCTCCGCGAGATCCTCGTTCACGACGATGTCCTTCTCCGAGAGCGTCCGCGTGTAGTAGTCGGCCCACGAGGACTGTAACTCGGCGACGTTCCGGTTGAGGTCGAGGCTGGTCACTTCGTAGGTGCGCCCCTGCTGGTGGTAGATCGCGCCGGGATGGGCGTCGCGGAGCGCGTCGGCGAACCCGAGCGACGCGACCGTCTCGCCGCGCGACGAGTCGATCAGGTCGATCTCGTGGTCGTCCGCGGTGCGGAGATTTATTGCCTGCTGCGGGCTCGCCGAGCCGGCGTGGACCCAGCGGATTCCCGAGGCGGTGTCTCGGCGGTCGAGGACTCCTTCGGCGGTCAAGTCGCCGACGATCCCGGGGAACGTCTCGCCGAAGAACGCCTTGTCGTCGGGCGAAAGCCACCGCTCGTCGGCCGCGCAGGCGACGTGTCGCGGGAGCAGCTCGTCGTTGGCGGGATCGCAGATCGCGTCCTCCGGCGGCGCCTCGAAGAAGTCGGCGGGATTGTTCATGAGGTACTGGTCGAGTTGGTCTTCGCCGCCGACCATCACGACGAGCGCGGGGTCGTCGCCGCGGCCCGCGCGACCCGCGCGCTGGTACGCCGACATCCGCGTTCCGGGGTAGCCGTCCAGGATCACGGCGTCGAGTCCGCCGACGTCGACGCCGAGTTCGAGCGCGCTCGTCGACCAGACGCCCCGAAGCTCGCCGGCGTGGAGATCGGTCTCGATCTCGCGGCGGCGGTCGTCTTTGAGGGCCGCTTGGTAGGCACCGACCCTCCCCGCCAGCTCGCGTTCGCCCCGCTCCCGGAGGTCGCTCGCGCTGTCGGTCGCGTACTGCTCCGCGGTCTGTCGCGCTCGCGTGAACGCCAGGGTCTGTGCGCCCGCGGCCACGAGGTCGACGAAGAGCCGCTTGCTTTCGGTATGGCTCGACTTCCGGCGGCCGCTTCCGCGTTCCTGCCAGTCGTCGTCGTACTCCGGCGGGTTCCACAACACCCAGTCGCGCGGCCCGCGCCCGGAGGCGTCCTCGTCGACGAGCGCGATATCGTCGGATTCTCGGCCCGTCACCGCCGCGACGTGGTCGACGGGATTGTTGATCGTCGCCGAACAGCAGATGAACCGGGGCGTCGAGTCGAACCGCTCGCAGGTCCGCGCGAGTCGGCGGAGCGTCATGGCGACCTGCGAGCCGAACACGCCGCGGTAGCTGTGGACCTCGTCGATCACGACATACTCCAGCGAGGAGAAGAACCACTCCCACAGCCGGCCGGCGTGCGGCAACAGCGCGTAGTGCAGCATGTCCGGGTTCGACAGCAACACCGTCGGCTCGCGGTCCCGCACGTCTCGTTTCTCCGACCGCGAGAGCCGACCGGTGTACGACGCGACGGAGACGCGGCTCCCGAACCCCAATCCACGGGCGAGCTCCGAGAGCGACTCCTCCTGGTCGGCGATGAGCGCGTTCTGAGGGCCGAGGTAGAGGGTCCGTCCGCCGTGGTCCATCGCCGCCTCGAAGGCGGGGACGGCGTACGCGAGCGACTTCCCGCTCGCGGTCTCGGTCGCGAGGACGACGTCGTCGCCGCCGCGGACCGCCTCGATCGCCGCGGCCTGATGGCGGTAGAGTCGGTCGATCCCCCGCTTCGAGAGCGCGTCGGCCATCCGAGGGGCGAGGTCGATATCGGCGTAGACGGGATCGCGGGCCGGGAGGCGGCGGTGCTCAGCGATCTGCCCCTCGTAGAACGGCCGGTTCCGCAGCCACTCGATGGCGTCCTCCACGATGGCTACTCCTGGGGGCGACGACGCCTAATCGTTGCGGTCACGTGAACTGCCAGGTCCGATCAGTCGCCGGCCGGGACCGCGATCTCCGCGGAGTCGTCGGGCGCCGACTCGTCCGCCGCCGGCTCCGCCGGCCCGTTTCGGACCACCGGCGGCCACCGGACCTCGGTCGCGATCGGGTCATCGAGCGAGAGCGCCATCCGGAGGTCGCCCTCGCGGTCGACGAGCTCGAAGCCGACCGTTCGGTACACGCTCCGAGCCACGCGGTTGCTGCTCGTGACGTACAGTTCGAGTCCCTCGCGACCGGCAGCGGCGGCATCGGCGATCACGTGTCGACAGAGCTCCGTCCCCACGCCGCGCCCCTGCATGTCGGGATGGACAAAGACGGCGAGTTCGGGCTGTGACGCGCCCGTCGGCGTGTACATCGTATGCCCGTACAGTTCACCGCCGCACTCGGCGACGACGTTACTGCCGTCCGTCAGCATCGCCTCGATCCAGTCGGCGCGGCGACGCCGATCGACCGGCGGGAGCCCCTGCGCGCGGTCTCCGGCGTCGAACCCCTCGTACATCTCGGCCAGCGGCGCCGCGTCCTCGGGGCGAGCGGGGCGGATCGTCCAGCGCGCACCCGCCTTGTCGACGAACCGCGGACAACGCGCCGGGCAGTGAACCGTCCCCTCGCACTCGCTCCCGTCCCACCCGTCGCAGGCGGCGCCCGTGGTATCGGTGCTCATGGCTACTCGTTCGTCGCCCGGAGAGTTATATCGTGCGAGCTACTCCCATACCGTGGGAACGGCAAAGTGACGCGCGGGGGCCACTCCTCACTCCTCGTCGATCGCGAGGCTACTCTTCAGCTCACCCGTCAGCTCGCCCGCAGACTCATCCGCCTTCGGGAGCGAGATGGAGACGATGTTCCCACGCGGGGCGTTCTCTTCGAAGGTGAGTTCGCCCCCGAGCGACTCGACGCACCACTGTATCACCCACAGGCCGACCCCCGTGCCGTGATACGTGCTGCTGGTTTCCACATCTTCTTGGAGTACCTCGGTTTCCGTGTCCGGGATCGGCGGCCCGTTGTTGGCGACCCGGACCACACCGTGACCGTCCTCGCCGCCGCTCTCGACCGACACCGTCACCGACGGCGTCTCTCGATCGTTGTGCTCGACTGCGTTCCGAATGGCGTGTTCGATCGCGTAGCGGATCCCCTTGTCGGCGATGACCCAGACGGACGCCGGTGCGGTCACCGAGAAGCTCGCGTTCGGATACGTCTCTTGGGCGTCGGCGACGAGCGAGCGGGCAACCGCCCGGAGGTCGGTCGGCGAGCGCTCCGTCGCATCGGGTTCGGCGATCTCCTCGATCTGTTTCACCGAATCGCTCAGCCCGCCCACCTCGGTCGTGATGTCGAGGATCGTCTCGATCTCCCGTTCGATCGCCTCGTCTTCGACCGCTTGCCTGATCCTGTCGGCGTACCCCATGAGTACGTTCGTTTTGTTTCGCAGGTTGTGCCGGATGATCCGACTGAGCAGGCGGAGGCGACGTTCGCGAGCGCGGTACTCGGTCACGTCTTGCACCTCGGAGATGACGCACCGCTTCCCGTCGATGCGGGTGGCACTGAGGTGGATGCGGACCCACCGCAGCTCTTCGTTCGATCGCTCGATCTGCCAATCGAAGGTCTGTGGCTCGCCGTCCGCGGCGCGCTGGATCAGCCGGATCGCCGCGTCCTGTGAGAACCTCGTCGACGGCGCCGTGTAGTCCCCGACGCTCATCGTTCGAAGCTCGTCAGCCGAGTACCCGTACAGCTCCTCCAAGCGAGCGTTGGCGTCGAGGATCTCGTTCGTGGTCGGGTCGTGGAGATTGATGCCGACATCGAGGTCGTCGAATATCCCCGGAAGTCGGACGCCAGCAGGCTCTCGCATGTCTCCACACTTGTGATATCATATAAATACTGTTCCGGTTCAACCCGCATTGAATGTAGCTGAGACTAATTATTATTTAATTATATATCACCTATACATATCTTCACACAATCATATCAATGGATATAAACCCACTCCAAGTTGTTTTAGTTCAATTCTGTAGTACACTCTATATTAACGCCTATTAACTATGATATCGCGGAACCGACGCCAAAACCCCGCCGTTTGCGGTGGGGAGGATGTCACACCGACGCAGATGACGCGTCCCCGCCTACTCTCGGACCAACACGATCCCGTCGCGGAACACGGAGTGGTTCGGAACGACGTGTTCTTCGCTGTCGGCCTCGATCCGGGTGACGAACAGATCGACCTCTTGGACGATCCCGCGCTCGCCGGCGACGCGGACTTCGTCGCCGATTTCGTACGGCTGGCGGAGCAGGAGGAAGACGCCGGCCGCGGCGGACGCGACGAGATCCTTCGTCGCCAGCGCGGCGAACACCACGAGGGCGAACGCGTACGCCGCCAGTAACACCACGAGCGCGATCGTCTGCACGCCGACCTGTCCCAGCGCGATGAGCGCGGCGACGTACACCACGCTGTACTTCACGAGCGGCGGCAACACGCCGAGTTCCGGGAGCTTGACGCCGCGGAGGCGCTCGGCGACGAGCAGTTCCGTCTTGTCGCCGACGACGATTCCGACGATCAGCACGAGCACGGCGACAAATAGCCGCGGGAGGAACGCTCCGAGGCCCGCCCAGAACTGTTCGAGGTACCGTATGTCGGCGACGGTGAGCACGACGATGAAGGTGATAGCGACGATGAAGTAACTGGACAGCTTCGCGAGGATGCGGACCGTCGAGGTGTTGAACTCGCGGGCGGTCCGCTCGAAAGCGGTCCCCTCGATCACGTCGGGGACCCCCGCCCGCGTCAGCAGGCGTCGGTTGATCGCGCCCACGACATACGCCGCGAGCAGCCCGAAGATGAGTACAAACAGGGCGAGCCAGACCCGGTCGGGGACGCGAGCGGCGATCCTAGTCAGCCCGGTTGCGACCGCTGGCATCATTGAGATCAGTACTCCTCCGGGTCAATCTCCAAGATGAGCTCGCCCGCTTTGAACGCTCGAACGAGCCCGTCGGACTCGGAGAGCACGACCGCTGTCGCGTTCGTGTCCCGGGTGATGGCGGCACCGGACATGTGGCGCGCACCGAGCCCCTTCGGGATGTCGACACCCTCCGCGCCGGGTTCGAGATAGCGGTACGCGGAGACGATCTTTCCGGAGTCCGAGATGACGAACGCGCCGTCGAGTCGCGAGAACTCCTTCAACATCACGTTCACGATGGGGTCGCCGACGTGGACGTGCGATTTCTCGAAGGGGTTGTACGACAGCGGGCGGGACTTGTTCATCACCTTCCCGGCGTCGCCGACGACGAACAGCGCGCCGACCGGCTTCCCCTTCTGCCCCTTCTGCCCGAGTTCGATGGCGACCTCGAAGATATCGCGAATTACGCTCGGCTCGGCCCGCGAGTTGACGAAGAGGTCGTAGATCCCGGTGTGAACCGTCTCGTCGACGCTCGCCCGGATCACCGCGTCCGACCCGTCGCCGAAGACGTTGGTGAGACAGACGACCTCGTCGCCCTCGTCGACGAGCCCGGCGTCCATCGATCCCTCGATGCCGAACCGGATGCGGTCCGTGACGTTGTCGAACGGGAGCGGGAGTTCGACGAACACCTCGGCGTCGAGGTCGTTGTCGGGTGCGACGACGACGACCTCGGTGCCGTCATCCACGATCCGGTCGTACATCGATCGCGTCGGTGAGAACAGCAGCACGGCGTCCGCATCCGCGACGAGATCGGACAGGTACTCGGTGAGCGAGGCCATTATCCATACTGACACTCGGACGCCGTATAGTCGTTGTGTCGGCGTCGTGCGGTTGTCTGACGCCCGGGGACGTCGCCGGAGTGCGGCTTTTGATCTGGGGTGGTGCAGGTCGCTGAACCCTCGCCGCTCACGGGGGGACAAACGGACCGACCGAGACAGTCTGCCGGGCGATTGTTGCTGCTCTGAGGATATACGACACAAAAAGCGCCAATGGCACGGTGACAACACCGATACCCATACTGACAACGACTGGAAGCATTGAAGGCGGAATCATAACGGAATTCTCCCGGTAGATGAGCGTCAAGGAGATCGCCGTGACGAACGCTATCAACCCGGTGTAGACGATCAGACGCGAGAGTTCTGCAAAATCTTGTTGGAGGGCGATCGTCTTGTAGAACTGACGGACGATAGCAATCGATTCGAGAAGCTTGTCGATTGCTTGAAACTCCGCCTGAACATCTTCCGAGAACGACTCGGCGTATCTGTTTTGTAGCTGTTGGACTGCTCTTAGATTCACGGCATATTCAGTTCCCAAGAGAACGGTGAGCACGTAGTTAACCTGCGTGTTGTTTTCGAGCTGTGAATCGATGTTTTCCCCGTACTCGCCGATATCACGAAGTGCGACCGTCACCTCACCTGGTGGAGTCCAATCGCCGGATTCGTTCATCGCACGGAGGGTTGAGACCCGATCACTCAGCGTCCGGGCGATCAGTGAGAGAAACGCAGCCGGATCGTTCGGGCTCGATGGCCTTCCCGCGATATTTGCGATGTCCTCACGAAGCACACGCGCACCATGGAGACGGTCTGTCAGCGAGTCGACGGTCCCAGTCACACGTGAGATAACCAGCTGATTTATCGATAGCGTAATTGTAATTATCGTCATGACGCCGGCGGTAAGACCACTCGAAAAGAGCGAGTCGACAGAGCTGTCCGGTCCCACGGCCAGTATTTCCCCCCAGAGTAGCGCTCCAACGATCCCGACGATACTGACGGTGATTCCACTCGCGACAACAGCTCGATCCCCCTCGATAAGCACCCACGATGTCACGCGTTCCCAAGTGGTTTTCCCGTATACGGAACTCTCAGTTCGAATTTCGGGACCCATATGATACAACCGCGCTGAATCAGTACCTCTCTCCCCTCGGTCGCGAGAGTAACTTGCTCCAGTCGGCATAACACGGACCTGAATCCACTACTTGGCGGCGGCTGCCGCACCGGCGCTGCCAGCGAGCGCCGGCAACGTCCGCCAGCCCAACTCGGTCTCGACTGTCGCGGTCGGTTACCGAGCGGTCGACAGCCGCAAAAAGTGGGTCCACAGCCAGCCGTGTAGAGTTCCTACCGGTCGACGCTATCGCCGTCGAGATCGGCGGTGTCGAGATCGTTACGGTCATCTTGGTGATCTGTCTGGCCTCGTCGGAGAGAAGTGTCGGACGAGTATAATCGGGCGGCAGGCGAGTGCAAGCCGATGAAATTGTCTTTCTCATTCCCTGGCCGCCAACGGTGAGCGTCGATAGCGGGAGCGCTAGTCTGCGCGATCGCCCGTGTAGCGGTCACAACTTTGGGCCGAGAACGACCTGCCGTTGATGTGGGGATTCCGTTGAACGGAAACCGAAGCGGACGGCCAGTCAACCAGCCGCCTACGCCGACTCATCGGTGTCCTTCTCGGCCTCCGTGCTGCCGCCGCGGTCCGAGTAGTTCTTCCGGCCGATCGCCTCGTCACTGACCATCCCGATGATGCTCTGGCGCGCGTCGTCGGCGGACTCATAGGTGGCCTCGCCCTGGGGTTCTAACACCGTCCGGAGCGTCGCCGTGTCGTCTCCCAGCCCCAGTTCGCGGTCGCCGTACCGCTCCAGTAAGGCGTCTTGATCCAGTGGGTACTCCTCGTCCTCGAGGTCGTCCGCGAGCGGACCGAACTCTACGCCCTGCTCACGGCTATCGTCGTCCTGATCGGTCGCCATTCTCGTAGATTCGTGTCGAAGCCATTTACCCTCTCTGCCGGCCCCTGCCGGGTGGGAGGGGGCACGTCCGAGTATTCCGGCACACCCTCACTCGTACACCTCGCCCTTCCGTTCCTTGGAGCTGATCCACGTTCCGAGGGTCAGCCCATAGATCACGTGTCCGACGTGGAATGTCACCGCTTCGCCTGGCTCAAGCTCCTCGTCGAGAAGATAGGGGAATAGGAACCGCGTTCCGAAAACGGAGAGGGCGAGCCCGTACACGAGAGAGAGCCCGAGCACGCCGAGGCGGCGTTCACGTTCGTTCCGGAAGTTCAGCAAGCTGATTCCAGCGCCGAACAGGCCGCCCGCGGTGCCGCCGTACAGGAAGTGTAAGAGCAGTCCGATGGTGGGATACGCTTCCGCATCACCGCTCCCGACGTACTTCGCCCAAAAATCCGAGGTCGGCGGCAGCGCGCGGAAGACAGGGAACCGGTACAGGGTCATGAGTATCGTGGCGATCAGGCCACCGACGACGCCTCGAATCAGCCCACGGAGGACGCGCAATCCGGAACTGGAGGTCGGGCCGCGCTGGACATCGGTCTGTCGTTGACTCGTGTCCATCTTTTTGATTGTCATGTCCATAGATGTGTCGTGTGTCAAGATAACTATGACCCCGATCACTGGTGATTCGAAGGGATCCCCGCTGTGACCGACGTTGCGACTGTTCGGGTTGCAGGTAGGCCCCACGGTTCTCGACTAGGGGAACGGACTATCGCTCGCTATGTGTTCATGCGATCCCGAGGGGTTGTATAACCGCCATCACCGCTTCACCGGTCACACTCCGGGGACCCCGAAGGCGCCGATCCCGAGTCAGAGGAACCCGTTCACGACGAAGAGGATGACGAGCGCGGAAACCCACGCAACTACGCCAATGAGAACTGCTTGGAGCCAGCCACCTGGATACCGCCAGTTGATGACGGCGATCCACACGATCAGGGCGATGACGGGCCCGAAGAGCGGAATCCACGCCGTCAGTGCCCATGCAATAGCACCGATCAACGCGGTGAAGACGGCGTGGCTATAGTCGTCAGTGTCCGCGATCACGCGGGCGCTGATATAGATCGCGAGCCCCCCGATAAGGAGGGCGACGACGAATGCAACTAACGAACCGACGAATCCTGTTATCATACTCGCTCTTCGCAGACAAGCATCATAACAGTTCGCCAACGTGCAGTACGCCGCTATCGAGGCTGTTCCACTGTTATGGAAATTTCGAGGCTAAAACCTCGCCCTTCAGGGCGGGGAAGATATCAACCAGCACTACCACCCTGTATACTGTGCGGCAATAGCGTTCTCAGTCGAAAGCGTCAGAACGTCATCTCCCATGATCGGTGTGAGCAATATCCCCGAATCGTCCTCCCGAACCACCGTCGCTCGCCTACGGCCGGTCACGGAAGAGTGCGAGGTGGCGGAGTGCCATCCGGTTCTCGATCCCACCTGCGAGGGCACCCGACAGCACACCCAGCGTGCTGATGAAACCACCAACGCGGATGAGGTCGATAAGCCCGACAGTGGGATCCTCGAGGCTCGGCCAGTTCGTCATCAGGTTCGGCGGGAAGACGGCGAGTTCGATCAGGAGCATGATCGACCCGACGAGGACGAAGAGTCCCATCATTGCCACGACGAGAATAAAGAATATCGTCACGTTCACCAGTGCCATGTGTTCGGTGATCACTTGGCTACGCTCACGCGGGAAGGACAGCCGCTGGACGTACAAGAGATGGACGGCGGCAGCGATGATACCCCCGATGGCGAACAGCGCAGTGGTGCGGTTGGTCAGGTTCAGACCGACGTCCCATGTCTCGGCACTGAACACTAAGATTAGCGTCGGTGTCACCGCGGCCGTCGAGAGTCGCGGGAGCGAGAACGGAAGCAACGGTGCGCGACTCTGCAGCAGCGTCGCGGTGACGATGCGTGGGTTCCGCACGAGGCTCACCGCGTAAAACGCTAGCCGTCGAAGCCGCCCTCGCGAGGCGTCTTCTTCGGGGATGCGCGTGGCGATTTTTCTGAGGTGACTGGAGATGTCCGCATCAAACGGCGGGACGCTCCGTCGGTTGGGATCGAACGAGAACGGAGCCATTACGCCGCCATCACTGTGATCCGCACGAAAAACGTGTCCGAGGAGGTGCACGAGGAGGGTCGCGGCGTTCCAGCGGACAGCCTCCGAATCGAGTGCCTGGACCGTCTCCCGTCCGGGCCTCCGAACGAGTCGTCGTGTCGACACAACGACCACCCGCGCGATCGGGGACGCGAGTCCCTCGACGGATCGCTCCTCACGCGTGGTCAGGGGCACGTCGGTCACGACGACGACGAGGTCGTACGGGTGTTTCACCATGTGAAGTGCGGCTTCATCGAGGAACTCAGACGGCCGCCTGGGGGCAGCGTCGGTAAGGGGGTCTGGCTCGGCACAATGCACTCGCCAGGTCGCGTCCGTGGCTGCCGCTAGCGCATCGACGCCGTCGCGGGTCATCCGCTCGGCGAACGATTGTAGCGGCTCGACAGCCGTACCCGGCGAGTGCGCGATGAGAACCCCGACGTCGATTTGCGGCGCAGCCTCGTTGCCACGTCGGTCGTCCACTGTCAGCGACTCGGGTCGCTCAGCCCCATCGGTGTCAGCGATAGCGCCGCTGGCGGAGTCTTGATCGACGTCGGAGGGCTTGGAATTCGTTGACTGAGCAGCATCTCTCATTCGCCCGTGTCAGAGATACGCATCGTCCCATTCGTCGGCCAGGTGAGTGTTACCACAGTCCCCGCACTCGAGCCTGTCGAGTCCATCGATGGAGACGTTCGTACTGCCGCACTGTGAACAGAAGTACCCGTACCTGTCCTCGTCGTCGTCCGCAGCGTACACCGTGAAGAACGGAGCCTCACTGCCAGGAACGCTCTCGTCGCGATCGACGGGTCGATCAACGCCGTCGACGGTGACGGACTCCGGGACCGTGATGGTTGGCTCGGTCGACGTCTCCGTCGATTGGCCTTCCGTGAACATGGTAACTGCGAACTCCTCCCCCGCGACCAGTATGTGGTCGTGATCGCCCTGTTTGAGGCCGAACCCTTCGAGGAACTCGCCGCCCTCAACGGCCTCATCAAGGATACACGCCGCAATCGGCTTTTCGGCAAACTGTTCGCGAACGCGATTGAGCAGCGCCGTGGCAATACCCTCCCCCCGGGCCACCGGATCCACGTGGAGCCACCGGATCGTCGCTTCCGTTCCGATTTCGACGGTGATGAACCCGCGAACGGCTTCCGTCCCGTCCACCGTCTCGTCGACGACGAGCACTGTCATCTCCGCGTCGTTGAGCAGGTCGGCCAGCGATGTGTCGTCGAACTCCTCTTCGAGTATCATCTCGATCTGGTCTGGACTGAGCGAGTACGACGATTGCAGCGAGTCGCGCGCGATTGCTCTGATCTGTTCTCGGTCGGCCGACTCTGCAGGGCGAACATTCATTTTGTTTGATGTTTTTGAACTGTCATAAAACTTTTATATTTGTGCATCAACGCGTCGAAGTCTCACACTGAAAGAAGGAGTCAGTAGGAGACGGATCGGCGACGGCTCAGTGAGCGATGTCACCTGTGCAGGCGGATCTCGTTGTCAGAAACGCTCTCGATGCTAGCGGTATCGAGTTGGTAGTTTTTTCGGTCAGCCTCGCCCGGATCCCGTTGGGATCGGATCGTGTCCGTCAGCTTCGGATCCGGATCGACGTACGCCGTGCCCTGGTCCACACTGATGACACGACCGATTGGGTCGCCGTCGGCGGTTACGACGGTCTTACCTTCGTCGGCTGCTGTCAGTGTGACCTCGTCTGGCATAGTGATCCGACCAACAACGCTTCCGAGACTAACCGTTCTGCTTGCCTCTGCTGGGCGTATATGCAGACGTGGACCGCCGAGCAACCTGATTCTCTTCGATTGGTCGCGTTACGGTTGGCGTGATATGTGGTAGACTGCGAAGGCTTCAGACCGGAGTCAGCGCCGTCGGCTTGCTCTTGTAAGACGTTGATGCGTCGGCTGCGAGCAGGTCCATGTGAGAACTGTAACTGCGGAGCGTCATCTGTCCTCGCGTAAAGTTCAATAACGCCGGCGTTCCAAAGTTTAACATGATTGACAGTTCTTCCCTCGGCGGCGTCGACGAAACAGCGCACTCGGGCGGCGAGTTCGGCGAGACGGTCAGGCGAGGCTGGAAGACGGTACGTGTGCACGCACCTCGCTCCGGCAGCGCTATGGCGTCAGCAAAACTCCTCGAGACGTCCGCTCCCCCCGTCGCGTCTAAGGCCGGGACTCGTCGTCGCACATGAGTCTCGCCCTCGAAGTCCGTGAGCAGGGGCGGGGCATGATGGGTGCGCTGTTGATACTCGGCGTCTCGTTCGCGTACACGACCGAGACCTGGTGGTTAGCTGTCGAGATGCCCGCAACCCACCTACTCGCGCTCGCCGTCGTCGGGATCTGCCTCATCGTCCCGATCACCCGCGCCGTCGGCTTCCGCGAGGACGACGACCGGTCGTCGTTGTACGTGGAGGTCGCCGAGGTGGTGTTCCAGGGTTTCGTCGTCGCGTTCGCGGCGCTGGCGCTGCTCGGCGTGCTCGACTTCGCCGATCCGCTCTCCGTGCTCGTTCGGACCGTACTGGTCCAAGTCGTCCCGTTGGCGTTCGGGGCGGCCCTGGCCAACGAGTTCCTCAGCGGCGGTCAAGAGGAAATCCCCGAGGCGTCGTTCCCGGCGAGTCTCGGCGTGTTCACGCTCGGCGCGGTGTTCCTCGCGGCGCCAATCGCCCCGACCGGTGAGGTCGCCGTACTGGCCGCGCGGGCCAGTTGGCCGCGGATCGGCGCGATCCTGCTCGCGTCGCTCGTCGTGACGTACCTGATCCTCTATGAGCTTGAGTTCCGGGGCCAGCAGGCCCGTCTCGAGCAGCTTTCCCTTCGCCGTCGAGTCGGACAGACCTGCATGCTGTACGCGGTCGGGCTGGCGGTCGCCGCCGGGATGCTACTCGCTATCGGTGAGGCGGGCGCCCAGCCGTTCTCGACCGCGGTCCGCCGGACGATCGTGCTCGGGTTCCCCGCCGCCGTCGGGGCCAGTGCCGCGCGGGTGGTGCTCGCATGACCCGAACCGACGACGAAACGTCGACCCAGGGCCGCCATCGCGATGCCGCCGAACGGGAGGACGAGGAGGTCGGAGAGGGTGGAGAGGGTGGAGAGGGAGGAGAGGGAAGAGAGAACGGAGAAGACGGAGGGGGAGCAGGGACCAACGGCGGCCTCAACCCGGACGGTGGTGAGCTTCTGGAGCTGGTGATCGTGGTCGCGAGCGTGCTCCTCATCGTGGCGACGCTTGGCTACGTCGGTTGGCAGGCGACCGCCACGACGGCGGACGGTGTCCCGACGGCGACCGTCGAGGCGATCGATCCGATGCCGGCCTCCGACGACGACCGTCGCCAGGTGACCGTCCGACTCGACAACCGGAACGGGACCGGACTGTCCTCGGTAGAGGTGGCGGTCCGGTGTGGCGACGCGGAGCGTTCGCTCGCGTTCGAGCACGTCCCCGCGGGTGGCGGTCGAACCGGGACTGTCGTCTGTCCCGCCGGCACGGTACCCGTCGCGGAGGTGGTGACGTGGACCAGGGTATGAACGGACTCGCGGACCACCTGTCAGTCGCAGCCGACTCGGCTGACGGGCGTTCGTCTTCCTGATCGGCGCGGTAGTCGCGTCCATCGTCAGTTCGTCATTGGGCTCGTCGTCTTGGGGCTGTTCGGCTACTGCGCTACTCGTCCGATCTGTGTCCGGCTCCGATCAGTACTGGGGTCGCGACAGCTCGCGGCGATGCTTACCGCGCTGTCCGTCTTGGTCCCGATCCTGGTGGTGTTCGTTGTTGTCGGCCTCCGTTTGCTCCAGACCGTCCAGCGTCAGTTCGAGGGCGGGGAATTTGTCGATACGCTCATCGACCGAACCCGACCGCGACCCGGACTCAGATGCCTGCTGCGATCGCGCCGTAAATGAGGTTGCGCCCGCAAGCCGCGGTCTTATCCTGCTTAAAGCCGCTTGATCTCTATGGCAATCATCGATACACTGATCGTGTTCTTGGTGAGCCTGCTCATCGGCGCGACGGGAATCTACGTCGGGGCACGCGTGATGACGGACACCGACAGCTTCCCAAAGGCGGTGGCAACGGCCCTGGTGGGGGCGATTGTCTGGGCGTTCGTCGCGCTCTTTTTCGGCTGGATCCCGCTCTTGGGTCCGATTATGGCGCTTATCGCGTACCTTGCGGTCGTGAACTGGCAGTACCCGGGCGGCTGGATCAAGGCTGCCGGGATCGCGCTTATCGCCGCCGTCGCCTCGCTCCTCGTCCTCTATGCGATGGCGGTCGTGGGACTGATCGGCTTCGAGGCGCTGGGGGTACCCGGTGTGTAGCACGATGACGCGCAACCCCACGAACGGGATCTCTGAGCCTCCCGTTCGACGATCCCTCTCCGGCTCCGGTGCAACGAGGTGCGACGAGCGACGGATCGGCGTCCAGCACGCGCTCGTCATCGGGCTGGTCGCGAAGCCGTCATGAGCGTCGCTGACCACTACTGGGGCTTGCGCGACTGGTTCCCGGTCCCGAAGCGAAACGGCCGGTTCCACGTGATCCGATGGGTCCTGCTGGAGGCCAACCGGCTCGCGGTCACCGGCGCGCTGCTGTCGTTTATGTTCTCGGGGCTCATGCTCGTCGGGTGGGTCTGGACCTTCGAGATGCAACGGGTCCTCACGGAGACGCCCGCGGTCCAGACGATCCTGACCTCGCTGTTGAGTGGTATTATCCTACTCGTGTCGATCGTGGTGTCGATCAACTCGATCGTCCTCTCTCACGACATCACCTCCGTGGACGCGCAGGGTGACCGTATTCAGGGAGTGGTGGAGTTCCGACGGGATATCGGTCGGCTGACCGAGGGGGGTGAGAGCCCTACAGATCCGGCTTCGTTCCTCGATCTGATGGCGTCGGTCATTCACGACCGTGCGACCGCCCTCCAAGACGACATCAATGGGAGCGACGAGGAGCTAACCAAGGACATCCAGAACTACGTCGACGAGGTCCTCGAAACAGCAGAGCCGCTCAGTAACCAAGGTGGCAGCAGCTCCGGCGCGGAGTTCGGCATCCTCTGGCTGGGTCTGGAAGCAGACTACGGGACGCACATGGATCGCTCGCGGAAGCTGCGGAGCTCCCACGAGGGCGAACTGTCCGATACGTTCGACGAGCGGCTCGATGACCTCATCCAGGCATTCCAGCTGTTCGCCACCGGCAAGGAGTACTTCAAAACGCTCTACTACACCCAAGAGGTGTCCCAGCTGTCGCAGACGCTTCTCGTCATCTCGCTGCCGTCGATTCTCATCACCGCCTCGGCCATCCTCGCGATCAACGCGCAGCTCCTGCCCGAAATGTGGGTGTTCGGTCTCCCACCCTTGATGAGCTTCGTTTCGACCGTGTTCACGGTCGCGCTGGCCCCGTTCCTCGTGTTGACCGCGTACATGCTTCGGCTCTCGACGGTCGCCCAGCGGACCGCCGGAGCGGGACCTTTCTCCCTGTCACAGTAACGGCCGTGAGCGCGCTCCCGGCCGCGTTCGTCTCGTTCTCGATCGGTTGTCTCGTTCGTCGCTCAGGACTGTCACGGACGGATACCCAATTTCTACGAGAAGCGAGAAGCGATCTCCAACGGGCGTGGAGAATCGCCGATTCTGTGGCGAGATCTCAACGTCTCCCGGCACCCGCAGGCAGGACGTTTTCCCGGTTCTAGGTGCTTGTTTGACACCATGTTCTATCATGACGACCAACTGCAGTTCGAGGTCGAAGTCGAGAGTCCCGATCCCCACTTCGCAAAGATGCTTCAGCAGGCCATTGGCGGTGCTGAGGGGGAGATGCGCGTCGCCCTCCAGTACATGTTTCAGGCCTTCGCAGTCCCGGCCGAGAAACAAGAGATCAGGCAGTTCCTGATGGAGACCGCGACGGAAGAACTCGGCCACATCGAGATGCTCGCGACCGCCGTCGCGAAGAATCTCGAAGGAGCGTCCGAGGACGCTCGCGAGTCCGCCCGCGCGGACCCCATCATCGACGAGATGATGCGCACCGGACAACCGCGACAGGCGCTCTCGGCGGGGTTGCACGCGATGCCCGTCGACAGTAACGGCGTCCCGTTCACCGGCAACTACGTGGTCGCCTCAGGGAATCTGGCTGCCGACATGTACGCGAACGTCATGGCCGAATCCACGGGACGTGTGCTCGCCACCCGGCTATACGAGTTCACAGACGATCCCGGCATGAAAGAGATGCTGGAGTACCTCATCGCCCGAGACACGATGCATCAAAACCAGTGGCACGCCGCGCTCGAGAGCCTCGGTGAACACCGCCCCGTCCCGGCGAGCTTCGATCAGGAACAAGAAAATCAGGAATATAACTACACGTTCATGTCGACTACCCGTGAGGAGCGAGACGATCCGAAACAACCGTGGACGCAGGGCGACGCACCTGACGGAAAGGGCGAATTCAGTTACACGCCTCGTCAGCCCGGTGGTGGCGCTCCCGATATCAAAGCGGTGATCGACGAGGTGTATAACGAGGTTCAGTGAACAACCCGCTCAGGGTCTTCGCTTCTCCCCCGCACACGCAGGCAACGGCATTAAGCGACCAGCAGCAGTCCCAACCCAACGATGAGCACCGTAGTTGCGGTCGAGACGCCGACAGGGGTAGCTATCGCCGGAGATACTCGGGTCGTCGACGGCGAGACGGTGTCGTCGGAGAAGTTCCAACGCGTGTTCGACCTCAAGGGCGTCGGCGTCGGCGCCGTCGGTGAACCGGGAGCGGTTCAGCAGTTCAGACAGTGGTTCGAGGTCGCACTGAAAGATCACGGGCTAGAGCGGGATGAGAATCCCGATATCGACACCGTGGCCCACATTGCCGCTCGGGAGACGGAGCGAGCGGGCGTCGACGCCGTCGTCGGCACACGCGACGACGACGGGGCGGCGAGTCTTCGACAGGTCGCCTCCGACGGCCGCATACTCGACAGCGACGTGGTCGCCCTCGGTACCGGGAGCGGGGTCGCCCTCGGATTGCTGGAAGCACTCGACATGGACGAGGCGGCAGCCGACTCCGCCGAAGCGGTGCGGAGCGTGCTGGAGACGGTGATGGAACGGGACGTCGACACCGGTGGCGAGGTCGATGTCTGGACCCTCGGGAGCGCCGAACCGAAAGTCGAGCAGGGCGTGCGCCGCTTCGAGGAGGGGGAGGAACGGTGACCCGTTGTCCCCCCGGACCGAGCGACTACCGAGAAGCGATGTCGCGCCGGCGTCACATCTCACACGACGCGAGTCAGCCCTCTTGGGGGTATCGCTCGGATGGTAGACGTGAGCGGCCACCTGGGGATGGCACTGCTCTGGCTCGCGCCGGCGTGGTTCCTCCTCGACCATCGGAAAACGGCGGGAACGTTCGTCGTAGCAGGCGTTCTCTTCGGGATGTTGCCGGACGTCGACCTCGTTCTCGAGGGGATTTTCCCGGGTATCAAGCATCACGGCATATTTCACACCGTACTCGTGGTGACGCTCCTCGCCGCGGTCATCGCCCCCGTCGTCGGAAAGGTCGTCGAGACGGTCGCCGGTGACACGGACTGGCTGTCTCCCGAAGCGGCGGCCCACAGCATCCGGTTCGGCTTCCTGGCGGTCTGGATTCCCGGACTCGCTCACGTCTTCGCGGATATGCTCTCGGCGCCGGACCTCGCCGATTCCATCGAACCGCTCTGGCCGATCTACGGTGGGTCAATCGGTGTCGACCTCGTCTGGTACAATGACCCTGTCGTCAACTGGGGATTACTCGTCGGCGGCGTCCTCGTCAACGCTGGGATGTACCTGTACGCGGGAGATCGGTCCGCCTCAGACTGACAGGATCGACGCCGCGACGGATCCTCGCCGCAGTCTCCCCGGCTCGCGCTCGGCGACTCACGTTGGGAGCCGCGTCCGGTTCGAGCTGGACTGCTCACGGGCGAGTCCACGGAGAAGCACTTGCGAACGCAAGCCCGACGCTATTATCCATCGATTTCGTAGAAGTACTGTGAAGTCATTGACACTCGGCCGACAGACGTTGTGGAGACTGGGAATCGCATCGACCTTGCTAGACGCCGCTGTGGCGTTTGCCCGCCGAGACATCCGGACGGGGATCCTCTTGCTCGGTGCGGCCATCGTCTCGATATGGGTGCCGGGATTGGGCGTGATCGCCTCCGCCCTCACCCGACTCTACCGGAGGATCCGATGACCCGCCCTGTCCCCCGGACCGGGCGGCTACCAGGGAGGGGTCGAGCATGAGCCAAGGCACGGAGTCGGACCCAGACGACGAGCCCATCGATCCTGGCGAGACGGTATACGACGAGGACGGACGAGTCATCGGGCGGGTCAGCGGGTACACCGCGGACGGGTTCGAGGTCGAAACCAAAGAGAGCGGCTCAAGGAGCGGAGACAGTGAGGAGACCATCCCGGGAAAAGAGTTCGGCGAGGGGTACCTGATGTGGCGCTGTTCGGAGTGCGGCGAGATGGGCGACCTTGAGAGCGGGATGCCGGATATGTGTCCAGAGTGTGGTGCGCCGGAGGAGTCGATCTACGCGGTCGAAGAGGACTGACGGCAGGACACTCCTCGGCGACCGGCCCCCGGCGACGGCCCCCGACGAAGAGATGAACCCATGTTGGAACCAGAGACCGCACGAAAAGACGGGATCGATCCACCGATTAATCGCTACTGAATTCGGGTGTCAACACCGAATTCGGGGACAAGGCCGCGGGATAGCCGACACGCCGCTGGTCTTCCCCCGTCCGGCTGATGTCGGAGAGTAGTGTCCGATGAATTCGCGGGAAGGCTCGGGGACAAGCCCGAGTCGATTCACTGGAACTCGCCGCGCCGAGTTACCGTACCAATACTGAGATGTAATTGCGAATTATCATCTCGTTTTAATATGTGAGTCCGACAAGTGAGCAACCGACATGGTCACGCTACTGTCAGCTGCTCTCCCCCAGGAGAAGTTCGTTCTCACGGAGACGCTATCGTCGGTTCCAAACGCGAGCTTCGAGGTTGAGGGGGTGGTTGAGACGTGCGAGACCAGCGTAATGCCCCTTCTCTGGGCGAGCGCCGCCGATCGGAACCATCTCGATACGGCCCTCTTGGATGATCCCACGACACAGGAGGTCGAGTTACTCTCGGACCATGCCGATCGGTGGTTGTATCGGATGAAATGGACCAACAACGTCCAGAGTCTGCTTGAGACGCTCGTGACGAATCAGGCAACGGTCCTGACGGCGACGACGAGCGGCGGACGCTGGATCGTACGGCTCATGTTCCCGACTCACGAGGGCGTGAGCGAAACGATGGCCCACTGTAAGAAGCACGACATCGATCTGGAGATGATCTCGATCTGCGAGATGAGCGGACAACCGGTGGGCCGGTACGGACTCACCGGCGCGCAGTTTGAGGCGTTGACGACTGCCTGGAAGCAGGGGTTCTACACGGTCCCCCGCCAGGTCGAACTCGTCGACATTGCCACGGACCTGGGCATCTCTCATCAGGCGCTCTCAGAACGGCTGCGACGAGGCATCGACGCCCTCATACAGGACACGTTGATGGTCGACGATCAACCAGCCGAAGTTGTCAGGTGACCGCCTCCCACGAGTGAGACAGTTGAGCGCGAGGCGACTTCCCGCGCGACTTTTACCCGGCGAGGTCGATCCACCGAACGACAATGGCGACCAGCGCGGCCCTCTGGGGCTACCGCGACGAATTCGGCGACGCCTTCGGGCGGACCTATTTCCGGCGGTTCGGGCCGGGGGTGGCCTCCAGTATCGGGATCGGCACCTACCTCGGTGAGCCGACCACCGCGGCCGACGACGCCTCCCGGGAGGCGATCGGGCTCGCGCTCCGCTGCGGCGTGAACCACGTCGACACCGCGGTCAACTACCGGGCCGGGCGCGCCGAGCGCGTCGTCGGCGAGGCGGTCCGCGACTCCCCCATCGACCGCGAGGCGATCATCGTGGCGACGAAGGGTGGGTTCCTCCCGTTCGACGGTGAACGCCCCGCCGACCCCGCCGCGTACGTCCGCGAGCGGTTCCTCGACACCGGAATCGTCGCCAGTGAGGGCCTGGCGAACGGCGCGCACGCCATCGATCCGGGATACTTGGAGTGGTCGCTCGACCGGTCGCTGGAGCGGCTCGGGCTCGATGCGATCGATTGTTACTACGTCCACAACCCGGAGACGCAGCTCGCGGCCCGCCCGGCAGCGGCGGTGTACGACCAGTTGGAAGCCGCCTTCGAGGTCCTCGAACGCCGGCGCGCGGCCGGGGACATCGGCGGTTACGGGGTCGCCACGTGGCACGCCTTCCGCGTCGCCGAGGACGACGATCGATACCTCTCGCTCGCGGAGATCCTCGCCCGTGCCGAGGCCGCCGGCGAGGCGGTCGGTCCCGACGACGACCACGGATTCGGCGCCATCCAACTCCCGTTCAACGTCGCGATGGCAGACGCGTTCACGCGGTCGAACCAGCGCTCACCATCGAGCTCCCGGGACGACTCGCGGATCTCGACGCTGGAGTTCGCCCATGAGGCGGGGCTCTCCGTGGTGACGAGCGCGAGCATCGGTCAGGGGGACCTCGCCGTCGAGGGCGCGATCCCCGCCGACGTCGACGCGACGCTCGCCGGCGAGACACCGGCCCAGCGGGCGATCAACTTCGCGCGGAGCGCGCCGGGCGTCACCGCCTCGCTCGTCGGCGCGACCGACCTCGATCACGTCCGCGAGAACGTCGCCGCCGGGACGTTCGACCCCCTGGGAGCGTCGGCGTTCGATTCGGTGTTCGAGTGACGGCGACAGTGCGGGAGGAAAAACCGGAGAACGGGAGAAGACGGAAGCGGAGAGCGCGCGGTGGCTGACGGGGACGCGGAACCGGTAGTCGACCGATCAGCGCAGTTCTTTATACCGCGTCTCGCACTCCGGGCAGACGCGGACCGCGAACACCTCGTCGGGGTCGTTCTGCTTTTTAAGCACCTTCTCGCAGTCGGCGCAGTTCAGCCGCTCGTAGGTGTCTTTGAACAGGTCGCCGTCGCGGAGCCCCTTGCGCGTCGATTTCATGTGTCGGGGTTGATCGCGTGTGGGTATAAAAACCCCGTACGACGCCGGTCAGACGCTCGGGAGGCGCGTCGCTCGTCGGCGGGCCGGTGGTCGCACGGGACGCTTTCGCAACGCTTGTCTCCCGGCTCCGAGTAACTCGGCCGTGTCACGGAACCGGCTGTTCGGATCGCTGTGTGCCCTCGTCTTCCTCGTCAACTTCGCGCGCGTCGTCTTCGCGCCGCTTATCGGGCAGTTCATCGGCGAGTTCTCGATCGGTGAGGGGACCGCCGGGCTCATCGTCACGCTCGCGTGGCTCGGATCGGCCGCCCCGCGGCTCCCCGCCGGCTGGGCGCTCACGCGCTTCTCCCGCCAGCGTGTGATCCTCGTCTCCGGCGTGATGCTGACCGCAGGTGCGCTCGGCGTCGCGCTCGCGCCGGGCGTGCCGACCCTGATGACCGCCGCCTTCGCGGTCGGTTTGGCGTCCGGCGTCTACTTCGTCGCCGCGAACCCCTTCATCTCGGAGCTGTTCCCGACCCGAGTCGGCCGCGTGATGGGCGTTCACGGCATGGCGAGCCAACTGGCCGCCGTCGCCGCCGCCCCCGTCGTCACGGTCGCGCTGTGGTACGACTGGCGGTTCGCGTTCTACGGGCTCGCCATCGTCGCGGCCGCGACCACGGTCGTCTTCGTCCTCTTGGCTCGCCAGACCGAGCTTCCGGGCGCCGGCGCCGGCGACACCGACTTCGTCGCGGGCGCGCTCTCAGAGTGGAAGCTCATCCTCGCTGGCGTCGTCCTGATGGGTCTCACGAGCTTCGTCTGGCAGGGGCTGTTCAACTTCTACGAGCTGTACATGGTCGACAAGGGGCTCGCGCGGTCGACCGCTCGGAATCTGCTGACGGTGATCTTCGCCGCCGGCGTCCCCGCGTTCCTCGTCTCCGGCGACCTCGCCGACCGGCTCCCGCACATCCCGTACATCCTCGGGATCGTGACGACGTTCATCGCGAGCGTCGTCCTCGTCGTCGTCTCCTCCGGGCTCGTCGCCGTCGTCCTCGCGAGCGTCGCCGTCGGCTTCACCATCCACATGCTGTTTCCCGCGGGCGACACCTACCTCTTGGCGTCGCTGCCGGACGACTCTCGCGCGTCGGCGTACGCGGTGTTCTCGGCCGGGATGATGACGACGCAGGCGGCCGGCTCGTGGGTCGTCGGGGAGGCGATCGAGGCGGGCGCGAGCTACGACGCCGTCTTCCTCGTGCTCGCGGCCGGACTCGGACTGATCGTCGTCGCGTACGCGGTCCTCGAACAGTTGGGTCGCGTGCCGGGCGGCGCGGCGGGTACGGTCTAACGACCGGCACGGACCGCGGGTATCACACCTATTTAGGGCGTCCCGCCCGTGTAACGAACAAATGGAGTACGTCCAAGAGCGCGTGACGACGCTGCACGCGTTGACCGACCACCGGCCGGACGCCCCCACCGGTCGAGCGGCGGTCGTGGTGCCGATGACGGAGCGCGAGTACGGCACGCTCGCGGCCGAGCGCGTCCTGACCGCGCTCGAAACGGTCGGTCCCGCCCGCGTGATCGTCCCCCTCCGCGCGCCGGCCGAGCGCGTCGGTCCCTTCGTCCGGTGGCTCGACGGCTTCGATCTCGACGTCGAAACGCTGTGGTGCGGCGGCCCGCGGCTCGCGGACCTGCTCGACGAACGGGGACTCGACGGGGGCCGCGGGAAGGGGCGGGACGTGTGGCTCGGGCTCGGTCGAGCGTTGGACGAGGAGTTCGTCGTCGTCCACGACGCCGACACGAAAACGTACTCGCCGGCGTTCGTGAACCGGCTGCTGTTCCCGCTCGCGCACGGTCACTCGTTCTCGAAGGGGTACTACGCCCGCGTCGAGGACGGAGCCCTGTACGGCCGGCTGTTCCGGCTGTTCTTCCGGCCGCTCGTCCGAGCCCTCGACGACGCGACGGACACCCGTGAGGCCGGAATCGTCGAGTACCTCGACGCGTTCCGCTACGCGCTCGCCGGGGAGTTCGCGGCGACGACGGACCTCGTCTCGCGGCTCCGCATCCAGCGCGGCTGGGGACTGGAGGTGGGAACGCTCGGCGAGACGTTCGCGCACGCCGGCTTCGACGGGAGCGCGCAGGTCGACCTCGGCCGGTACGAGCACGACCACCGCTCCGTCGACGGCCCGACCGGACTCGCGGACATGAGCCGGGCGGTCGGCGCAGCGACCCTGCGCGCGGTCGAGGAGGGCGGCGTCGACGTCGACTACGACGCGCTCGCGGACCGCTACCGCGAGGCGGCCGACGGACTGATCCGCGGCTACGAGACGGACGCCGCGTTCAACGGCCTCGAGTACGACCGCGACGCCGAGCGCGCGCAGGTGGCGACGTACGCCGAGGCCCTCGGCGAGCCGGGACCGGACACCCGACTGCCGGCGTGGCGAGACGCGCCGGTGACGCCCGAGGAAATCGGCGAGGCGGTACGGGCGGACATCGCGGCGGCGACGGATGACACAGTGAGGGGTGACGCGGCGGCAGCGGAGTTGGCCAGCAACGGTGCGGCGTCACCGGTAAACGGAGACGCCACGCCCACGAACGGCCACCACCCCGACGTGACCCTGGACGGCGACGGCGTCGGGGATGCCGACCCCGGCTCCGGGCCCGGTTCCGGTTCCGATTCCACGTCCGGATCCGCGCCGGAGGGGGAATGACGATGGTCGACAGCGCACCCAGCGTGGCGGCCCGTGACGACCTCGCCGGCGTGGTCGACCTGTTCGACTGGCTCACCCGCGCGGAGCTGTCGCGGGCGCTCTCGGAGCTCGCTTTCAAACAGCGCGCGGAGGTCGATGCCGACGCCATCGCCGCCGCGATCGACGTGGCGGTCGCGGAGTACGCGCTGGTGCCGGCGCCGCCAGCGGCGCTCTCGGGCGGGGATTCGGACGCGGGTGTAGACGCGGCAGACGTGGCCGACCCGGACGCGGAGATCGATCGAGACGACGTCGCACTCGCGGTCGGCCCCGCCGCGTTCCCGTCCTTACCGGCCGATGCGGAGGACCTCCCGCACATCCTTGACGTGCCCGAGCGCGACGTGGACCGGGCAGCGCTGTCCGCGGCCGTGCTGGAGCGGCTGTCCACGGACGCGGTCACGGCGATCGGTGAGGGTGACAACGAGCGGCTGGCGGACCTCGCGGACGTAACCTACGATATTGAGGCGTGGGCCCCCGTCGACGCCGGAGAGATCCGCGAGCGGATCGTGGCCGAGTTGGCGTAATTCGGTCTAGACTTCTACCATGCCGTCGCGGATGTCGTCCGGCGGCACATTGATGTCGTGTGCTTCGTCGGCGTGCTCTCGCACGTGATCGACGAGTTCCTCGTCGTCGTCCGACCGAATCTGGAACGCGCAGGCGCTACAGGTGAATTGATGTGTCATACCGACTCTCTATTTAAACCACAATCGTATTGTTAGTTGGCTAATAGATAACGCTGTTTTATGCTTTCTCGGCTCTATTGTCATTTGATGACAAGAGACACGATCGTAGCGTCCGGCACGGCAGGAGATCAATACGAATGTCGTGACTGCCTCGCCCGACTCCGTACCACGAAGAGCGTGATAGTCTGTCCCGAATGCGGCGGCGAACTGGAGAACCTCTCAAAATCTCGGGAGTAGCGGGACGCTTTCGTCTTCTTTTGTCTTCTCCGGACACAACCGACCAACTACCGTGACAACCGTTCTCGATCGCTTATAACTGTCCGAGTCGGTTCGACCGGATGGCGTCCCCGGGGCGCCTCACGCGCTCGCTTCGATGTCGGCGAGCCGCTGTGCCAGGAACTCGGCGATGGAGACGGGTTCCTCCTCGACGAACCGGGCGACCTCCTCGCCGTCGATGGTCTCGACGACGACGGTGGGGATCAGATCGATGTCGTACGCCTCGACCTGCGGCCCCTCCTTGCCGTCGGGGCCCTTCGTGACGGCGAACGCCTCGATCCGGTCGTCGGGGACGCCGGCCGCGGCGAGGGCCGCACCGAACTCGGGGAGTTGTCGCTGGCAGTCGCCGCACCAGTCCCCGCCCCACACCTTGAACCGGTAGTCGTCGGCCGCGAGCGCGGCGAGCACCGATTCGTCGAAGTCGTCCGCGTCCACGTCGGCTGCAGGAGTGAGCGTTTCGAGTGTCATACCTGCCGTACGCTGTCGACGCTTGTAAGCGACGCGCCGATGGCAACGCGCGCCAGTATCGCGGTCGGCCTCGCGGTCACTATCTCCCGATCCGAACCCGCGTCGGTTGCCGCAGTCCGTCGGGCATTTGAGTGCCGACCCCGTCGATCCGCGTAATGCAAGACGACGTGCTGGACGGGTTGGGCTCGCCGCTCGTGCGGGTCGACGCCCCGACAGAGACGACGGTCGCGGCCAAGGTCGAGTCGCGGAACCCCGGCGGCTCTGCGAAGGACCGCCCGGCGCTGTACATGGTTGAGGCGGCCGAGGCGGCCGGCGATCTGGAACCCGGTGACGGGATCGTCGAGCCCACCTCGGGAAACACCGGAATTGGCCTCGCCATGGTCGGCGCCGTGAAAGGCTATGACGTGACGCTCGTGATGCCGGACGGCAAGTCGGTCGAGCGTCGCCGGATCATGCGCGCGTACGGCGCCACCGTCGAACTCGTCGACGGCGACATCTCCGCGGCCAAATCGCGGGCCGACGAGCTCGAACGCGACGAGGGGATGGTCCAACTCCGCCAGTTCGACAACCCCGCGAACCCCCGAGCCCACTACGAGACGACCGGCGCGGAGGTGTGCGACCAGGTCGGCGACCGAACCGTCGACGCGTTCGTCGCCGGCGTCGGTACCGGCGGCACCCTCACGGGGATCGGTCGCCGGCTCCGCGAGGCGTTCCCCGACCTTCGGATCGACGCGGTCGAGCCGGACACGAACGCGGTGCTCTCCGGCGGCGAGCCGGGCGTCGACGCGTTCCAGGGGATGGGTCCCGGCTTCGTCTCGCCGAACCTCGACACCGACCTCATCGACGCGGTCCACATCGTCTCCATCGAGGACGCGGAGGCCGAGTGCCGCCGGCTCGCGCGCGAGGAGGGACTCCTTGTCGGCCAGTCGTCCGGTGCCTCCAACCTCGCGGCGAAAGACGTCGCCGCCGAGCTTCGAGAGTCGGGCGAGTTCGCTGGAGCGGAGCCGCTCGTTATCACCGTGTTCTGGGACAGCGGCGAACGATACCTCACGGCAGGGACGTTTGACGAGTGACGGTCGGATGAGTTGGCGGTACCGACACACGGTACTGTCGCTGTGTATGCTCGCGTTCCTCGTAACGTACTTCGCGCGGCTGGCGATCAGCCCTGTCGTCCCGCTGATCGTCGAGGACTTTGCGGTCTCGAACACCGCCATCGGGGTCGCGCTCTCCGGGATGTGGCTGGCGTACGGCGCAGCACAGTTCCCGAGCGGGATACTCGCGGACCGCTTCGGCGAGCGTCGCGTGATCCTCGTCGCCGTCGGCGGGACCTCCGTGATGAGCGTGCTGCTCGCGCTCGCGCCGGTGTTCCCCGTCTTCGTGCTGGCGGCGGTGCTGTTGGGGCTCGTCGCGGGGCTCCACTACGCGGTGGCGACGACGTTGCTCTCGCGGACCTTCGAGGACCTCGGCACCGCTGTCGGGCTCCACTCGGTCGGCGGCCCGCTCGCCGGTCTCGTGGCCCCCGTCGCCGCCGCGTGGATCGGCGTCCGCTACGGTTGGCGGCCGGCGGTGGCGCTCGCCGCACTCGTCGGGCTTCCGGTGTTCGCGCTGTTCGCGTGGCGCGTCCGCCCGACGACCCCCCGCCGTCCCGACCAACCGATGCGCGAGCGGTTCCGGCTCGCGCCGCTCCTCGAACTGCTCTCGCGGCCGAGCGTCCTTCTCCCACTCTTCGTCGCGATGGTCGGCACGTACGTCGTCCAAGGAATGATGTCGTTTCTCCCGACGTTCCTCGTCGATTTCCGGGAGTACTCGACGGGCTTCGCCGCCGGGGTGTTCTCGGCGTTCTTCGTCGTTCGCGCGGTCGCGCAGATCGGCCTCGGTCGCCTCTCGGACCGGTTGGACCGCGACGTTGCCATCGGCGGGGCGATGCTTGCGGGGGCGCTCGGCGTCGCCGCGTTCGTCCTCGCTCCGGGACTCGCCGGCGTCGCCGTCGGGGTGGTGCTGGCCGGCACCGGAGCGAGCTTTTTCGCCGCCATCGACCCGCGGTTCATGGACGCGCTCGGCGACGCGGAGCGCGGGGCCGGATTCGGGCTCGTCCGAACCGTCTATACCGTGATCGGCTCTGCCGGCTCCGTCGGCGTCGGTCTCGCGGCCGACCTGTTCGGCTGGGGTGTCTCCTTCGCCATCTTGGCGGCGCTGTTCGCCGTCACCTTCGCCGTCCTCCTTGCCAACCGGGCGCTCGGGACGGGATATTGAGGAAAATTGGCCGCGACCCTACTCGTCCGGAAAGATGCTGTCCGGAACGTACGCCGTCACCGTCCAATTCGGCGCGTCGACGACCTCGCTCACTTTGAGGTCCATCGCGGCCGAACAGAGGATGTACGCCTCGCCGCGCGTGAGATCCCGCTCGGCTTCCAGGTGGTCGATCATGTGCCGCGTCGCCTTTTTCGTCGCCTCCAGTAGGTCGTCTGCAATCCCCGTCGTCGCGTACATCGGCTCGTCGCGCCCGGTCGGGGTGAACGGTCCCGAGGTGTGCAGCTGCGGCTGCTCGATGTCCATGTCGGTCCGGACCGAGAGGCGGGCGGTGACGAACATCGGCGCCTCGACGCCGGTGACGCACACCTCGCCGTCGCCCTGCGCGGCGTGGCAGTCGGCGGTGGAGAAGAGTCCACCGTCCACCTCTACGGGGAGATACACCGTCGACCCCGCGGTCATGTGTTTCACGTCCATGTTGCCGCCGGTGTCGTACGGCGGGAGGGTGTCGTGTTCGCCGTCCGTCCCCGGCGCGAGACCGATAACGCCCGGAAACGGGTCGAGCGGCACTTCGATCCCCTTGACGAAGTGACCCACGTCGCCCTCCAGGTCCCAGATGTGGACGTCGGCGTCGGGGAAGTCCTCGGGGAGGAGGCCGAGCCCCATCTCGCCCGGCAGGTATCCCGTGTACCCCCAGCCCTTGTGTTGGAGGTCGAGCAGTTCGACTTCGAGCACGTCGCCCGGCTCCGCGCCCTCGACGGCGACGGGTCCCGTGAGGGGATGGACCGGATCGAAGCTCACGTTCGCGAAGTCCGCCGCGGTCGACTCCACGTCGAGCTGACGGTCGACGGCGTCGCGACACTCGAACCTGACGACCTCACCCGACTCGACCGTGAGCACGGGATCGAGCGAGTTGTCCCACGCCCGGTGGATGTTGCGCTCCGCGTCCGACAGGCGGTGATCGACGGTGTACTCGCGCCGAGTTGACGCTGCGTCCGAATCTCCCTCGTGATGTGTCATACGTGATCACGTCTCGCATCGGGTTGGGTTAAAAGGGTGCGTTGCGACGGGGGCTGCGTCACTCAATTCGAATCGCCGTCAGCGACCGATACGATTATATTTGGCATATGTGTCCACGGACCATGACAATAGATACCACCAGTCCGATCCACTTCACCGTCGAGTGGGGCGGCAGCCGGATCGGCTGCACGAGGGTGTCAGGACTCGAGATCACCTACGACGACGTCGCCTACCGCGAGGGATCGGCCTCCGAGTACGGCGACCGCAAGCTCCCCGGGCGGCCGCGGTACGCGAACCTCGTGTTGGAGCGCGGGGTGGTCCCCGGCGACAACGAGTTCTTCGCGTGGCTCAACACGATCCGACTCGGATCGGTCGAGCGCCGGGACGTCAGCGTCTCGCTGCTCGACGAGAACCACGATCCCGCCGTGGTCTGGAAGGTGAAGAACGCGTGGCCGGTCCGGCTCGCGGGGCCGACGCTCGACGCGCGCGGCAACGGCGTCGCGACGGAGACGCTCGAACTCGCGCACGAGGGGTACGCGGTCGAATCGGTCGACGGCGACCGGAAGTGACGGACGGTGTGGTCACACGCCGTCCGCCGCCTGCTGTTCGGCGTTCCCGACGTCGTCGTCTCGCTCGACGCCGAGCGGCGACTGTTGGTGCTCGTCGTCGAGAACGTCGGATCTCGGGCCGCCCACGACGTCGCCGTCTCGCTCGACCTCCCGTGGGACGAGGTGGCGGCCGACGTCGATCCCGACGCGGCGACCCCGTTCGCGCCGATCGGAGTCGTCCCGCCGGGAGGCCGGTTCCGAACCGTGCTCGCACCCCTCGACGGCTACGACGGCCCGCGGACGTTCGAGTCGCGCGTCAGGTTTCGCGACGACCGCGGCCGCGCCACGGAGGCCCGCGCGGTACAGACTCCGGAGGCGTTTCGACGGCTTCGCGAGCCGCCGCCGTCGCGAGAGCCGCTCACTCGGCGGGGTGAATAGACACGGTACGGTTCGACTTCGCTTCGCTCAGTCGAACACCGTCCGACTGCGTCTGGCGAGCACGACTCGGCTTACGCCTCGTCGAACAACGTCTCGCCGTCGACCATATGCGCCTCGACGGCGTCCATGTCGAGCGTGAGGCCGAGACCGGGCTTCTCGGGCACCTCGATGTAACCGTCCTCGATGACGTCCTCCTCGACGAGGTCCTCCCACCAGCCGAGTTCGTAGGAGTGGTACTCGATCGCGAGCGAGTTCGGGATCGCGGCGCCGACGTGCGTCGCCGCCATCGTCGCGATCGGCGAGGCGACATTGTGCATCGCGACCGGGACGTAGTACTGGTTCGCGACGTCCGCGATCTTGCGGGTCTCGCGCATCCCGCCGACCTTCGGCAGGTCGGGCGCGACGATGTCGACCGCCTGATTCTCGATGAGGCGGCGCAGTTCGGTGACGCGGTAGCGGTTCTCGCCGACCGCGATCGGCGTGACCGTGTTCTTCGTGACTTCCTCTTGCACTTCGAGGTTCTCCGGCGGCACAGGATCTTCGAGCCACCACACGTCGTACTCCTCGAGGGCGTCCGCGAGCCGTTTCGCGGAGCCGCCCGAGAACGTCCAGTGGCAGTCGAAGGCGACGTCGGCCTTGTCTTTCACGCGCTCGGTAACCTGCTCGACGATCTCCGCTTTGTGACGGATCTCACCGGGGCGCAGGTGCCGGTTCGCACGGTCCTTCTCAAGCCCCGACGGAACGTCGAGGTCGAACTTCAGCGCGTCGTAGCCGAGTTCGTCGACGACGCGCTCGGCCTCGTCGGCGCACGCCTCGGGATCGGCCTCCTCCTCGGTGTGGCAGTCGCAGTAGACGCGCATCTTATCGCGGTACTTGCCGCCGAGCAGCTGGTAGGCGGGCACGTCGAGGATCTTGCCGGCGAGGTCGTGGAGGGCCACCTCGATCCCGGAGATCGCGGTGACGGTGACGCCCTCGACGGAGCCCTCGCCGGACATCTTCTGGATGAGGTGCTCGTACAGCCGGTCGATATCGAGCGGGTTCTCGCCGACGACGAACGGCTTCATCCGCTCGATCAGCTCCGGCACGCCGGCGCCCCAGTAGGCCTCGCCGGTGCCGACGACGCCCGCGTCGGTGTACACCCGAACGAGCGTCCACGGGAAGTTCCCGTCGACCATCGTGGTCTGCACGTCGGTGATCTCGACGTCGCGGTCGCCGCCGCGCGATCCCGTGACCTCCATCGTCTCCGCGGAGAGCTCCCGCATCGTGTACTCCGCGTTCGGATCGTGGAGCGACTCGTAATTTCGACTCATGGCCGCCAATTACTTCGAAACAGGGTAAATGTTTATGTTCGACCGTGAGCCCCGGTTTCGATCCGTCTTACGGCCGTCTGGGCCGGTGCGGCGCTTGCCGCATTGCGGGGTCGCGCGAGGCGCTCGGAACAGGGACCTTTTCATGAACGTGCTCGCTATAGCACCCATGGTTGAGATTACGGATTCGCTCGCGTGTCTATTCACCGGAGAGATCGAGGAACGCGACGGCGACCACGTCGTCACGATCCCCGCCTCGGAACTCGAACACGGCAGCGTCGCCCCGAACGACACCTACCGCGTCGCGCTCATCCACCGCGACGACGAGGCGGACCACAGCACGGCGACGACCGATGCAGCCCCTGGCACAGCCCCCGACGCGGCCGCCGGAAACGGCGCCCAGTCGGCGTCGGCCGTGGCAGACCGGTCCGGACCCGGCCCGGACCCGGTCGGCCCCCCGGTTTCCGAGGGCGACGTGCGAGACGTCACGATCGAGACGCTCGGCGACAAGGGCGACGGGATCGCCAAGATCGAGCGCGGCTACGTCGTCATCGTGCCCGACTCCCGACCGGGCGACGAGCCGACCGTCGAGATCACGAGCGTCCGCGAGAACGTCTCGTTCGCGAACGTCATCGACCAGTAGCGACTCGGAAACTCTCGATTTTAACGTCTTCTTAGTCGATTCGGACGCCGCCGTCGCGGCCGTCGTCGCCGCTCAACGCCGCCTCGGGCGACTCGCTCCGCGAGAACAGCCGCCGGAGGTTCGACGACGAGAAGAAGGAGGTCGGCCGGTCCATGTGGACGCCGATCTCGCCGGACAGCGCCCGCAGCCCGACCCGCTGGACCGGCTCCGGCAGCGAGTAGCAGGCGCGGATCGCGTGGCCGAGCCGTATCTCCCGGCCGATCGCGTCTCGCCACGCCGACTCGTAGTCGGCGAGGGTGCTCGGGTCGGTCGGATCGATCGTCGCCGCCGCCGCGTCCGCCGCGGTCATGCCGTACAGGATCCCGCCGCCGGTGAACGGCTTCGTCTGCGCGGCGGCGTCGCCGATCAGGAACGCCCGATCGGTCGTGACCCGGTCGGGCGGGCCGACGGGTATCGCGCCCGAACAGAACCGATCGGTCGTCACGTCGTACGCGTCGGTGAGCCGGTCGAACAGCGTCGACACGTCGTCTCCCGGCGGCGCGGCCAGCCCGTACTCGACGCCGGCGTCGCCGCGCGGGATCCGCCACGCGAAGAACCGAGGGGCGGTGAGGTGGACGTCGACGAGGTCACCGTCGTCGGGCGCGTCGTCGAACGCGAGCACGCCGTGGAGCAGTTCGTCCGGCTCTGAGAGCCCCAGCGAGCGCCTGACTCGCGAGGTCGGGCCGTCGCACCCAGCGATCATGCGACCCTCGAAGCGCACGGTGCCGCCGTCGCCGTCGGGCTCGCCGGCTTCGTCGGATTTGCCGGATTCATCGGATTCGCCGGATTCGGGGGCGACGCTCGCCTCGACAACGACCCGATCGGCTCGTTCGTCGACGCCGACGACCGTGTGACCCTCCCGAACGTCGGCGCCCGCGTCGCGGGCCGCGTCCGCGAGCGTCCGATCGAGCCCGACGCGGTCGATCACGTTCGACACCGGCTCTCGTTTATAAAAGGGGTAGTCGGTCGACCCCGGGCCACCGACGTGGAACCGGGCGCCGTACACGCGGTTCTGGAGGAGTCGATCGCGGGCCTTCTCGCCGACGAACTGCCAGATGTCGTCGGAGACGTGCCCGGAACACGCCAGCGGCTCGCCAACCGTTCCCTTCTCCAGGAGGAGAACGTCCCGCCCGGCGTCAGCCGCCCGGCGAGCGAACCGCGAGCCCGCCGGCCCCGCTCCGACGACGACGAAGTCGTACATATCCGACCTCAGCGGCGCGCGCTATATAAGTAGTCGCCGGCTGTCGGCCGCTCACTCCCGGTCGGCGAGCCACGCGAGCGCCTCGTCGAGGTCGGTCCGCGGCGGCGAGCAGGTGAATCCCTCACAGACGTAGGCGGTCGGCTCGCCGTCGAGGGCGTCGCGGTCGGCCCAGATCGGCGGCGCCTCGTCGAGCCCGAGGTCGTCGAGCCACGCCGCCAGTCCGGCGTCCGTCGGCGGTCGGGGGGCGACGAGCGCTCCCGGGAGGTACCGCTCACCGAGCGTCTCGCGCCACGCGGCCGGGACCTCGTCGGCCGCGATCGTGACCTCGACCCCGCCCGTCTCGACGTGCTCGGCCGCCCGAACCAACGAGACGTGCTCCAGCGGACTCGCTCGGATGCGGTCGGCGTGCGTCGTCACGACCGCCTCGGCGATCTCGCGGAACTCGCGATCGGTCCGGAAGCCGTCGAGCAGCGCGAGCGTCTCGGCCGCGACGCCGAGGCTCGACGGCGTCGACCGATCGGTGAACTCCTGTGGTCGCGCGAACAGGGTGTCGTCGCCCTGTGCGTCGGGGTTCCGGGTGAAGTAGATCGTCCCATCCGCCGCGTCGTAGAACGCGTCGACCAGCGACTCGGCGAGATCCAGGGCGAACCCGAGCGGCTCCGGGTCGCCCGTCGCGGCGTACACGTCGAGCGCACCGCGTGCGAGGAAGGCGTAGTCGTCGAGGTAGCCCGGTCCGCGGACGTCGCCGTCGAGCCACCGGCGCGCGAGTTCGCCGGAGTCGTCATCGTACAGCCGATCGCGGCAGAACGCGAGCGCGTCGCTCGCGATCGCGCCGTACGAGTCGCCGAGCACGGCTCCCGCTCGCGCGAACGCCGAGATCGCCCGGCCGTTCCACGACGCGAGCACCTTCTCGTCGCGCGCCGGTCGCGGCCGCACCTCTCGCGCCTCGAAGAGCGCGACGCGGGCGTCGGTCAGGATTTCGCGAACGTCTTCCGCGGGGCGGTCGTACTCGTCGGCGAGTTCCTCGATCGACGCCGCGATCGTCGGCACGGTCATGCCGCGCTCGAAGTTGCCGCCGGACCGGATGCCGAACCGGTCCTTCGCGAGCGACGCCGCGGGCTCGTCGAGGACGGCGTCGACCTCCTCGGGCGTCCAGACGTAGTACGCGCCCTCGACGGCGGACGCTTCGTCGTCCTCATCGTCTCCGCGGTCGCCCCTCCGCCCCGCCGGCGGTCGGCTCCGCGCGTCGAGCGTGCTGAAGAAGCCGCCGTCCTCGTGTCGCAGTTCGCGGTCGAGAAAGCCGAATGACTCGCTCGCGACGCGGGCGTACGACGGGTCACCGCTGAGCCGATAGCCGTCGAGGTACGCCATCGGCAGCTCCCCGTTGTCGTACAGCATCTTCTCGAAGTGCGGGATCGTCCACTGCCGGTCGACGGTGTACCGGTGGAACCCGCCGCCGATCTGGTCGTACAGCCCGCCCTGCGCCATCCCGTCGAGCGTTCTCGTCGCCGCGGTCAGGGCCGTGTTCCGACCGCCTCGGCCGCCTCGATCGCTCCGAGCGGCCGCGCGCATGAGCAAGTCGATCCGCCCCGGCATAGGGAACTTCGCGCCGCCGCTCCCGAACCCGCCGTACTCGTCGTCGTGCCCGCGGATTGCCGCGGCCGCGGCCTCGTCGAGGAGGTCGGATCCAGAGGGGTCCGCGTCGCTTGTGTCGCTCGTGTTGTCCGCGGCGTCCGCATCCGGCACCGACTCCAACTCGTCGCGGGCGCTCGTCGTCCACTGCTCGGCGCGCCGTTTCATCTCCTCGCGCTGTTCCGGGTCGGCCCAGGAGTCGGCGATACGCTCACAGAGGTCGCGGAACCCCGGCTGATTCCGGCGCGGCTCGGGCGGGAAGTACGTTCCGACGTAGAACGGTTTGCCCTCGGGCGTACACCACGCCGAGAGGGGCCACCCGCCGCCGCCGGTGACGAGTTGGCAGACGGTCATGAACGTGCTGTCGACGTCCGGGCGCTCCTCGCGGTCGACCTTAACCGGAACGAACTCGTCGTTGAGCACCGCCGCGATCGAGTTGTCCTCGAAGCTCTCCTCGGCCATCACGTGACACCAGTGACACGAGGAGTAGCCGATGGAGACGAAGACGGGCACGTCGTGCTCGCGGGCGCGCTCGAAGGCGTCCTCGCCCCACGGCTGCCAGTGCACCGGATTGTCGGCGTGCTGCTGGAGGTACGGGCTCGCCTCTGCATCGAGGCGGTTCCGCTCCGTCGGCTGTGACATGCGCCCGATTCGTCCCGGCGCGGCAAAAACCCGTCACACGACCGGCGCTCCGAGGTGGCTGTCCGTTATCTATCCACTATTGTGCGTATTTCGAAGCTGATGGAGAGTAACCTTTACACTTCTATGCGGACATCCGTCGCACATGACGGAGACCCTACTCCTCGTCGGCGGCGGCGGACGCGAGCACGCGATCGCCCGCGCGGTCGCCGACGACTGCGCGCTGTACGCCTGTGCGAGCAACCGCAATCCGGGTATTCGGCGGCTCGCGGACGGGTTCGAGACGATCGCGGAGACAGACGCCGAAGCCATCGCGGCGTATGCGGCCGAGGTCGGCGCGGACCTCGCGGTCATCGGTCCGGAGTCGGCGCTGGCGGCGGGGGTGGCCGACGCGCTCGACGACGCCGGCGTCTACGCCTTCGGACCGCGGGCCGAGGAGGCGCGGCTGGAGACCGACAAGGCGTATCAGCGCCGGTTCATGGACGAAGAATCGATCCCCGGCTGTCCGGACTTCGCGGTGTTCGACGACACCGAGGCCGCCTGCACGTACATCGACGAGTACGGCGCCGACCTCGCGGTGAAGCCGGCCGGACTCACCGGCGGGAAAGGCGTGAAGGTGATCGGCGATCAGGTGACTGCCGAGGAGGCGAAGGCGTACCTCCGCGATTCCGAGTACGACCGCGTCGTGCTCGAAGAGCGGCTCGTCGGCGAGGAGTTCACGATCCAGGCGTTCGTCGCGGACGGCGAGCTCCGGACGACACCGGCGGTGCAGGACCACAAGCGCGCGTACGAGGGCGACGAGGGGCCGAACACGGGCGGGATGGGCTCGTACACCGACACCGGGTCCTCGCTGCCGTTCATGGCCGAAGGCGATTACGACGCCGCCGTCGAGGTGCTCGACGCGGTCGTCGACGCTCTCCCCGAGTACAAAGGCGTCCTCTACGGGCAGTTCATGCTCACGGACGCCGGGCCGAAGGTCGTCGAGTTCAACGCGCGCTTCGGCGATCCGGAGGCGATGAACACGTTGCCGGTGCTCGACACGCCCTTCATCGACGTGTTGACCGCCGCCCGCGACGGCGAACCGCTTCCGACGCTCGACTTCTCGGGTGAGGCCACCGTCTGTAAGTACGCCGTGCCTGACGGCTACCCGGTCGACCCCGACGCAGGCGCCCGGATCGCGGTCGACGAGGAGAGCGTCGGCGACGCCCTCCTGTTCTACGCGAGCGTCGACGAGCGCGACGACGGGCTGTACACGACGACCTCGCGCTCGTTCGCCGTCGTCGGCCGCGGCGCGTCGATCGGCGACGCGGAGGCCGAAGCCGAGGACGCGCTGGCGGCCGCCGGCGACCGCGTCCGGATCCGTCACGACATCGGCACGGCAGCCCTCGTCCAGCGGCGGATCGATCACATGAACGACCTGCGACGCTGATCGGGTCGCGGCGCTGTTCGGGCACGATGCTGTTCGGGCCGCGACGCTGTTCGGGTCGCGGCAGAGTGCCGCCGGAGACGGGTTGAAAGGGATCGGGGCCGAATGAAGGGTATGCCCATGAAAGCGGACGGCGAGGCGGACCTCCACGAGATCGACCGGTTCGACGGGGGAGTCGGCTGGATCGCGTACCCCGACGAGGCGATGGAGCGTGCGAGCCACGCGATCGCGGTCCCGAACGAGGAGACCGACACGGACGACGTCTGGGTGATCGACCCCGTCGACGCCCCGGGGCTCGACGACCTACTCTCGGAGTTCGGCACGGTCGCCGGCGTCGTCGTCGGACTCGATCGGCACAAACGCGACAGCGCCGCGATCGCGACCCGCCACGAGGTTCCCGTCTACGTCCCCGAGTGGATGTCCGGCGTCGCCGACGAACTTGACGCCGAGGTCGAGCGGTTCGGGTCCAGACTGGCGGACACTGGCTTCGAGGCGTTCCGAATCCGCGACTCCTCGGTGCCGCCGTGGCAGGAAGTCGGCCTCTTCGACGGCGAGACGCTCATCGTCCCCGAGTCGCTCGGATCGGCGTCGTACTTCCGCGGGGACCGCGAGCGCCTCGGCGTCCATCCGATGCTTCGCTTGCTGCCGCCGACCGAGGCACTCTCCGGGCTGAACCCCGAGCGTATCCTCGTCGGTCACGGGGTCGGCGTCCTCGACAACGCCGCCGTCGCCCTCGAGGACGCGCTCTCCGGCTCCCGCCGGAAGGCCCCCGGCCTGTACGCCAAGACCCTCCGGTCGGCGCTCGGGATCTGATCCGTGCCGTCCCGGCCGCCATCGCCGGCGATCTCGCACCCGTCCACGAGCCACCATCCGTGACACCGAGCCACCATCCGTGACACCGAGCCACCATCCATGACACCGAGCCACCATCCGTGATCCACATCACCCGCGACCTGCTGACGGTCCTGCTCGACGACGCCGCCGAGCGCGATCCGGAGGGGTCGAACTACCGGCTCTCGGCGACGCGCGCCGGCGAGTTCGAGGCGGCCCTCGGGATCGACCCCGAGACGCCCGTGTTGACGCACTTCACGCTCTCCGGTGTCGGAGGATCGGTAAACGCGGTGTTCGGCGTCGACCTCGGAACCCCGGCCGGTCACGGCGGCGCGCGCTTCCTCTCGCACCCAGACGGCTTTCTCGGAGTGTCGAAGACGGACGATCTCGCCGCGGTCGTACTCGTCGCCGTCCCGCCATACGACGAGGACGCCGTCGCCGCGTTCGACCGCGCCGGCACCGGGATCGAACTCGCCGTGCTCGACGCCGTCCCGCCCGAAGAGTCAGTTCCGGAGTGACCGCAGAGTGACCGGCTGCGAGCAGGGGTTTAAAGCGTCCCGAGGCTGTATCACGCCCCGATGGCAGCACGCCCACCCGGCGGCGGCGGATCCTCGGAGCCCGAGGCGATCGAGTTCGGTATCGCCGTGCTCGACGCGCGTATCGAGGAGGCAGACGTGTCGTTTCCCGCAACGGACACGGAACTCCTCGACGCGCTTGGCGATCAAGAAATTCCGTACGACGCGAAGGGGCGGACGATCGCGCTCTCGACCGCATTCGAACAGATCCCGCAAACGTCGTTCGATAACGAGACCGAACTGCTCGACGCGCTTTATCCGGTGTTCGACCGCGAGCGACAGCAGGGCGGCGGGTTCTTCGCGAGTCTGCGCGACGCGCTCCCGTTTTAGCTGGATCGGGTCGCGAGGTCGGTCACTGCGCGGACTGTCCGACCTCGGCCTCTTGCTCGTCAGTTCCGGTATCCAGCCGCTCGATGATGTCGTTGACTAAGACGACATCGCCGACGGCGCGGACCCAGCGGTACGGGAGGATGACGCCGGTGTTGCGGTCGACGCGACCGGCGAACAGCTCGTGGTTAAGTTCAGCGAGGGCCAGTCCGGTCACGGCCTGCGCGTCCAGATCGAGGCGAACATCCTCGATTTCGCCGACGAAGACCCCGTTGTTCGAGTACACCTCACGACCGACCAGCGACGTGATCTCCTGCGGAACAGCGTTCATATGCGATACGGTCACGAGCGCGCCTAATAAGCGTTCGTTGTCGAACGACGCCCGTCAGACGGACGCCCGTCAGATGACGGCTCGTCAGACGAACTCTCGGCACGGCCGGCCGTCGAACGCGCCGCCGAGGGCGCTCCCGGTGGGTCACTCCCGCGGCGCGATAAGCTCGATCGGATGCATCGGCGCGGACCCGAGCAGGGCGTCCAACTGCTCGGTACAGGAGGTGCCGGCGGCGACGACGGTGCGGTCCGTCTCGCCGAACTGCTCGCGGAGGGGCTCACCGACGTCCATGCTCAGCTCGTAGTAGTCCGTCTTGTAGCCGAACGAGCCCGCCATGCCGCAACACTCGGTGTCGGAGACGCGCACGTCGTAGCCGAGCCGCTCCATCACGGCGGTCGCATGCTCGCCGACGCCGATCGTGCGGGCCTGACAGTGCGGGTGGTACGCGATCCGCGTCCCCGCAGCCACCGGACCGGTCCCCGCGGTCGGCGCCCGCAGCCCCGCGGGGTCGCCGCCGTTTTCCAGCAGGCCGAAGACGTACTCCATCACGTCGTAGCTGGCGTCGGCGAGCCGCTCGGCCGAGCGCTCGGGGAGGAACTTCTCGTACTCGCTTCGGAACATCGCGAGGTCGCTCGGCTCGATCACGACCACGTCGCGGCCGGCGTCGACGTGGGGCGCAAGTCCGCCGTACGCGTCTTCGGCGGCCGCCTTCGCCGTCGAGACCATTCCCTGTGAGAGCGGCGGGCGACCGCTCCCCGGGAGGTCCGGAATCCGAACGTGTACGCCGAGCGCCTCCAGCGCTCGCACCGCTGCCTTCCCGCGGTCGACGTCGGCGTAGTTCGTCGCCGTGTCGGGGTACAGCACCGCCTCTCGCGTCGCGTCCGCGGGCGGGACCGCGGCGCCGCCGCGCGCGTCGAACCAGTCGACGAGGGGCTCGCTCGCGAATCCCGGGAGCTCTCGGCGGCGGTCGATACCGGCGACGCGCTCGGCGACGGCTCGGAGCGGGCCGACATTCGCAAGTCGATTCGCGACCGGGGCGGTCCGGCTTCCCCACTTCGCGAGCGTCTCGTAGTTGCCGACGAGCCGGGTCGACAGGTCGATCCCCGCGGGCTCCTCGTCGGGGATCAATTCCTCGAACAGCCAGTCGGTCTGTCCCGCGTCGACGTCGCCGCGGTTGATCCGGTCGCGGACGACCGTGTTGATCCAGGGGATGTCTATCTCGACCGGACACGCCGGGACGCAGCGCGAGCAGCCAGTACACAGGTCGTTGAACTCGGCGGCGACGTCGAGCCCCTCGATGCCGGTCTCCCAGCCGGTCGCGATGCCGCCGGAGTACGTCTCGCCGCCGAACGCGTGGCCCCCGACGCTCTGGAAGTTGCCGCAGGCGTTCGAACAGGCCGAACACCGGATGCAGTACAGCGTCTCTTTCAGCTCCTCGTCCTCGCGCATCGCCAGGCGACCGTTGTCGATGAGGACGAGGTGGAAGTCCCGGTCGTCGGCCGAGTCGTCGGCGAGGGGGTCAGCGTCGTTCTCGAAATCCGGCATCGGCGAATCCACGGGCGGGGTCAGCGTCGAGATGTAGGAGGTCACGTCTTGGCCGGTCCCGGAGCGGCCGATCAGCTCGACGAACGGGGCGAAGTCCTCGACGGTCGGGACGAGCTTCTCGACGCCGGCGACCGCGACGTGGGTGTCCGTCGCGGTCACCGTCTTCCGCGCGTTGCCCTCGCTCGTGACCAACAGCATGGTACCGGAATCGGCCGCGATGAAGTTCGCGCCGGTCATTCCCACGTCGGCGTCTTCGACCAGTTCGCCGAGTCGCTCGCGGGCGAACATCGTCAGCTCCTCGGCGGTCTCCGGCGGGTCCGCGAGGTCGAATCGCTCCGCGAACAGCTCCGAAATCGCCTCCCGGGACTTGTGGATCGCCGGCGCGACGATGTGAGAGGGCGCCTCGTCGGCAAGCTGGAGTACCCACTCGCCGAGGTCCGTCTCGACGACCTCGACGCCGGCCGCTTCGAGGGCGTCGTTCACCTCGATCTCCTCTGTGGTCATCGACTTCGATTTGATCAGCCGGTCGGCGTCGCGCTCCTCGGCGGCCAGTTCGGTGACGTACCGGTTCGCGTCCGCGGCGTCGTCGGCGAGGTAGACGGTGCCCCCGTTGGCCTCGACCGTCTCCGTCACCTGATCGATGAGTTCCGGGAGTCGGGCGATCGCGTCCTCTTTTATACCGCGCGCCTCGCCTTTCAGCGTCTCGTAGTCGTCGAGTCGCCCCGTCGACTCGTAGCGCCCCTCGTTGAAGCCGCGGGTGTTCTCGGCGACGGCGTCGCCTTCGGTTGCCATTAGTTCGCGGATCCGATCGGCCTTCGCGGTCCGATCGGCGCTCTCCGTCCGGCCGGTCGTCTCGGCGTCGCTACTCATCGGCGGTCGCCTCCGATTCGGTTGCGATGTCTCCGTCGGCGGTCTCGCCGCCCGCGTCGGCGCCATCGTCGTCTCGCAGTAGCACCACGTGGACCTCTTTCGGCCCGTGTGCGCCGTGGACGAGCCCGCCCATGTCGGCGGTGGCGCTCGGGCCGGTCGCGAAGACGACGTCGACCGACTCGTCGCGGGCGCGCGGACCGAGCCACGCGAACGCGTCGGGCATGTCGGGGACCAAGTCGGCCTCGCGGAGGACGACGACGTGGCGGTCGACGAAGAGACTCACCGGCTCCGTGCCGGCCCGATCGGCCTCGACGGCGACGCTGCCGTACTCGGCGACGCCGAGGGAGGCGCCCGTGACGCCGGTGTGAGCCGCGCGCAGGTCGGCGGTCGTCGGGTCGGTGTCGACGCGATCGGGTAGCGACGCGGCCGGCTCCGACTCGTCGTCCCCGCGGGCGAGCGGGACTCCGACGGCCGGGTCGCCCGCGGCGTCGTCCACCAGCTCCGCACACGCCCGCGCTGGACCCTCGCTGACGGTGACGCCGAGGGAATCGAGTCGACGCTTGAACGTCGATCGGTCGGCGAGTGACATACCGAACCATCCGACGGGACGTATATGGGTGTTGTGCCGATCGTTCGTGGCTATTGTCCCGGCGGAACGGAACTTGCGCTTTGATCTCGATCGGTCCCGGCATCCTCGCCGCGGTCACGAGCTTTTTGACTGTTCGACCGTGAGAGACTCACATGGCAACCAACACGCCGGACCCAGACCCGCTGGACGGGGGGAATTTCGATTACACGGGGGGCGAGATCGACCGTCCGGATCTGGTCGACGCGCTCGACCGCCGGGTCGACGGCGACGTGCGGTTCGACGACTACTCGAAGCGGCTCTACGCGACCGACGCCTCGGCGTACGAAGTGACCCCGATCGGAGTCGTGCTCCCCGAGTCGACGGCCGACGTCGCGGCGGTCCACGAGTACTGCTTCGCGGAGGGGATCCCCGTGCTTCCGCGGGGCGGCGGCACGTCGCTCGCCGGACAGACGGTCAACGAGGCGGTCGTGCTCGATATGTCTGCGTCGATGGACGCGGTGATCGAGTCGGACCCCGACGCGCAAACCGCGCGAGTGCAGGCCGGCGCGTACGTCGGCGACCTCAACGCCACGGTCGAGCCACACGGGCTGAAGTTCGCGCCCGATCCGGCGTGGCGCGACAAGTCCGCGATCGGCGGGGCGATCGGGAACAACTCCACCGGCTCGCACTCGCTGAAGTACGGGAAGACGGATCACTACGTCGAAGAGCTGGAGGTCGTGCTCGCCGACGGTACCGTCGCGACGTTCGGCGAGGTCGCCGTCGACGACCTACGTGAGTCCGCCGAGGCCGACGCCGAGGAACTTCTTCCACGGATCCACGCCGAGATCGTCCGGGTCCTCGACGAGGAGGCCGACGCGATCGACGACCGGTTCCCCGAGATGAAGCGGAACGTCTCCGGGTACAACCTCGACCGGCTGCTCGCCGAGTACCGCGGCGAGTACGGCGAGGCCGGCGTCGTCAACCTCGGCCGGCTCATGGCCGGCAGCGAGGGAACGCTGGCGACGGTCACCGAGGCGACCGTCTCGCTCGTGGAGATCCCCGAGACGAAGGCGGTCGCACTGCTCACCTACGACGACCTCCTCGACGCGATGGAGGACGTGGCGCCGATCCTCGAACACGACCCGGCCGCCGTCGAGGTGATGGACGACGTGCTCCTCGGACTCGCGGCCGACACCCCAGAGTTTGCGGAGGTCGTCGGGATGCTCCCCGAAGGGACCAACTCCGTGCTCCTCGTCGAGTTCTACGCCGAGAGCGACGACGAAGGGCGACAAAAGGTCGCGGACCTGATCGCGGACCGCGTCGCCGGTGTCGTCCCCGAGACCGAAGCGGACCCGAGCGAGGGCGCGACCAAGGTCACGAGTCAGCCGCGCCGCGCCGTCGACGCCATGGAGGCGCACGACCCCGCAGAGCGCGATCGCTTCTGGAAGATGCGCAAGTCGGGGCTGCCGATCCTGCTGTCGCGCACCACCGACGAGAAGCACATCTCCTTCATCGAGGACTGCGCGATCCCGCCCGAGCATCTCCCCGAGTACACCCGCGAGTTCCAGGAGATCCTGGCGGACAACGACACGTTCGCCACCTTCTACGCGCACGCCGGCCCGGGTGTGCTACACGTCCGTCCACTGATAAACACGAAAGACGTCGAGGGCGTGGACGCGATGGTCGACATCGCCGACCGCGTCACCGACGCCGTCGTGCGACTCGGGGGGAGCGTCTCCGGCGAGCACGGCGACGGCCGGGCGCGGACCCAGTGGAACCGAAAGCTGTACGGCGACGACCTCTGGGAGGCCTTCCGCGGCCTCAAAACCGCGTTCGACCCCGACTGGCTGTTGAACCCGGGGAACGTCTGTGGCGAGTTCGACATGCGCGAGAACCTCCGGTTCGACGCCGACTACGAGTACGACGCCGGCTTCGACCCCGCGATGGAGTGGGCCGTCGACAACGGGATGCAGGGAATGGTCGAGCTCTGTCACGGCTGCGGCGGCTGCCGCGGCCCGCAGGAGACCACCGGCGGCGTGATGTGTCCCACCTACCGCGCCTCCGAGGAGGAGATACAGGCGACGCGAGGACGCGCGAACATGCTGCGGGGCGCCATCTCGGGCGAACTGCCCGACGACCCCACCGACGACGAGTTCGTCACCGAGGTGATGGACCTGTGTGTCGGCTGTAAGGGATGTAAGAAAGACTGCCCCAGCGGCGTCGACATGGCGAAGCTGAAAGCGGAGGTCGAACACGCCCACCACGAGGAGCACGGGATCAGCCTGCGGACGCGGCTGCTCGGGAACTTCGAGCGGCTCGCCCCGCTCGGCTCGGCGTTCGCGCCCCTCTCGAACCTGCCCGGCAAGATTCCGGGCGCCGGACTCGTCATGGAGAAGGCGCTCGGGATCGCGAGCGAGCGCGACCTCCCCACGTTCCGCTCGGAGAGCCTCACCGACTGGTTCGAGGCGCGCGGCGGCGCCGCGGTTCCCGAAGCGGAGGCCGACCGTCGCGTCCTCCTGTTCCCCGACGTGTACACGACGTACACGAACCCCGGCGCGGGGAAGGCCGCGGTGCGGGTGTTGGAGGCCGCGAACTGCCACGTGCGGATCCCGGACGTCGACGGCAGCGGTCGTCCCGCCCACTCGAAGGGGATGCTCAACGCGTCGCGGGCGACCGCGACGGACACGGTCGGGACGCTCGCCCCGGACACCAAGGACGGCTGGGAGGTCGTCGTCGTCGAGCCGTCCGACGCCGTCATGCTGCAGACGGACTACCACGACCTCCTCGACGGCGACGCCAGCGACGTGCCCGACGCCGACGTAGCGGCCGTCTCGGCGAACACCTACGGGATCATGGAGTACGTCGACGCTCACCGCCTCGACGAGGTGCTCGCGTTCGACGCGCCCACCGAATCGCTCACATACCACGGCCACTGTCACCAGAAAGCGACGAAGAAGGACCACCACGCGGTCGGCGTGCTCCGTCGGGCCGGCTACGGGATCGACCCGCTCGACTCGTCGTGTTGCGGGATGGCCGGCTCGTTCGGCTACGAGGCCGAGCACTACTCGATGAGCAAGGCGATCGGTCGGATCCTCTTCGACCAGGTCGACGCGAGCGACGGCGACGAGGTCGTGGCGCCCGGCGCCTCCTGCCGGAGCCAGCTGAAAGAGCGCGACGGCGGCGCCCCGGAACCGCCGCACCCGGTGGAGAAGTTGGCGGCGGCGTTGGCGTAGGCGACTTCGGACCGATTCAACCGCCGCCGGCGTTGTCCGTGATCTGGTCCCGCTCGCGTTCTCGCCGGCGATCTAACACCTGTTTGAGCCCCTTCCCGGGGCCGCCCTCGATCGGCCAGCCCCTCGTGCGCCACCCGGGCGGTTCGGGAGCGAACGACGAGCAGGATCCGAAGCACTCGCGCGCGGTCGGTCGTTTCATTTTCGCCGCGCAGTACGGAACTACCGCCCGGCCATCATGGTGAAGCTCGAAGTGCCGACAGTCCGGGCGCATCGTCTCGTGGAAGGAGCGCCACCCCTTCCCGTAGGCGCGCTCGGCGATCTCCAGTCGCCGCGTCTCGGTCTCGGCGTCCCGAGAGCCGCGGCCCGCGGGCGAGAGGTCGCTCGGATGCCACGCCACGTCCGCCGCGTCGCCGTCGACGCCCGCCGAGAAGTCGGTCGCGAGGATGCCGGCCTCGACGGGCATCGCTCGCAGGAGAGCGGGCTCGACGCGCTCGCCCGTGGTCTCGGTCGCGAGCCACGCCTCGTCGGCGAGGGCGGTTTCGACGTCGTGGTCGAGTTGGTCAGCGAGGGCGGCGGCGGCGGACCGGTCGAGGTCGGGCTTGTTCTCGATCGCGACGATCCGCTCGACCCAGTCCGGGTAGGGGCGCTTCCGGCGGAGCTGGATCCGGTTGTTCCGTCGCCGCTTCTCGATCAGGTCGCGCCCGGCGGCGCGGTGGACCGCCTGTCGAACGTAGCGCCACGGGTACCCGGGGTGCGGGAGCGCGTCACGGTACCACCCCCAGTCGGCGGGCGCGTGACGGACGACGTGGAGGAGGTCCGAGTCGATGGTCCGCTCGCCGAACGCGCGGCGAGCGGCGAACGCCGTCGGATCGACTTCGATCACGACTGTATCCCAGCGGCGGGCCTGCGTCCCCAACTGACGGGAGACGATCGCGGGGCGAGCGCCGTCGCTGGGGTGCCACGATAGCTCGGCGTACCGGCAGACGAGGAGCTCGTAGCCGAACTCGGCGTCCGGAGTCACGACTACGATAGCGGGGGATCGCTTAAAAACGAACCGCCGGGCGGTGGCGCCCGATTAGACGTAGTCGCCCGTCTCCTCGTCTTTCCGCTCGTCGAGGTACTCGTGGGCCACCTCCAAGATATCGCGCGGCCCGTTCTGGGTGATCGTGTTGAGCGCCTGCTCGTAGTCGCGCCACTGCAGGTCGCGGTGTTCGTTCGAGATCTCCGCGCTCGCTTCGAACGAGCGGGCGATGAACAGGTGCACCGTCTTGTGGATGGTGTTGCCGTTCGCCTCGAAGACGTAGTCGTACTCCTTCCGGAAGCCGTCGATCAGCCGGAAATCCTCGATTCCGGCTTCCTCTGACACCTCCCTGATCGCCGTCTGCTGGAGCTCCTCGTCCCCCTCGACCCCGCCCTTGGGGAACTCCCAGTCCCCCGGTCGGCTCTTCAGGAGTAAGTACTCCCGTTCGCCGCGGGTGTCGCGGAAGAGGATGGCTCCAGCACTGGTCGCTTCGACCGTCATTAGCGTCAGGTAAGCAAGCACCCCTAAAGAGGGTGTCGGAGTCGCCAACGCACCGGCCGTTTCAGCCCTCATCGACCGATCTGCGCGGCGCTGACCGCTCGAACCGGTGGATATATATGGACTGATTCCGGCATCAATCGCTGCGGTCCCGCTGTAGATGCGCTTTTACTCTTCGGGCCACCATCCACGCACAACCCCAACATGACCTTCGTCACCAAACTCTCCTTCGCGTCCGGCGACCGCGACGTGCTCGCCGAGACCGTTCAGGAGCTCAAAGCGACCGTCGAACGGAAGGGCGCCGAGTGTAAGGGCCCGCACGCCACGCCGGCCGAGACCGTCCGCGTCCCGCTTTATAAACAGCTCCGCGCCGGCGACGAGTTTTCGCCGTGGAGCTACTCGGTTTATAAGCGATCGATGGAGATCCACGGCGCCGACAACATCGCTCGCGAGGTCGTCGGCCGGGACTTCCCCGACTCGATCCACGTCGAAGTCGAGGTCGATCAGAAGAAGCCGCTCGGACATCGGCGCGACTAACCAACCGCCGTTCGCCGTCACGCGATCGTTTAAGCACCCCCGCAGCCACCCTCGCGTATGAGCGCTCTTACCAACGACGCGTACCGCGAGTTCCGCCGCGATCTCCACCGCCACCCCGAACCCGCGTGGTGTGAGTTTTACACGACCGCCCGGATCGTCGAGGAACTTCGGCAGCGCGACCTAACCGAGCTCCACGTCGGCCGCGATGCGCTCTCGACGGACGACCGACTGAACGTTCCGGACGACGACGAACTCGCCGAGTGGGAGCAACAGGCCCGTGACGACGGCGCCGACTCGGATATCGTCGACGACCTCTCCGGCGGCTACACCGGCTGTATCGCCGTGGTCGAGCGCGGTGACGGTCCCGTGATCGGGCTCAGAGTCGACATCGACGCGCTCCCGATCCTCGAGGCCGAGGCGGACAACCACGTCCCCGCGGCCGAGGGGTTCCGCTCGGAGCGCGAGGGCTTCATGCACGCCTGCGGCCACGACGTGCACGCGACGATCGGCCTCGGCGTCCTCGACGCGGTGCTCGACTCCGAGTTCGACGGCACGCTCAAGGTGTTCTTCCAACCGGGCGAAGAGCAGGTCGCCGGTGGCAAGCCCATGGCAGAGTCCGGCCACCTTGACGACGTCGAGTATCTCTACGCGGTCCACATCGGCCTCGACCACCCGTCGGGTGAGGTCGTCTGCGGCGTCGAGGGGTTCCTCGCCGTGCGCCACTTCCTCGCAGAGTTTACGGGTGAACCCGCCCACGCCGGCGCGCGCCCCGAGCAGGGTCGGAACACGGTGCAGGCGATGGCGGGCGCGATACAGAACCTCTACGCGATTCCGCGGCACGCGGACGGTCCCACGCGCGTGAACGCCGGGCTCGTCGGTGGCGGCACCGCGACGAACATCATCCCCGAGGAGTCGTACATCGAGGGCGAGGTGCGCGGCGCGACGACCGAACTGGCCGACTACATGTCCGATCACGCGGACCGGATTCTCGCGTCTGCCGCCGAGATGCACGACTGCGAGGTCGACGTGTCGACGCTGGGCGAGGCGCCGAGCGCGACGAGCGACGCCGCGCTCGCCGATGTCATCGGCGACGTCGCCGGCGGCGTCGACGGCGTCACGAACATCGTCGAAAGCGACGACCTCGGCGGGTCCGAGGACGCGACCTTCCTGATGCAGGCCGTGCAGGACAACGGCGGGCTGGCCTGCTACGTCGGCGTGGGCACCGACCACCCCGGCGGACACCACACGCGCACCTTCGATGTCGTCGAAGACGACGTCGCGGTCGGAATCGACGTGCTCGCCGGAGCGATCCGCCAGGTTGCAGAGACGCGGCCGTAGACGGGAGTCAGCAGTCAGTCGGTAGTCGTCAGCAGCGATCCCTGGCCGACGGTGGCTCGTTGTCAGCGGTGGTCTCTGACCCCGCGGGCGGACGCCGCCGGGGACACCAACAGGTCAATCATAAAATGATATTGGTGTCTCTGCGGTGTCATTTTGCCCCAATTTTGGACAGTGTTTGGAAATCGTTCATGACTTGCCGACAACTACTGTCACTCTTCAATGGTAGACAACAGACGGCGAACGCTGCTCAAGACAGCCGGTGGTGTCGTGATCGTCGGGACCCTCGCAGGCTGTGCCGGCAACGGTGAGGGGGAACCGAACGAAAGCTCCGATAATGGGAGCATGGACGGCGGAGAGAACGGGAACGAAACCAACGGAGCGGGCGGCGGCGAGACAGACGGAAATGAGACGGATGAGAACGAGACGGAAGATAACGAGACGGACGACGAATCGGAACCGGCGGGCGAGGCCGCGCTCCGTGTTGCCCACCTCTCGCCGGATGCGCCGAACGTCGACGTGTATGTGGCCGGCGATGCGGTGCTCGAAGACGTTCCCTTCCGTACCGTGAGCGACTACCTCGAACTCCCGCCGGGAGACTACCCCGTCGAAATCACGGCCGCCGGCGACGCGGAGACGGTCGTGTTCGACGAGGAACTGACCGTTCCCGAAGGCCAGCTCACGGCCGCCGCCATCGGCGAACTCGCCGATGAGAATCAGCCCTTCGCCGTAGAGGTGTACGAAGACGACCTCTCCGACCCCGGGGAGGACGCTCGGGTCCGGCTCCTCCACGCCGCACCCGACGCACCGAACGTCGACGTCACCGTCGACGGGGAGACCCTGTTCGAGAACGTCGAGTTCGGCGCCACCAGGACGGTCGAGATTCCTCCCGATGACTACACGCTGGAGGTCCGACCCGCCACGTCGAATGTCGACGGTGAGGTGGTCGCCACCTTCGACATCGCTCCCGAAGCCGGAACCGTGTACACCGCGTTCGCCGTCGGCTACCTCGAACCCGACGCCGCGCCCGCCGACGAATCGTTCGACCTCGAAGTCGTCGAGGACGGGCCGTAAGCCGACGAAAGCGGTCGACCCCTCACCCATCCCGGCGGTAGGTTTAGGCGCCGCGCGCCCCACACCTCGGGTATGGAGGCCGTCCTCTGGTACGTGCTCACCGGAACCCGCGGCGGCCCCAACCGCGTCCGTATTCTCAGGGCGATCGACGAGCGTCCCCGGAATGCGAATAAGTTAGCCGAGCATCTCGACCTCGACTACACGACGGTCCGCCACCACCTCGACGTGCTCCGCGAGCACGACGTCGTGAAGCGGACCGGCGACGGCTACGGAACGGTGTACTACCCCACGGAAGGGGTGCGACAGCACTGGGACCTCGTCGAAGAAATCGCGGAGGGACTACCAGTATGAACACGACACGAACAGGGACAATTGGGGACAGACGGGGGACACGCGAGGCGACGGCCCGACGAAGCGGTCGGAGGCGGCCGTCAGCGGGCGGTCTCACAGGGCGCGAGCGAGGGACGCCATGGAGTGGATAGCTATCGCACGCGTCAGCGTCGGACTGAACGCCGCGATGCTGTTCGGGCTCACCTGGGTGTGGGCGCGGAACTACCTCGTGTTCCGATCGAAACACGCGGTGGGGCTCGCGGTGTTCGGCGGCCTACTGCTCGTCCAGAACGGGCTCTCGCTGTACGTCTACCTCTTCCACCCGGTGTTGGCCGGCTGGTTCGCGACCGAAATGCCGCCGCTGGCGTGGCGCGCGCTCATCGTCGTCCACGTCCTCCAGACAGTCGCGCTCGCGTTCCTGCTGTGGGTGACGTGGGACTGAGCGCCGCCGCCGTCTTCGTCGCGGCGCTCGTCCGTGCTCGACGGGGGAGCGGTGCGGTCGACGGTGTTGAAACCCGTCTCGGGTGAGATAATCCGATCCAGTTCGATCGGGACGGCCGCGGGGTGATCGACCACGAGAGTGGGTGAATCGCCGGGCGGCGCGGTCCCCTATAAGTGGAGCAGCGATGTTGCTGTCGGCAGTTTATACGTTGTTGATCGCGGGATGAACGATACAAACGGCTCAACCGCACCGCAACCTCACGCCTCCCCAGCCTCGCGGCTCCCTTCGGTCGCCGCGTCCCTCGCGCTCGGATTCGCGCCGCGTTGCGGCGCTCACCGGAGCGCGCCACTGCACCACCTATTTATAAACGGTTGTTGCCGTCGATCGCGGTTATTTATAAGCTACGTCGCCGTCGGCGGTCTGCGACACCCATTCCCGTACTCTATCGAGACGCAGGATTCAGGAACGCCGTTTCGTGTGAGTACCTGTCCGAAGGATAAACGTTCGACGGCGCCGCCCAGTCCGGTCAGTACTTCGCGTCCGCGCCGGTCGTCTCGTAGATCCGGTCCATGATCGCGTCGCGCTCGCCGGTCCAGTTCGCCATCGCGGCGGGGCTGGTCGGGTACGACTCGTAGTGCGCGAGCAACTCGTCCGCGAGCGTCTTCGTCTGGTAGAAGTTCCGGATCGTCCCCCAGTAGCCGAAGCTCTTGACCGCCGCCTTCAGCTTCAACCCGAAGGACATCGATGTCGACCCTTCGTAGAGCGCCTCCGCGAGCTTCTCGCCAGGGAGCGCGGCCAGCAGCCCCATCAGGTCCTCGACGTCGACCGCGGTCGAAAGGACGTTGTACACGTCGAGCCCGGCGTAGCGGCCGCCGAAGTGGTCCATGACCCGGGTGTTGTACCGCCAGAGGTTCTCCTCGGTGACGTCGCCGTCGGAAATCGCCTTCACGGCCTGCTCGCCGGCGTACTTGCCCGCGTACGCCGCACCGGCGATTCCGCCGCCGGTGGTGGGATTGACGTGGCCCGCGGCGTCGCCGACCGCCATGTAGCCCGGCGCGACCGCCGAGTCGTAGGGGCGGCGAGTCGGGAGGGCGGCGCCGAGCTTGTCGCGGACCTCCGCGCCCTCGAACTCGGGGCGGTCTCGGAGGTCGCGTTTCAGCGCCTCGACGAGCTGCATCGGCTGCTCGTTCATCTGGAAGCCGAGGCCGGCGTTGATCTCCGTGCTCGTCCGCGGGAAGTACCAGAGGTACCCCGCGGCGCGGTCGGTCGCCTTGAACACGAGCGCGTCGTCCCACTCGACCGGCTCGGGCACCTCGACGATCTCGCGGTAGGCCGAACAGAACTGTGAGTAGCGGACGTTCGTGTCGAAGGTCGTCCCCTCGAAGTCGGCTTTGTCCTGCAGGAGCGACAGCGATCCGGCGCCGTCGATGACGACATCGCCCTCGTAGGTGACCGGCCGGCCGTCCCGCTTGGCTCGGAGCCCGGTGACGCGCCCGCTCTCGGTCTGGATCACGTCGTTGATGACCGTGTCGTAGTGGAAGTCGACGCCGGCGTCCTCGGCGCCGGCGATGATCCGGCGGCCGTACTCCCAGCGGTCGATGACGGCGAGTTCGCCCGGGACGGGGATCTCCAGCACGGTGTCTTCCTGCGGGATCTCGAAGCGCCCGTGGTCGACGCCGGTGTTGGTGAACGCCGGCTCCAGCCGCTCTTTCGGGATCGCCTCGGGGAAGGAGTCGGCGCCTTTCAGCGCGTCCCCGCAGGCGATGTGGCCCGCCTCCTCGGCGTCCTTTCGCTCGACGATCACGACGTCGAGCCCCTCATTCGCGATCGTCGCGGCGGCGTAGCAGCCGGCGGTGCCGGCGCCCGCCACGACGACGTCGTACTCGTCGATGCTCATTACCGTGAGGTGTGACCCCGGGTGCAAAACTCTTTACTCCCTAATTGGTCGGAACGGCAGGGACAAAAGAGCGGGACTCGGTGGGGAACGGTGGTCGACCGCGCTACTCTTCGGTCTCGTAGTGGTCCCCGGCGGCGGAGGGGATCCGCGTCCGGCCGACGAACGCGAGCACGATGATGACGACGATGTACGGAATCGTCTCGACGAGCGAGCTCGGGATGCCGTACCCGAGCTGCTGGAGGCGGGTCTGGAGCGCGTCGAGCGACGCGAACAGCGTCCCCGCGCCCAGTGCGCCGAGCGGGTTGTAGTTGCCGAACAGGTAGACGACGATGGCGATGAAGCCTTTCCCCTGCACCATCGTCTCGCCGGAGCCGCCGAACCGCCCGACGCCGAGCGCGAGCAGGCTACCGCCCGCGCCGGCGAAGACGCCGGACAGTATCACGCCGGCATGACGGATTTTCGAGACGGAGACGCCGACCGTGTCGAGCGCCCGCGGGTTCTCCCCGGCCGCCTTCAGGTGGGTCCCGAACGCGGTGTGATCGAGGGTCCACCACGCGACGACGGTGCCGACCGTCACGATCGCTGCCGAGTACTGCCACCCGATGTTACCGACGCCCGGCGTGTTGACGGAGCCGAAAAAGACCGTTGAGAGGAACGGCGCGAGCCCTAAGGCGATGAGCCACACGGCGAGCCCGGCGATAATCTGGTCGGCCTTGTACTCGATACAGACGATGCCGAAGATGAACGCGAGCAGCATGCTCGCGAGCATACCTGCGAGGAACCCGACGAACTGGGCGTTTCCGCCCGTGAGTATCCCGGCGTCGCCGAGCACGTACGCGACGTAGATCGACGTGAACGCCGAGATGATGAGCAGCCCTTCGAGCCCGATGTTGATGACCCCGGACTTTTCGGCGAAGATGCCGCCGAGCGCCGCCAACACGATGGGCGCAGCGATGCGGGCGGTCGCGGCGACCATCCCGCCGGTGAACACGGCCCCTGAGAGGTCGCCGGCGACGCTCTCCGGGAACAGCGCCCCGAACAGCGCGAGGAGCGCGAGCGAGCCGAACGTCATCACCATGACGTTGCGTACGTAGCCGTCGCCGAGGAACCGGTCCACGACCGGAATCTCGACGGCGGAAAGCGGGTTACGCACTCGCCTCACCTCCGTCGTCGACGGCGGCGGTCCCACCGACGCCGTCGCCGTCGTTTCCGTCACCGCTACTCGGCTCTACTTCCGATTCGTCAGGGACGAGCCGCTTTCCGATCAGCCGGAAGAACTCGGGCATGGCGACGAACAGGATGATCAGCCCGCGCAACACGCCGACGAGCTCGGGCGGCACATCGGTCTGGAAGCCCACCTGTAAGGCGCCGCCTTTTAACACGCCGAACAGCGCCGCGGCGGGGAGCACCCCGAGTGGGTTGTTCCCGGCGAGGATCGAGACGGTGATGCCGTCGAAGCCGAGGTCGGGGATCGATTCGACCCACCGCCCCTCCGACATCAACACCCAGATGCTGCCGCCGATGCCGCCGAGCGCCCCGGAGAGCGTCATGGCGCGGACGGTGGTGAGCTTCGCGTTCACGCCGCTGTACTCAGCCGCGAGCGGCTGAATGCCGCTGACGCGGAGGTCGTATCCGAGCGACGTGTGCTCTAAGAACAGGTAGAGCGCTACCAGCGAGACGAACCCGATCAGCAGCGCTGCCTCGGCGAAGTCGCCGGTGGGCGGGAACAGCCACGGACCGATCTGCGCGTACTCGGGAACGTCCGCAGTCGCGACGACGGAACTTCCCTCGGCGCGGAACACTTCCAACACGAGCACGTAGGCGACGTTCGCGGCGATGAAGTTCAACATGATCGTCGTGATAACCTCGTTGGCATCTGCGTACGCCTTCAGCGCGCCGGGGATCGCTCCCCAGACGCCACCACCGACCGCCCCGGCGAGGATGCCGATCGCGATGAGTATTACGCCCCCGACCCGGTTGGCGGGGAACAGCGGTGCGAGCGCGACGACGACCAGCGCCGTCAGCAGCGCGCCGACGACGAGTTGGCCCTGCGTCCCGATGTTGAACAGGCCGGCGCGGAACGCGACCGCGACGGAGAGCCCGGTGAACACGAGCAGCGTCGTCTCGCTCATCGTGAGCGCGAACGCGTTGTTGAACGGCGACCACCCGGGCATGAAGCCGAGCCACGGGAGCGTGATCGGGAGCCACTCGGGGTTGAATATCGCCGGTTCCCACACGTAAAACGGCCCCCCGAGCGCGCCGTTGAACAGCACGAAGAACACCTCGAACGGATCATAACAGAACCCCATTCCGGTGATCGGCATCGTCCACGCCGCGGTGCTGCACTCGGCGACTCGCCCGGAGCCGAGTACGATGAAGAACCCGACGAGCACGGACAGCCCGAGCGCCGCGAGCGCGATCAGGACGCGATCAACTCCCGAGATCTCGGCAAAGCGGCGAAGCAGGGACGTGACACGGGACCGAATCGCACCGGGACGGCTTCGGCTCACGCCGACACCTCCTCGCCGGCGCTCTCGGTCGGTTTGCTGTCATCACCGGACTCGATATCGTCGACATAGTCGACGGTGTCGTCGTCCGGCGTCTCGCCGGCCATCAGCAGCCCGAGCTGCTCTTCGGTGACGGTCGTGGGGTCGACGACGCCGGTGAACTCGCCGTCGTGCATCACGGCCAGTCGATCCGAGAGCGCCTGCACTTCGTCGAGCTTCGAGGAGACGAGCAACACCGCCTTCCCCTCCGAGCGCAGTTCGGTGAGCCGGTCGTGGATGAACTCGGTCGACCCGATGTCGACGCCCCGAGTCGGGTGCGTCGCCACGACGAGATCGGGGTCACGCTCGAACTCTCGGCCGACGATGAACTTCTGTTGGTTCCCGCCCGAGAAGGACTCCGCCGTCGCGTCGCGGTCCGGCGGTCGAACGTCGTACTGTTCGATCACCGATTCCGCGTGGGACGCGGCGCGATCCCAATCGAGCCGCGGCCCGTCGGTGAACGCGGAATCGTGCTGGCTGCCCAGCACCGCGTTCTGCGTCAGGTCATACTCCATGACGAGTCCGCGCGCCTGTCGGTCCTCGGGGATGTACGCCATCCCGCGGTCGATGCGTTCGCGCCGACTCACGTCATCGAGGGGTTCTCCGTGGAACGAGACGGACCCCGCTGTCGGCGTTCGTAGTCCGGTGATCGACTCGATGAGCTGCGATTGCCCGTTGCCGTCGACGCCGGCGATGCCGAACACCTCGCCCTCGCGGATCTGCGCGGAGACGCCCGAGACCGCTTCGACGCCGCGGTCGTCTTCGGCGACCAGTCCTTCGACGTCCAAGACGACGTCGCCGGGCGGCTCGGTCGCCCCGCTCCGCTCCATCAACACCTCGCGGCCGACCATCATCTCTGCGAGCTCTTCGCTGGTCACGTCGTCGGTGGCGACCGTCCCGACGTTCTTCCCGTTGCGGAGGACGGTGATCTCGTCGGCCGCGTGGGTCGCCTCGCTGAGCTTGTGCGAGATGAAGATGATCGTCTTCCCCTGATCGGTGAGCTCTTCGAACACGTCGTATAAGTCCTCGACCTCTTGGGGTGTGAGCACCGCCGTGGGCTCGTCGAGAATGAGGATATCGGCACCCCGATACAGCGCCTTGAGGATCTCCACGCGCTGTTGGACTCCGACGGAGACGTCCTCGACGCGGTCGTCGGGATCGACGTCGAAGCCGTATCTGGCGCTCAGATCGCGAACCGCCTCGCGGGCCGCCTCCTCGTCGACGCGGAGGCCGTACCACTCGGTCGGTTCGTTGCCGAGCACGACGTTCTCCCAGATCCGCATCGGTTCGACCAACATGAAGTGTTGGTGGATCATGCCGACGCCGGCGTCGATGGCGTCGCGCGGCGAGTTGAACGAGCGCGGCTCGCCATCGATGACAACTTGTCCTTCTGTCGGGCGATACAGCCCGTACAGCACGTTCATAAGCGTCGTTTTCCCGGCGCCGTTCTCGCCCAACAGGGCGTGAACGCTCCCGCGCTCGACCGCGAGGTCGACGTCGTCGTTGGCGACGACCCCCGGGAACCGCTTGGTGATTCCGTCTAAGTGCACCGCGGGGTTCATCTATCCGTCCTTCTCTGTGGCGCGTTCAAAAGTACGTTGGGTTCGCGATCGGGCCCGAGAGTTGTTGTCTCGTTCATATGTCGGAGGGGAGACCACAGTGGCGGGGGCGGTGCGTCTTAGGCTAACTCCCAAGACGGAATTCGTCGATTAGACGTTGTCGGGGTCGGTGGGGACGTCGATGTTCCCGGCGATGATCTCGTCGCGGATCGAGTCGACCTCGTCTTTGACGTCCTGGGGGATGTCGTCGCCGATGCCGTTGCCGTAGACGCAGGAGACGCCCTCCTCTTCGAGACCGAGCAGGACCTGCGAGCCACCCTGGAAATCGTCGTTCACGACGCTCTCGACCGAGTCATACACCGCGCTGTCGACGCGTTTCACCATCGACGCGAGGATGACGTCGTCGAAGTCGGCCTCGGTGACCGACTGGTCGGAGTCGACGCCGATGGCGAACCGGCCCTCGCCCTGTGCGGCCTGGAACACGCCGACCCCGCTCCCGCCGGCCGCGTGGTAGATGATGTCGACGTCGCTTTCGATCATCGACAGCGCCGCCTCCTGCCCGCCGCTCGGGTCGGTGAAGTCGCCGACGTAGCTCGTGCTGACCTCGACGTCCTCGCTCACGTGTGCGGCGCCCGCCTCGTAGCCCGCCTGGAACTTACGGATGAGCGGGGCGTCGACGCCGCCGACGAAGCCGATCCGAGACGCGTCGGTGTTGGTCTCTCCCGCGCCGGCACTGAACGACTGCTGGGTGAGCAGCGCGGCGAGCGCGCCGGTCAGGAACGAACCCTCTTCCTCTTTAAACTGGTAGCTGGCGACGTTCGGCTCGTCGAGCTGGTCGTCGATCAGTAGGAAGTTCTGCTCCGGGAAGTCGGGGGCGGTCTCAGTGAGCGCGTCGAGCTGCGCGAAGCCGATGGACGCGACGAGGTCGTAGTCGGGGTCGGTCGACTCGGCGTACAGCCGCTGGAACTGCGAGAACTCGCCGGCGTCGGCGGGCTGGGACTCGTCGTAGGAGACGTCGAAGTCCTCGGCCGCGTCGATGATTCCACGCTGTGCCGCGTCGTTGAACGACTCGTCGCCGAGGCCGCCGAGCGCGTACACCATCCCGACGTTGTATCCGTCGTCGGAGCTGCCGTCGTCGGAGCTGCCGTCGCCGGAGCTACCGTCGTCGGAGCTACCGTCGTCGGAGCTGCCGTCGTCCGAGTTCCCCTCAGGGCCGCCAGTGCAACCTGCGAGTCCCGCGATACCGGTGATGCCGGCCGCTTGAATGAAGCGACGGCGGTCGAAGTCGGATGCCATTAACGTTCCGAGGAGCGCGGCTCTGGGGCATAAAATCGTCGGTATCGCGCGTTTCACTCGACAGGCCGCGAATCAGGGCCGGTCGGTCTCCGCACTCACGCGCTCTCCGCCACCGCGCCCTCGACGGCTCCCGCGACTTCGGCGACCAGCGCGTCGACGTCGTCGCTCTCGGCGTACACGCGGACGTACGGCTCGGTCCCGGAGGGGCGCACCAGCGTCCACGACGCGTCCGCGAACTCGAGTCGGACACCGTGGTCGGTGTCGACGCTCGCGTCCGAGAACGCCTCCGGGAGCGTCGTCGCCAGCCGATCCATCACGTCGGCCTTGTCGTCGTCGGGGCAGTCGACGCTGACCTTTCGGTAGGGTCGCTCGGCGATCGGCTCGCGGAGCGATCCGAGGCCGCTATCCGCCACCAGCCGGGCGATCACGGCCGCGGAGACAACGCCGTCGATCCAGCCGCCGAAGGCGACGTGGATGTGCTTCCACGGCTCCGCGGCGAAGACGACGCTCGTGTCGATGGCCTGGTCTCGCGTCGCGGCGTCCGCCCGCACCGCCGAGATCCCCTCGTGGAGTGCGCCGAGCCGGACGCGCTCGACGCGACCGCCCGCCTCGCGGACGCGCTCGTCAATTCGACCGGAGGCGTTCGGCGTCGTCACGACGACCGGATCGTCCGCGTCGCTCTCGCGGGTGTACCGTTCGGCGAGAATCGCGAGGACGGTGTCCTCGTGGATCACCTCTCCGTCGGCGTCGACGATCACGATCCGATCGGCGTCCCCATCGTGGCCGATCCCGAAGGCGAACCCCTCGCTATCCCCGTCAGTGGTCGACCGCCCCGGCTCGGCGACGCCCTCGTTGGCGTCGGCGATGAACGCACGGAGGTCACGCAGCGTCTCAGCGGTCGGTTTGCTCCCCCGACCGGGGAAGTGTCCGTCAACGTTCCCGTTGAGCGTGACGACCTCAGCGCCCAGCCGCCGGAGGACGGTCGGGGTCGCCGGCGCCGACATCCCGTTCCCGCAATCGACCGCGATCCGGAGCCCGTCGAGGTCGGCGCCGAACTGCGTCGCGTACGCCGACACGTCGTCGAGGTAGTCCCGGAGAGTGTCCACGCGCTCCGTGGTCGTCCACTCGTCCCACGCCGCGGCCGGCTCCGAGGCGGCGACCCGCTCCTCGACGGCGCGTTCGGCCTCGCGGTCGAACTCGCTGCCGTCGCGGAACAGCTTGATCCCGTTGTCGGTCGGCGGGTTGTGCGAAGCCGTGAGCATCACGCCGTACCGTCCCTGCGAGGCATGTGCGAGCGCTGGCGTCGGCAGCTGTCCGGCTCGGCGCACCCGAACGCCTCCGGACGCGAGGCCGGCCTCCATCGCGGCCGCGAGCGCCGCCCCGCTGACGCGCCCGTCTCGGGCGAGCACGATCTCGGGTCGGTGTGCTGCGTCCGCTTCGTGTGTCCCGTCCGATTCGGCCGCCCGCATCTCCGCCGCGACGGCCCGCCCGACGGCGAGCGCCAGTTCCGGGGTGACCCGCTCCTCGACGCTGCCGCGGATCCCCGCGGTTCCGAACAAGTCCATACCTGTGAAGTTGCCGGCGAGTCGTTAGAAGCCGTCGGTTGTGGGGCGATGGGGGCAGAGGAACGAGGGGCCAGACACGGGCCGGTCCCCAGGCCACGACGATTAAGAGCGCGGCGCCCGCACCATCCGTCCATGACCGACGAGACCCGCGCACACGTGTTCGTCTCCGGGCGCGTCCAGGGCGTCTACTACCGCGCGACGACCCGCGACACGGCACGCGAGACGGGCGTTGACGGGTGGGTTCGCAACCTCGACGACGGGCGCGTCGAGGCCGTCTTCGAGGGGCAGGAAGCGGCTGTCCGCGAGATGGTCGACTGGTGTGAGACCGGGAGCAGAGCGGCCAAGGTTGACGCCGTCGACGTGGAGTACGAGGATCCGGAGGGACTGAACGGGTTCGAGGTCAAGTGGTGAGGGTATCGCGCGGTGAGTCCCGCACGTCGAGTTCCTCCAACGCGCGCAACACCACGATCGCTTCCACCACGTCGCGCTCCTCGGTGTAGGGGTCGTCGACCGCGTCCAGCGTCGCCTCGGCCTCCCTTTCGAGCCGGGCCTCCAGCTCCGTCTGGTCGGTCTCCGCCTTCGTCGCCGACAGCAGCGCCTCGTGGTCCTCGCGGAGGTCGAGCGAGACGTGCGCCGCGTTACACCGCGAGAGCGGGTGCGTGTCCATCTCGATCGCGAGGTCGCCGACGAGCTCCCAGTCGTCGGCACAGAATCGGAGCGTCACCGTTCCGACCACGTCCCGCCACGAGATCGGACCCCCGTTCTTCATGAGGGTGAGCGCTCGCGGCGGCACGGCTATCCGGGTGTGGGTGTCGTCGCCGCCGCACAGACAACAGGGCGTGTTCTTCAGTCCGGCGTACACGGCGTCGGATACGGGCCGGAGGGTGGTGTCGGTTTCGATAGGATCGGTCTCGTCGACGCTTCGGGGGACACAAGAGATATGAGCTGAGGAGTCGATCTGGGATGCACCTCGCACTCCCCTCATGGCTCCGATCCCGTCTCCCGTCTCCGATCGATTCCGATCCGTCGAGGCCTTCGTGGCCGCCTACCTCGTCGCCGTCTTCGGCCTCACGGCCGTGATCGTCGGCGCGTGGCTCCCGATCGAGTGGACGGTGCCGACGCTGGCGATCGTGTCGGGGGCGCTTCTCGTCCCGTTCTGGCCGGCGTTCAGGCGGGCGTCCCCGGGCGGGAAGTGAACGGCTATCCGCTGCACTCGGCGAGCCACTCGTGGGCCCACGCGTCGATCTCCTCGAAGACGGGCGCGAGCGACTCGCCCTTGTCGGTGAGACTGTAGTACGTCGCCACCGGCGAGTCCTCCTCCAGCCGGCGGTCGACAAAGCCGGTCTCTTGGAGGTCGTCGAGCACGCGCGAGAGGGTGCGAGCGTTCGCGTCGGTCTCGCGTTTCAGCTCGTTGAACCGCGACTCGCCGTTCAACAACTCGTGAAGCACGACGAGCCGCCACCGCGAGCCGATCTGTTCGAGCGAGTCGACGACGGGGCACGGCGTTTCCGGGGCCGAGATGGCGCCGTCGGCCGTTTCGTCTCGCGCCGCTGCGTCCGCTTCGGACTCTGAATCGGTCGTTTCCGCCGGATCCGTCTCGGCGAGTTCCTGCGAGGACATCGATGTTACCTGCTTACCCTTTTGTCCGGGAAGCGATATATAGGTTACGTCCGTATATGTGGTTACATGATGTTAGCTGAATTCACGACGCTACCGCTACAGTTCGACACCCCCCTTGCGGGCGAACTCTTCCTGCTCGGCCGGATCCTGTTCGGGGCCACGCTCGCGTTCATGGGGCTGAATCACTTCATGAGCGTCGACGAGATGGCCGGCTACGCCGAGTTCAAGGGCCTTCCCGCGCCGCGCTTCTCGGTGATCGCTTCCGGACTCGTACTCGCGCTCGGTGGGCTCGGCGTCGTCGTCGGCGCCTATCCCGTGATCGCGGCCGGCAGCCTCGCCCTCTTCCTGCTCGTCTCCGCCGTGACGATGCACGACTTCTGGTCGGCGGACGACCCGGAGGAGAAGCAGAACGAGATGACGAGCTTCCTCAAGAACGTCTACGGTGCGGGCGCGGCGATCGCGCTGCTCGCCGTCGGCGGCACCGCGTGGCCGTACGCGCTGAACGTCGGTCTGTTCTGAGCCGGACACGACCGTTCTGACCGACGCCCGTTCCGTTCCCCGGACGTGTTTTCGGATCGCCAGTACCACTAACTGTGTCGGCGCCGACCGTCCAGCCACGACCTATGACCGACGCGCCACCGACCACCGGGCTCCATCACGTGACGAACATCTGTACCGACATGGACGAGACCGTCGCCTTCTACGAGGACGCGCTCGGCTGGTACACAGTCAAACGGACGCAGAACTACGACGATCCGGGAACGCCCCACTACTACTTCTCCTCCACGCCGACGGGCGAGCCCGGAACCAACGTCACCTACTTCGAGTATCCGGGTACGCAGGGCGCCCCGGGGCCGGGGGCGAGCCACCACTTCGCGTTCGGCGTCGACGACGAGGAGACGCTCCGCGAGTGGCAGGATCACCTCCGTGAACACGACGTTCGTGTCTCCGAGATAAAAGACCGCACGTACTTCAAGAGCATCTACTTCAGCGATCCCGACGGGCTCGTCTTCGAACTGGCGACGGACGGTCCGGGATTCACCCACGACGAGGAGGAGCCCGGCAACGAGAAGATCGACCCGTTCGAGCGCGGCTACGAGGCTTAAGCGATCATCGTCGGTGGCCCGTCACTACTCGTCGGTCGTCTCGTACCCGCGGATCGTCCCGTGACCGCCTTCGACCAGCGCCGCGAATCGGTCGAGCGCGTGCCGACACACGGGGACGTAGGCGGCCGCGACGATCGGCACCTCGACGACGACCCGACAGCGGTCCGGATCGTCGGCGTAGCGGTCGACACGGTGACCGGTCGCCGGAATTCCTGCAACCCGCCAGTCCCAACGGCGATCGGTGGCGCCGGTCACCCGGAAGGGGATCCACGCCCCGCCGACGCGCACCCGGCCGATCGTGCCCGTCTCGACGAAGCGGTCGTCGCTGGCAACGCCGTCGATAGCGGGACTCCACTGGGGCCACGTGCGAGTGTCGCGCAGCGCCGCCGCGGCGACGGCCGGCGCGACCGCGACGTCGCGGCCGACCGCCAGTGTCGTTCCCTCGCGGACGACGCTACCCGCCCCGCCTCCGCTCCGAGCGCGAAATCCTCGACGATCGTTCGATTGTGTGCCCGCGAGCGGCCGATAATTCACGGTCCGATCAACGTGAGCCGGACCGATAAGCTGCAGTATATTAATACCTTAAATGGTATCAAGTATCATTATCTCATTCCACGAAGGGTTAATACGTGGATCGGCGCAACCCCGTGCCAAGATGGCAAGCGATCGCGACACCATGAAAGACGTCTCGCACACTGCACCGAATGACACGTCCGTGAAAGCGGTCTGGGAGCGAGGGCGAGGACGCCCCGCTGAGGAAGAAGAAGAGGAGTAACGCAGGCGAACCGACTTCTCTGCGTCGGCGGCGGTCGCCGACTGTCACCGTTTTTCCCCACCGGAGACGCGCTCGGAGCGCACCCGCTTCGATCGCCGGCGTCCGGCCGATATGCTCTTTGACGTCGTTTTTAAATACGTTGTATGGTCGGAGTCACACTCGGGTTGACCGGGGTCGCAACGGTAATCATGCTGCTGGCGCTCAGCGCGTTCTTCTCGAGCTCGGAGACCGCAATCTTCTCGCTGCCGGCGGAGTGGTTCGAGCAGCAGGCTGGCACGGACGACCCGCGGGCGCACGTCCTGAAGGAGCTCTACGACGATCCCCACCGGCTGCTGGTGACGCTGCTCGTCGGTAACAACGTCGTCAACATCGCGATATCCAGTATCGTGACCGTCCTCGTTGCCAGCTACCTCCCCTCCGGCGCCGCGATCGCGGTGACGACCCTATGTACGAGCTTTCTCGTCCTCGTGTTCGGCGAAATCGTTCCCAAGGCGTTCGGTCTCGGGAACGCCGAGACGTGGTCGCTACGGATCGCGTCACCGGTCCGACTCGTCGAACGTCTCCTCTCGCCGCTTATCACGCTGTTCGACGGGATTACTCGCCGGATGAACGCGTACATCAGCGGCGACGCGAATATCGAGAAGCCGTACACGGACTGACGGGGACGAGGCCGTCAGGATCGCTCAACCATCCCGCCTCCCGAGGCGCCGTCGTTCGGCCTCCGAGCCCAATCCGTTATAACCGCTTATCGAGACCATCCCGTATGAACAAATCGCGTCCAGAGCCGGAGCCGTTCCGGTACGACGCCGTCGTCGATCCGGGAGAGAAACGTCACATTCGGTACGAGATCGGCGAGACGTACCTCGGAGACCCGATCGAAATGCCGGTGACGGTCATCAACGGCGAGGGCGGCGGTCCGACCGTGTTCCTCTCTGCGGGGATTCACGGCGACGAGCTGAACGGCGTCAAGGTCGTCCAGGAGGTCGCCGACCGCTACGCGCCCGCTGACCTCCATGGGACGCTCGTCTGCCTCCACGTCTGTAACGTGCCCGCGTACGAGGCGCAGCGCCGAGACACACCGATCTACGACCAGGACATGAACCGCTCGTTCCCCGGGAACGAGCGCTCGAACACAACCGAGCGGATGGCGAACCGGATCTACCGGCGGTTCGTCTCGCAGTGCGATCTCGGGCTCGATTTCCACACGTCGACGCGGAACCGAACGACAATCTACCACGCCCGCGCCGACCTCGACAACCCCGATGTCCGGCGGCTCGCCCGGGCGTTCGCGACGAACGTCGTGCTGTACGGCGCGGGCGATCAGGGGTCGCTCCGATCGACGGCGACTGCGGACGGGATCCCGACGGTGACGATCGAGATGGGACGTGCGCATCGCTTTCAGCCGGTCCTCATCGAGAAGGCGCTGGAGGGCGTCGAGAGCGTTCTCGCGGAGTACGAGCTCACTCCCGGCGAGGCGGTCCACTGGCCCGGTTGGTTCCAGTCAACGTCTGCCGACAGCACGAAGCGCTGGCTCCGGGCCGACACCGGCGGGCTCGTCGAGATGGAGTGGGGACCGTACCCGCTCGTCTACGAGGACGAGACGATCTGCACGATCACGAACCACTTCAAGACGGAGGAGCACACGGTCGCCGCCCCGTTCGACGGGCTGATCCTCGGCTCGCTGGAGAACCCCGTCGCCGCGCCGGGCCACCCGCTGTGTCACATCGTCCAGCTCGACGGGGAGACGCGCCGGGAGATAGAGCGCGAGATCACCGCCGGCGAGTTCGACGGGTACCGCGCCCACGGCGACGCCTGGGCGGACGACTGAGGACTCGATCGTAGTGCCGCTCCGCTCCGTTCCCGTCCCGCGTTCTCGCCGCTGATAGCCGCGGGGGTGAGTTTAACCCGGCGCCCGGTCGATCGCGAACCATGATCGAGGTGGCGGGGTTACGGAAGACGTACGGCGATTTTGCGGCCGTCGTCGACAGCAGCTTCTCCGTCGACGAGGGGGAGGTGTTCGGGATCGTCGGCCCGAACGGCGCCGGCAAGACGACGACGCTGAAGGTGCTCGCCGGCCTCGTCGATCCCACCGAGGGCGACGTCGAGGTCGCCGGCTTCCGCTCGGACGACCCGGAGATGCGCCGCCGACTGGGGTTTCTCCCCGAGGAATCGCCGCTCTACGAGGAGATGACGCCGCGGTCGTACCTGCGGTTTTTCGCGGACCTGTACGACGTGCCCGGTGACGTCGCTGACGAGCGCATCGCGGCCGCACTCGACCGGCTCGAACTCGACCACCGCGAGCGGCGGCTCGGCGACATGTCGAAGGGGATGAAACGCAAGGTCGCCATCGCCCGATCGCTGGTCAACGATCCCGATGTCCTCGTGTACGACGAGCCGGCCTCCGGGCTCGACCCGGTGACGACGAACTCCGTGCTGGCGTTCACCCGCGAGCTCCGCGCGACGGGGAAAACGGTGGTCTTCTCCGCGCACAACCTCTACCACGTCGAGTCCGTCTGCGACCGCGTCGTGGTGATGAACGAGGGGCGGATCGTCGCCCGCGGGAGCGTCGACGGGATCCGCGAGCGACACGGCGAGACGACCTACCACGTGTTCACCGACGTGGCACCGGTGCGGGTCGATCGACCGACCGGCCCGCTGGCCGACGTCGACGCCGCGAGCGAGGAGATCGGCGACCGCTTCCGGACGACCGTTCCGGACATGGACGCCGTCGAGGCGGTCCGGGAGGCCGTCACCGCGGCCGGCGGCGAGGTCGTCGACATCCGCACCCGCGAACCGAGCCTCGAAGACGTGTTCTTGGACATCGTCGGCCGACCGATGCCGGGCCGCTACGCGGGCGGCGACGGTGCGGTGGAGGGACCCGAGTGATCGACCGCCTCCGGCGGGTTCTCCGGGTCGCCCGCTGGGAGACCGCCCGCGCGGGCGGCGGCGTCGACCGACGCACCCTGCTCGCGGCGCTCGCGCTGCTCTCCGTCGCCGGGGTCGTTCTCGGGGGCGGGCTCGCGGCGGGTGTCGTCGGCCTCGACGTTGACCGCGACGTGTACCGCGTCGGCGTCGATCCCGGATCGCCGTACGCGGATGCGATCGAGGCCGAGCCCTCCCTGACGCCGATCTCGGCCGATCATGCAACGTTGGGTGAGACCGCGGACCTCGTCGTCCTCGACACCGATCGCAGCGGCGTCGACCGCGAGGTGGCGGTGATCGCGAGCGACACCCGGAAAGGCGAGGCCGCGGCCGCCGAGTTCCGCGCGGCCGTCGAGGCGTACAACGAACGGCTGATGGCGACGGAGGAGAACACGACCGCCGCCTTCCCGGTCACGGTCAGCCTGCGATACGCGAGTCGAACGAGCCCGCTCGACGACGGCGCGACGCTTGGCGGGGGCGACGGTGACGGCGGTGCTGGGGGCTCGACCGACGGCAGCGACGACGACGGCGACACCGGTGACGAAAGCGGCGAAGGCGGCGACGCCGACAGCACCGGTGCCGGCGTCGGCACCGGCGACAGCGCCGGACAGGAGGATAGCGGGCTCGCGGTCCCGTCTATCGGCGGCGGGGCCTTCGGCGCCGGCACGGTCGGCACGCCCGGAGCGATCGCGCCCCCGTTCCCGTTCGCCTCGCTGCTGCTCGCGTTCGCCTTCCTCGTTCCGATGAACTTCCTGATCCAGGCGTACGGCTCCTCGATCCTCGACGAGCGAACGAACCGGCGGGGGGAGCCGCTGCTCGTCACGCCGCTGTCGCCCGCCGAGATCGTCGCGGGGAAGACGCTGCCGTACGTCGCGGTGGCGGTCCTCGTCACCGCGGTGATCGCGGCCGCCGTCGGCGGCGGGGTCCTCTCGGTGGTCGCCGTGCTGCCGATCGCGGCGACGTTCCTCGCGGCGACGTTCGTCGGCGCGATGTTCGCGCGGTCGTTCAAAGAGCTCACTTTCGTCACGGTCGGCGTGAGCGTCTTCCTCACGACGTACGCGTTCGTCCCCGCGATCTTCACGAACGTCACGCCCGTCGCGCTGGTGTCGCCGCTGACGCTCGTCGTCTTCGACCTCCAGGGCGAGGCCGTCTCGCTCGGCGAGGCGCTCTTCTCGACGACGCCGATGGCGCTCGGCGCCGCGCTCCTGTACGGGCTGGGGATCGGCGTCTACCGCGAGGAGGACCTGTTCACCCAGAAGCCGGTCGCGCGGAAGTTCCTCGACGCGCTCGCGGTGCGGCTCTCGGCGGTCGAACCCGGCTCTCTCGGTGCGATCGCCTCCCGCGACCGCCTCCGACCGCTCGCGTCGGTCGCGTTCCTCACCGCCTGTACGATCCCGTTCGTGTTCGTCGCGGAGCTGCTCGCGGTCGCGGTGCTGTTCGCGCTCCCGGTGACGGTGTCGATCCCCGTGCTGCTCGTGGTCATCGCGTTCATCGAGGAGCTCGCTAAGAGCATCCACCTCTACGCCGGCTTCGAGCGGGGCGTCTTCGCCCGGACTGACCGAGTCGCCGTCGCCGTCGGACTCGCCTCCGGCGCCGGATTCTTCCTCGCGGAGAAAGCCACCGCGGTCGTGCAGGCCGTCGGGCTCACGGAGCTGTACGTCGGCCGCGCCGCGTTCGGGAGCGTCGCCGGGGTGGAGGGGCTCCCAGTGGGGGTGTTGCTGGCGCTGCTTTTCGCGCCGCTCCTCTTACACGGGATCGCGACGACCGTGGCCGCGGTGGGCGCGAGTCGGGGTCGAACGCGCTACGCGATCGCGCTGGCGCTGGCGGCGCTGATCCACGCCGCGTACAACTTCGCGGTGGTGAGCGTCCATGGGTAGCGCGGACAGTCGACTGACGATCGCCGGGCGGGAGCTGGCGGGATTGCGCGCGGAGAAGACGATCCTACTCGCGATCGCGATCCAGCTGTTCATCGCCGCGTTCTCGTCGTTCCTCGTCGTCGGACTCGTCTCGATGTACGACCCCGGCGCGCTCGACGGCGCGGAGATCGAAGTCGCGGCCGCGGGCGATGCCGTAACCGATCTCGAACGCGCCGCGAGCGAGGTCGGCGGCGCCTCGGTCACGCGCTACGAGGACGCCGGCGCGGCGCGGCTCGCCTTCGAGCGCAACGCCGCCGACGCGGTGGTGATCGCGACCCGGGACGACGGTGGTGGCGGCAGCGGCGGGATCGACGTGCACATCACGGCCCCGGACGCGACCGTGGAGACGACCGTGATCGTCGTCCAGCTGCGCGACCTCCTCCGGACCTACGAGCTGAACGAGCGCGCACAGCGGGCCGAGTTCTTGAGCGAATCGCCGCTGCCACTGCCGGAACGCACCGGCTCGAGCCCGTACTTCACGTTCACGTACACCGTGTTGATCCCGGTGCTCGTCTTCTTACCCGTGTTCATCTCGGGGTCGCTCGTCGTCGATTCGATCACCGAGGAGATAGACAGGGGGACGCTCGAACTGCTCCGGGTCGCGCCCGTCACGCTCGGCGAGATCGTCGACGGAAAGGCGCTCGCCGCGGTCGCGATCGCTCCCGGACAGGCCCTGCTGTGGCTGCTGTTGCTCAAGGCGAACGGGACGCCGGTCGCCAACGTCCCCGCAATTCTCGCGCTGATGACCGCGCTGACGACGCTCGTCGTCGCGCTCGCGGTCGCCATCTCGGCGCTTGCACCCGACCGGCGGGCTGCCCAGCTCCTCTACTCGATCGGGGTGCTCGTCCTGTTCGGCGGCGCCACTGCGATGGCCGGCGGCCCGGCGAACGCGGTCGCGCGCCTCGCGATCGACAGCGCGGATGCGACGACCACTGCGCTCGTCATCGCCTACGTTGCGATCGCCGCAGTCGCGTACGTCGGCGTCCGACAGTTGGTCGCGGAGAACGGCTTCGAGGGGTGAGGCCCACCCTCGCCGTCGGTCGGAACCCCGCCGCCGATCGCTGAACCCTGCCGTCCATCGCCGAGTCCCGCCGACGATCACCGAAACCGACCGCCGAGCCCGCGGAGCCGCTGTGCGGTCGGCAGGCTCCAGCCGTACGCGACCGCGAGCAGCCGGGTACCCACCGTCACTGCCGCACAGATCGCGGCGGCAACGCCACCGGGGGCGCCCGCGAGACCCGCGAACCAGTAGGCGCTCCCGCCCAACACCGCACAGCTCGCGTAGAAGTCGTCGAAGAGGATGAACGGCGCTCGGTCGAGGAGGATGTCCGCGAACGCGCCGCCGCCGACCGCGTTGATCGTCGCGATGGCGACGATACCGAACGCCGAGACGCCGGCGTCGGTCGCGACGATGGCTCCCGTGGTCGCGAACGCGGCGAGGCCGACGGCGTCGGCGACGACCGTGAGCGGGTGGGTGTCGGGCGCCGCGAGGACGACCCGCAACGCGATAGCCAGTCCGACGCCGATCAGGCCGAGCGCGATCTCGATCGGCGACAGGAGGGCGAGCGGGACGCGGTTCACGAGCAGGTCCCGAGTCACCCCGCCGGCGAACGCCATCGCCAACCCCACGACGGCGACCCCGAACACGTCGAACTCCTCGCGGATCGCCTTCGTCGAGCCGACCAGCGCGAACGCGACCAGTCCGACGGTGTTCATGACGGCGAACGGGTCGCCGAACAGCGCTGTGAGAGGACCTTGCGTCACTGTTCGCGAATACGCACATCCCCCTCTTGAGGGTGCGTGATCTCCCTCGCGAGCGCGCGGCTCGCCGCGCCCAAACTCGACTCGATCAGCAATCAGAACGCGCCCAAACTCGACTGCAACTCCCGTTCGGGCACCTCGTCGGTCAGCTCGTAGCCGACCAGATCGCGGGCGTCGACCGCGTACGTCGATCCGCCGCGATCCAGCACCAGCACCCGGCCTTTCCACCCGCGAACCGTCCCGGCAGCCATCGTCTCTGCGACGGGGCGGTCGTCGAGGGCCAGCCCGTCGTCGAACGCGAACCGCTCGATCGGATCGAACCGCTCCAACAGTGCCTCCCACGCCGGCTCGTCGACCCTGCGGCCGAAGCCGTCGAGCTTCGTCGGGACGCGCACCCGGTCGACGAGGTCGTCACCGGCGGCCAGTTCGGCCTCGATCCGCCGGGCGACTCGTCCGTCCGGTACGGTCCGTATGTGCGCCGCGCGGTCCGCGCCCTGCTCCCGGAGCCGTGTCTCCAGCCGCCACAGCCGCGTGACGCCGACCTTCAGCACGTCGGGGGCGAAGGCGGCGAGGTAGATCGCGTGCTCCTCGTGGCAGTCCATCTCATCTTTTAAACAGTCCCCCGTGCACCGCGCGCACACCCAGACGCTTCCGTGGGCGTCGCAGTAGGGCGCGTCGGCGTCGTCGCAGGCGATGTGATCGCCGTCGTGGACCGTCCCCGCACAGCGACGGTCGTCGAGCCCGTAGGCGAGCTCCGCGCCGGCCGTCGCGTCGACGAACTCGATCGCGCCGCCGCTGGCGACGTAGAGTCCCTCGCCCGATTCGTAGCCCACGACCTGCACGCGTCTCCGTAGGGGCAGCGGCGACTTATGCGCTCCGTCGCGGGTGCGTCGCGGGTGCGTCGGAGTTTATAAGCCGCCCCCGATCGAGCTACGTCGAACCGTCGTGAACCGCCCGCTCGACCGCCGCTTCGAGTCGCTCGCGCGTCCGGTGGCTCGCCTCGGCGTCGGTCCGCACCTCGATCAGGTGCGACCCGTCGGCGTCACGAGCGCGAGCGCACGCCGCTTCGATCTCCTCGGCGATCGCGGCCGGCGTTCGGTCCTCGTCGTCGGGCTCCTCGGTCCCTTCCGGCCGCCCATCGCTCCGCGCGTCGATCCGGGCGTCGATCCGGGCGTACGCCAGCCCGTGCAGGTCCGACATCGGCTCGAACTCGATGCCGTGAGGCGTCTTGAACGACGCCGTGAACTCCGGCTCGAATGACTCGATCGGGAGCGCGTGGAAGATCCCGCCGCCGTCGTTGTTTATCAACACGACCGTCACGTCGACGCCGCAGCGATCGATCGCGAGCAGCCCGTTCGTGTCGTGGTACAGCGCCAGGTCGCCGACGACGAGCGTGAGGTCGTCGGTCGTCGCGGAGCCGGCCCCGAGCGCGCTGGAGACGATCCCGTCGATACCCGAGACGCCGCGATTGCCGAGCGGGGTGACGCTCGTCGTCGTCGGGCCGACGAACCGGTCGAGGTCGCGGACCGGCATCGAGTTGGAGACGAACAGCGTCGACGGGTCCGGGAGCGCGTCGGCGACCGCACGGAGGGCGTCGCCCTCGTGGAACGGCGCGGGACCAGACGGATGAGAGAGTGCGTCGGCGGTGTCGGTGTCGGCGTCTCTCTCGCGGCGGTGGATATCTCGTGCGACCCGTTCCGCGTCCTCCCATTGCGCGCGCCAGTCCGGATCCTCCCCGCCGCCGGCGACGAGCCGGGAGAGGCGGGCGCAGAGGCGGCTCGGCTCGGCTACGACGAGGTCGGTCGCGGCGAACTCCGCCTCGCGCCACCGGCCCGCCGGGTCGATCTGGTACTGATCGGCGCCCGTCCCGGCGAGGTACTTCCGCAGGTTCTTCGAGGTCGGCGACGCGCCGAGCCGGAGGACGACGTCCGGGTCGTCCCACTCGGACGCCGAGTCGGACTCCCCGCCGGACTCGTCGGACTCGTCGGGGTCGCCGTCACCTGCGACCTCGCCCGAGAGATACGCGTCGTAGGCCCCAATAACGGGGGCAACGCGCGTGTGGCCGCCGTAGCGAACGCCGGAGAGCGGGTCCGCGACGACGGGGAAGCCCGTCGCGTGCGACAGCGCCGTGATCGCCTCGGCGTCGAGCCCGGGCGGGTCCGCGGGACCGGCGACGATCAGCCCGCGATCCGCGCCCGACAGCTCGTTCGCGAGCAGCCGCAGTTCGTCGTCGCCCGGCTCCGGTGATCCCGGCGTCACGTCGACGTAGGGACCGTCGCGCCCCGCCGCGGCGACCGCGTCGAGGTCGGCGGGCACGTCGTCGGGGACCCGCGTCGGCTCCAGGGGCTTTTTAAATGGAACGTTGAGGTGAACCGGTCCGGGGTCGGCGCCTTCGGCGGTCGCGACGGCGCGGGCGACGGTGGTCCGGAGCGACCGGAGCGCGCGGTCGTTCGGCGCTGGCTCGGAGAGATCCTTATAAAACCGGACGGCGTCGCCGTACAGTTTCTCCTGGTCGGCGGTCTGGTTCGCGCCCGAGTCGCGGAGCTCCGGCGGGCGGTCGGCGGTGAGCGCGAGCAGGGGGACGCGCGCGTTGTCCGCCTCCATCACGGCCGGGTGGTAGTTCGCGGCGGCGGTGCCCGAGGTGCAGATCAGCGGCGTCACCTCGCCGGTCCGCCGGGCGCGCCCGAGCGCGAAGTAGGCGGCCGACCGTTCGTCCAACTGAGAGAACACGCGGAGGTCCTCGTTGCGCGCGGCGGCCATCGTCAGCGGCGTCGAGCGGCTTCCCGGCGAGACGACGACGGCGTCGACGCCCGCGGCGACGAGTTCGTCGACGAGAGCGGTCGCCCACAGCGTGTTCCGATTCGGCGCGGTCATTACCCACGGTTGGGAACCGCGATTTAAATACTCCTGCGGGTCGCCGGCGCGAGTAACTCGCGGCCGACAAATCGGCTTCCGGCCCTGCTCCCGTCCTCGCTTCCGGCCCTGCTTCCGTCCTCGCTTCCGGCCCTGCTTCCGCCCTCGTTTTCGGCCTGCTTCCGCCCCCGTCGCCGACTCCGTTCTGCAACGCTTATGCACGCTGACCGACTTCGATCGGACATGAGCGACGACGACGCCGTCGACGTCGAGGTCGAGTCCCCAGACGACGCCGAGACCGACGCGTCCGCGACGAGCGACGGACAGTCCGACGCAGCGACACGCAACGGCACCGCGGAGGCGGCGGCGACCGGCTCCCCCGCCGGCAACGGGCTCGCGGAGGAGGTCGCCGAACACGACGAGGCGCTCGCGCGAGAGGTCGCGGCGATGGAGGCCGAACTCGCCGAAACCCGAGAGGAGCTGCTCGACGCCGAGTCGGAGGTCGAGGAGCTGACGAGCAAGCTCGCTCGCGTCCGAGCCGACTTCAGCAACTACAAACAGCGCGCCAAGCGCAAACAGGACGAGATCCGCGAGCGCGCCTCCGAGGCGCTCGTCGACCGGATCACGCCCGTCAGGAACGACCTCCTACGCGCGCTCGACCAGGACGAAGGGAGCGACCTCCGGCCGGGCGTCGAGTCGACGCTGGAGAAGTTCGACGAGGTGCTCGCTGACGAGGGCGTCGAGCCGATCGAGCCCGACCCGGGCGAGGAAGTCGATCCGGCCAGACATCAGGTGATGCTCCGCGTCGAGAGCGACCAACCCGACGGGACGGTTCACGAGGTGTACGAGCCCGGCTACGAGATGGGCGACCGCGTCGTCAGCGAGGCGAAGGTCACAGTCAGCGCCGACGAGGAGTAGTTATAACGGGAGCGAGATGCCGGTCTGAGACCGGTCGTTCACGGCCGTCCAGCGACCGCGTACGCGTCCGCTAACGCCTCGAGCCCCGCGTTCGGCTCGGCCGCGTGGGGCACCGACAGCGGCGAGACGGAGACCTCGCCGTCGACGACCGCCCGCCGGTCGGTCCCGACGGGGTCGGGAACGTCGGCTGGCGTCATCCGTCCCCAGATGGGATCGTCGAAGCTGACGTTGCCGTCGCCGTTCCGCGTCGCCTCCAGTCCGTACCACGTCGACGGGGTGGTCGCGCGCATCGGGGCGGGGCCGGTCGACGCATCCGAATTCTCCTCCGCGAGCGGCGCGTTCACGTTGAGATAGTCGGCGCGGTCGAACACCCCGGCTCCGGGGGCCTCGTCGATGAGAAAACGGGTCGCCCGGACCGCGTTATCGAAGTTCGCCGCCACCAAGTCTCGCTTCCACCAGTCGCTGCCACCGGGTACGTACATCGACGCCGCCACCGCCGGCACGCCGAAAAAGGCGGCTTCGACGGCCGCGGAAACCGTCCCCGACCGGCCGAGCGTGTACGCACCGAGGTTCGCGCCCTTGTTGCACCCCGCGACGACGAGGTCGGCGTCCGGAACGATCTCGTCGAGCCCGGCGACGACGCAGTCGACCGGCGTGCCGTCGACCGCGTACCCCAGTTCGTGCTCGGTGACCGCGACGTCGTCGGAGAGGGCCCTCCCGACCGACGACCGGTCTCCGGTCGGCGCGAGCGTCACCACGTCGTAATCCGCCGAGAGGGCGTCGTACAGCGCTCGGAGACCGACGGCGTCGATGCCGTCGTCGTTCGTCAGCAGAATGCGCTCGACGCTCATACCGTTCAGAGGGCCGGTTCGGCCAAAAGTCCACCGTCCGCCGGGCGGCGACGGGTCGCACGACACGCCGGCTCCGTCGAACGGAAAAGCCCACGTATCCTGGGGCTCACAACCCGATATGGGATTCGGGGACACGGCGAAGAAGATCCAGACGCTCGCCGACCGGGCCGAGCGTACGTATCAGAAAATCAACGAGCTTCGCGAGGAGGTCGAGCAGACCCAGACGACGGTGGTCGACACCGCTGAACGCGTCCACACGCTCGAAAACGAGATGGCCGAACAGCGGGCCGTCCTCGACGCCGTCGCCCGCGAGGTCGGCGTCGACCTCGATAGCGTGAGTACGGAGGCCCACATCGTTGACGCCGAGGCGGACGGCGTCGCCGATGAGGGAGGGGAGGAGGCTGCCCGTGTCGACGAAGCCGTCGACGCGGACGAGGCCGACGAAGCACCCGACGCTGACGACGAACCGTCGGCGGAAACCGGCGACGACCCCGCGGCGTAAGCCGACACCAACACCAACACCGACGTCGGCTCAGTCGTCGTCGCTCGCCTGCGAGACGACTTCCGCCGGTACCCCGGCGACGGTCGTCCCCGGCGGCACGTCCTCAGCGACGAGCGAGTTGGCGGCGACGCGAGCGCCGGCGCCCACCGTGACGCCCGGGAGTACGATCGCGCCGGCGCCGATCATCGCGTCCTCCTCCACGACGACGTCGCCGAGTCGGTACTCATCGCGGAGGAACTCGTGGCACAACAGCGTGGCGTCGTAGCCGATGATCGCGTCGTTACCGACGGTGATCCGCTCGGGCCAAAACACGTCGGGCGTCGACTCCAACCCCCACGCGGCCCCGGCACCGACGGTCACGCCGAGGCGGCGCAGCAGCCAGTTTTTCAGCCGGAGGCTCGGGCAGACACGCGCGAGCACGATCACGACGTAGTTGCGAACGACCGTCAGCGGTGATTTCGCGTCCGGCCACGACCACAGCGAGTTTCGCACCCCGCCAGTCGGATGTCGGTCCAGTCGGTCGACGCGGCGCTCCTCGGCGCCGTTTTCCGTGCCGTACTCGGTGCCCGCCGTCGACGCCGACGTACCGCCGTCCTCGTGAGTCACGACGTACCGTTCACGCGGCTCGGATAAAAGGACCGCTGGCCGACCCGAGTTTAAATACGTCGAGAGCGTAGGTGATCGCGAAACAGTGCAGGCAGCACACCACACCGAGTACGCCGCTCTCCACCTCCTCGCATGACCGGGAGCGTTGAGGGCGCGAGCGACGATACCGGCACCGATACCGACGCGGAGTCGTCTCCGAGAGCGAAGCGTGCAGTCGTCGCCAAGCGCGTCGACACCGGCACCGCCGATCTGACCGAGATCGGCCAGCTCGCGGCCGCCGCGGGCTACGAGGTCGTCGGCGAACTCTCGCAGGCCCGCACCGAGGACGGCGCTTTCATGTTCGGCGAGGGGAAGGTCGCGGAGCTCGGTGCACTGGTCCGCCGGACCGGTGCCGGCGCCGTGATCATCGACAACGATGTCGGACCGTACCAGATGTTTAACATCGGCGGCAAGCTCCCCGAGGGCGTCGAGGTGATCGACCGGTTCACGCTCATCCTCGAGATCTTCGGTCAGCGCGCCAACACCCGCAAGGCGCAGCTACAGGTCGAACTCGCGGAGCTCCGGTACGAACTCCCGCGGGCGGAGGCGAAAGCGAGCCTCGCGAAACGCGACGAGCGCCCCGGCTTCATGGGGCTCGGCGAGTACGACGAGAGCGTCGAGCGCGACATCAAACGACAGATCTCGGAGATCCAAACCGAACTCGACTCGATCGCCGAGAAGGAGCAGGCCCGCCGCGAGCAGCGCCGGGACTCCGGATTCGACCTCGTCGCGCTGGCGGGGTACACCAACGCCGGCAAGTCGACGCTGATGCGGCGGCTCGCCGCCGAGATCGACGTCGACGAGAACGTCGATCGGCACCCCGACCTCGACCGGACCGCGGAGTCGGAGGACATGCTGTTTACGACCCTCGGCACCACGACCCGTCGCGCCGAGATGGAGAAGCGAGACGTGCTGTTGACGGACACCGTCGGGTTCATCGCGGACCTCCCGCACTGGCTGGTCGAGTCGTTCGAGTCGACGCTCGACTCCGTGTACCGCGCCGACCTGGTCCTCCTCGTCGTCGACGCGAGCGAGCCCGTCGAGTCGATTCGCGAGAAGCTCGTGACCAGTCACGACACCCTCTACGAGCGCAACGAGGCTCCCGTCGTCACCGTGTTCAACAAGGTCGACCGGCTGGCGCCCGGCGAGCTGGCGACCAAGCGGGGCGCGCTCTCCGGCGTCGCCCCCGACCCGGTCGCGGTCTCCGCGAAGACGGGCGCCGGCCTCGCGGAGCTTCGCGATCGCGTCGAGGCCGAACTCCCGGACTGGGAGCGCGAGCGACTCGTCCTCCCCGTCTCCGACGACGCGATGAGCCTCGTCTCGTGGATCCACGACCACGGACACGTCGACGAGGAGGCGTACGCGAACGATCAGGTGACGGTGGACTTCGAGGCGAAGCCGTCGATCGTGGCCCGCGCCCGCTCGAAGGCGGCTGATCTCGCCGCTACCGGCTCGCCAACCGAGTCGACGTAGAATCGCTCTCGGACAAAGTATACGTTCTTTCGCTTGTGAACTTATATCATGAATAACACCGGAACCGACGGCCGGTGGTCGCACGGGCGCGCGGGTGGGAGTGCGGATGAGCGCACTGGCGGGGGTGCGGACGGCGACAACGCCGTCACCCCGCCGGCCGCGTTCCGCGAGCGGGCCATCGCGAACGACGCGGAGATATACGAGGCGTTCGCGACCGAAGGGCCGGACGCGTGGCGCCGCGCCGCCGACCTCCTCGACTGGGAGCGCGCTTCCGAGACCGTGCTTGACGACGACGATCCGCCCTTCTACGAGTGGTTTCCGAGCGGTCGGCTCAATGCCTCGGCCAACTGCGTCGACCGGCACCTCGACGACCGACGCAACCAGCTCGCGATCCGCTGGTTCGGCAAGCGCGGCGAGCGTCGGTCGTACACCTACCTCGACCTCCACCGGGAGGTGAACGCGCTCGCGGCCGGCCTCCGCGAGCGAGGTGTCGAGGAGGACGACGTGGTGACGCTGTACCTGCCGATGATCCCGGAGCTACCGATCGCGATGTTGGCGTGCGCCCGGATCGGCGCGCCCCACAACGTCGTCTTCGCGGGGCTGTCGGCGGAGGCGCTCGCGACCCGCCTCGACGCGGCGGACTCGGCGTACCTGATCACCTGCGACGGCTACTACCACCGGGAGGACGCGTTCAACCAAAAGTCGAAGGCGGACAACGCCCGCCTGCGCATGGACGGCGACCTCGACGCGACGGTCGTCGTCGACCGACTCGGCGACGCCCTTGACGTGCCGCTGGGCGACGACGAACACGAGTACGCGGCGCTCGTCGATGCACACGACGGCGAGGTCGTCGAGCCGGTCGCGCGCGACGCCACCGACCTTCTCTTCGTGATGTACACGTCGGGTACCACGGGGCGCCCGAAGGGCGTCGAGCACGCGACCGGCGGGTACCTCGCGCATGTCGCGTGGACGACCCGAAACGTCCTCGACGTGCGCCCCGAGGACACCTACTGGTGTGCGGCCGACATCGGCTGGATCACGGGCCACTCGTACGGCGTGTACGGTCCGCTCTCGATCGGGACCACGACCGTCCTTTACGAAGGGTCCCCGGACTACCCCGACCGCGACCGCGTGTGGGACCTCATCGAGCGCAACGCGGTCAGCGTCTTTTACACCTCGCCGACCGCGATCCGGTCGTTCATGAAGTGGGGCGCGGAGTACCCCAACGCGCACGACCTCTCGTCGATCCGACTTCTGGGGACCGTCGGCGAGTCTATCACGCCGAAGGCGTGGCGGTGGTACCGCGAGCACGTCGGCGGCGGCGACGCACCGATCGTCGACACGTGGTGGCAGACCGAGACGGGCGCCATCGCGCTCGCGACGCTCCCCGGAATCACCCCGATGAAGCCGGGGAAGGTCGGCCCGCCGCTGCCCGGAATCGACGCCCGCGTCGTCGACGAGGACGGGGATCCGGTCGCCCCCGGTGAGCCCGGCTACCTCACCATCGGCTCGCCGTGGCCGGGCATGCTCCGCAGCCTGCGCGAGGGCGACGAACGCTACCGCCGGGAGTACTGGGTCGAGGCGGACGACGGCTGGCGCTACCGCACCGGCGACGGCGCGACCATCGACGAGGACGGCTACGTGACCATCCTCGGCCGCGTCGACGACGTGATCAACGTCCGCGCCCGGCGGTTCAACACCGCCGAACTGGAGTCGGCCATCGTCGGCGCGGACGGGGTGACGGAGGCGGCCGTCGTCGGAGACGGCGATGGACAGATCGTCGCGTACGTGACCACTCGCGGCGACGTGGACCCCGACGAGGCGCTCCGAGCCGCGATCGGGGAGCGGCTGGCGCAGTCCGTCGGCGACGTTGCCCGACCGGATCGGATCGTGTTCACCCCGGAGCTACCGAAAACGCGGTCCGGGAAGATCATGCGCCGCCTGCTGGAGGACATCGCGCGCGGCGAGGAGTTCGGCGACGTCAGCGCCCTCCGCAACCCGGAAGTGGTCGGTGAGATCGAGTCGGCGGTTCGCGATGAGTAATTGAATTCTGTTTCTTCATTAAGAATTAGCAATGAGTATTGGTTTCATGTAGGTGGGTCAGCTCTCGACGGTATGGAGAACCTGATCTCGCGATCCGCGATTCACACCCGGAAGCGGGCGCTCGCCAAGACGGTCTGCTACCGGATCGTGATGGTCACGATCACCGTCCTCGTCGCGTGGGCCGTCGTCGGCGACGTCAACGACGCGCTCAATATCGGACTCGTCACCAACGCCGTGAAAACCGCGACCTACTACGGCTACGAGCGGCTCTGGGACCACGTCGCGTGGGGCATTGGCGACTGAACTGCTCGCGACGGCCCAGACGTTTTCTGTGTCTCTGTTTCGGATTTTTACCGTATTCCGAAACGCTCGATTCGCGTACTACGGTGTCAAGCCGAACCTCGAGCACCCAACTTGAGATGATCGGGCCTCACTCGATGAATCGGGCGCGTGCCCCCCCAAGACTTTTCTTTCGGGTTTTCGATGGATTACGAAACAGATGGTTGATGGGCTCCACGCCGACGCCTACGACGCGCTCGTGACCGCCGCGGAGACGTACCGCGCCGCGCTCGTCGTCAGGCTCGCCGGGGAGGCCGGGCTCCGGACGGCCGAGATCACCCGCGTTACGCCGGGAGATCTCCGGCAGTCCGACGCGGCGGCCGACACCTTCCTGCTCACCGTTCCCGCAGGTCTCGATGCCAGCGGTACGAACGAGGCACCGATCGACCGCGAGACGATCGTTCCGTCCTCGCTCGCGGCCGACCTCCGACGATACGCGGAAAACGCCGGACTCGCTCCTGACGACCCCTTCGTCCATGTCTCTTCCCGCCGCGTCCAGATGATCGTGGCGGAGACGGCCGAGCGGGCCGCGACTCAGACGGACAGTGTCGTTCCGGACGACGTCACGCCGAGTGACCTCCGCGCCACCTTCGCGCGGCGACTCCTCGTCGATCGGGGGGTGAGCCCCCACGTCGTGCGCGAGGCGGGCGGCTGGCAAACCCTCGGGTCGCTCGACGGCTACCTCGGTCCCCTCGACGGTGCGGCGATCGCCGCCGCCGTCACCGAGGAATCCGGAGACGAGTCCGGCGTCGCCGACGCTGGTGACTCGACGACACCGTCCACTGAGACGGCCCCGCAGTCGACCGTTCTGGTGGGATTCGAGGCCATCGCCGACGCTGGCGGCGGAGATGGTGTGGGCGGCGCCGACGGCTCCGGTGACGCCGACCCATCGGGCGACGCTGACGGCGCTGACGGCGCGGGGGACGCAGCAGGCGACGCACCCCTCACCGCGGTCCCGAACCGGTTGGTCGCCACGGGCCGCTGGGCGGAAGCGTGGGTGGTTCGCGGGCGGGCAGACGGACGCCGCACGGAGGTGCTAGGCGCGGCCGACATCGACCGGGGCGCGCTCGCCGACCGAGACCTCGGGGCGGGGCCGTGGCGCGACGCGCTCGTCGACGGGAAACCGGTGGCGAGCGACGGTCACCCCGCAGTCGACGGTCGCCCGGTGCTTGCGGTGCCGGTCCGGTATCGAGACGCGACACACGGCGTGTTGTGCGTGGTCGCCGCAGACGGCAGACCTGTGTCCGATGCCGAGAACCGGGCGCTGTCGGCGCTCGGCCGTTGTCTCGGGTGGGCGGTGACGGCCGGTCGCTGGCGTGATCTGCTCCACTCTGACGCGGTCACCGAAGTCGAGTTCCGCACCGCCGACCGCGACGCCTTTCTCGCGCGGGCGAGCGGGACGCTCGGCTGTCGGATCGATCTGTCCTCGACCGTGTCGATCGACGCCGACGCCTCCAGGTTTTACCTGTCCGTAAGCGGCGCCAGACCGCAGGCGATCGCCGATGTCGTCGACGGCGCCGACGGCGTCAGCGATCCCAGAGTGATCGAAACCCACGAGGACGGCTGTGCGGTCTCAGTGCGTGTCGAGGGCGGCTCCGCGGTCCGAGCGCTGACGGAACACGGGGCGACGGTCCGAGACGCGACCGCGACCGACGGCGACGTCCATGTCGTCGCGGACCTCCCCGAAGGGGCGAGCGTTCGCCCCGTCGCCGCCGGGCTCCGCGACCGGTTCCCCGACGCGCGACTCGCGAGCAAGGAGTCGGTCGCCCGATCGCCACTCACCGAGTCCTCGCTGCGGGAGGGCGTCGCGGACCGGTTCACCGACCGGCAGTGGGCCGCGCTGTCGGCGGCGTATCACGGCGGGTACTTCGACTGGCCGCGAGGGAGCACCGCCGAAGAGGTCGCCGACGCGATGGGCGTCTCCTCGCCGACCTTCCACAACCACCTCCGGAAGGCCCAGCGTGCGCTTCTCGATGGTCTCTTCGAGGATGGACAACGGCGGGAGCGACCTTGAGAACGGATCGATCGGAGTGGTGTGGTCGCGCGGTCGCTGTCGATTGAGGAACGGTCTGGAGCACTCACCGAGCCCGCGAATCTATCACGATTTTTCGTATTTAGCGTGAGCGTTTATATGGTGAGATCGGTTGAGTATGCTCGTACCATGACAGAGGGTGACGGTCAACTGGAGGCGAGGCTGGCAGAGCAGGAGGTGTTCGAACCCTCGGCGTCGTTCGTCGAACAGGCGAACGCATCCGACCCGGACATCTATGAGGACTTCGACGAGAACTGGCCGGGGTGTTGGGAGGCGGCCGCGGACCTGCTCGACTGGGAGTCCGACTACGATCAGGTACTCGACGACAGCAATCCCCCGTTTTACGAGTGGTTCACCGGCGGCGAGCTGAACGCGTCGGCGAACTGCCTCGATCGACACCTCGAAGACCGGGGCGACGAGGCCGCGATCGAGTGGGTCGGCGAGCCCACTGACGAGGACGATCGCACGTACACGTATGCGGAGCTCCACCGCGAGGTAAACGAGTTCGCCGCCGCGCTCCGCGAGCAGGGCGTCGAGGAGGACGACGTGGTGACGATGTACATGCCGATGATCCCGGAGCTGCCGATCGCGATGCTGGCGTGCGCCCGGATCGGCGCGCCGCACAGCGTCGTCTTCGCCGGATTCTCGGCGGACGCGCTCGCGACGCGGATGAACTCCGCGGACTCGGAGTTCCTCGTCACCTGCGACGGCTACTACCGCCGCGGCGACCCCCTCGACCACCTCGACAAGGCGAACGAGGGGCTCGCGGGCGTCGAGCACGACACCACCACCGTCGTCGTCGACCGGCTCGGGCCGAACGACGACGGGTTCGGCCACGACCTCGGTGACGACCAGCTCGACTACGGCGACCTCGTGGCCGACCACGCGGGCGCCGAGGTCGAGCCGGTCACCCGCGACGCCGAGGACATGCTCTTCTTGATGTACACCTCGGGGACCACCGGGAAGCCGAAGGGCGTGAAACACACCACCGGCGGCTACCTCTCGTGGGTCTCGTGGACCTCGCAGGCGGTCCTCGACATCAAACCGGAGGACACGTACTTCTGTTCGGCCGATATCGGCTGGATCACGGGGCACTCGTACATCGTCTACGGGCCGCTCGCGCTCGGGACAACGACGATGATGTACGAGGGGACGCCCGATCACCCCGACCGCGACCGGCTCTGGGAGATCGTCGAGGACCACGAGGCGACCCAGCTGTACACCGCACCGACGGCGATCCGCGCGTTCATGAAGTGGGGCTCGGAGTTCCCCGACCGCCACGACCTCTCGTCGCTGCGGCTGCTCGGCACGGTCGGCGAGCCGATCAACCCGCGCGCGTGGAAGTGGTACTACCAGCACATCGGCGACGAGGAGTGCCCCATCGTCGACACGTGGTGGCAGACCGAGACCGGCGGGATGATGGTCACGACGCTCCCCGGGGTCAAAGACATGAAACCCGGTGCGGCCGGACCGCCGCTGCCCGGACTCGACGTGCAGATCCTCGACACGCTCGGCGACGAGGTCGAGCCGGGGAAAGCCGGCTACCTCACGGTACAGAAACCGTGGCCGGGAATGCTCCGGACGCTGTACAACAACGACGAGCGCTACATCGAGGAGTACTGGGCGGAGTACTCCGACACCGACAGCGACGACCCCGACGACTGGGTGTACTTCCCTGAGGACGGCGCGAAGATCGACGATGACGGCTACATCACGGTCCTCGGCCGCGTCGACGACGTGCTCAACGTCTCCGGTCATCGACTCGGAACGATGGAGATCGAGTCGGCGATCGTCGGCGTCGAGGGTGTCGCCGAGGCCGCCGTCGTCGGCGGCGACCACGAGATCAAAGGCGAGGCCGTCTACGCGTACGTGACGACCGAGGACGGGTACGAGGGCAACGACGAACTCCGCGACCGAATCATCGCGGGCGTCGAGGACGCCATCGGGCCGATCGCCCGGCCCGAGCAGGTCGTGTTCACGCCCGACCTCCCGAAGACGCGGTCCGGAAAGATCATGCGCCGACTGTTGGAGAACATCGCCGACGGCAAAGAGCTGGGTAACACCAGCACGCTCCGGAACCCGGAAATCGTCGAAGATATTCAGAAACAGGCGGACGGCGAGTAGCCGCTCGCCAGCCTCGTTTTCGTCGCAACAGAAACCACCACGACCGACCCACCGCGCGAATAATCATCACGATCGAACCAGACAAACAGCCCACGACGATACACATCACGACACATGACAGATAATAGCTCACACGACGATGCGGACGACCCGACCGTCGAGACTGACGGTGGCGTCGCCGCGACCGCGGCACAGAAGCACAACGACACCGACTACCTCGGAGCGGAGGTGAACATCCTGAGTCCGAGCACGCCGTACATGCGTGATCACCTTCGCATCGTCTGGACGGGGTTCGCTGTGTGGGTCCTCGCGGTATGGGGGCCGGTAACACTGACGCGGCTCGCGCCCGGCCCGATGACGAGCGAGATGCCGATTCTCGCGTTCCCGCTTCACTACTTCCTCGTCGCGTTCGGGGCGCCGACCAGCGCGCTGATCCTCGCGTTCTGGTACTCGCGCAAGCGGGACGCGCTCGACGAAAAGTACGGTATCGATCACGCCACCACCGCGAAGACCGGGAGCGGCGCTGAGGTCGCCGCGGCCGACGGGGGGTCCGAGGAATGACGGCGAGTTCGCTCCTCTTACAGGACAGTCTCCTCCCGGAGGCGCTCGACATCTCGTTCAAACTGGCGCCGGCGGTCCTCGTGCTCGGGATGTTGGGGCTGTTCCTCACGATCGGGTTCGTCTTCCGCGTCGCCGACACCGAGAACATGTGGGTCGCCGGTCGATCCATCGGGAACCTCGAAAACGGGATGGCGATCGGGGCGAACTGGATGTCGGCCGCTTCGTACCTCGGCATGGCGGCGTCGATCGCACTCGCGGGATTCTACGGGCTCGTGTACGTCGTCGGCTGGACAACCGGCTACTTCATCCTGCTCATCTTCCTGGCCGCGCAGCTTCGCCGGTTCGGGAAGTACACGGCGCCGGACTTCGTCGGCGATCGATTCAACTCCGACACCGCGCGCGCCATCGCGGCAGTGACGACGTTCCTCATCGGCTTCGTCTACGCCATCGGACAGGCGAAGGGGATGGCGCTCGTCGGTCTGTACATCTTCGGTGATTACGGGGGCCTCATCCCCGGCCTCGACGGATATCAGGTGATGGTCGTCGCTATGATGGTCGTCACCGTCGGCTACCTGACGCTGTCCGGCATGCTGGGCGCCACGAAGAACCAGGCGGTCCAGTACGTCATCCTCATCCTCGCGTTCGTCGTCGGGCTGTTCGTTGTCGGCTACACGAACGGCTACTCGACGGTGTTACCGCAGCTCGAATACGGGGCGCTGATCAATCAGCTCGGCAGCGAGTTCTCCGAGCCGTTCGCCTCGTCGAGTTACTACCTCTGGGTCGCGACAACGTTCTCGCTGATCGTCGGCACCTGCGGCCTGCCGCACGTGCTCGTCCGATTCTACACGGTCGACAGCGAACGGACGGCCCGCTGGTCGACGGTCTGGGGGCTGTTCTTCATCTGTATCCTGTACTGGAGCGCCCCGGCGTTCGCGGCCTTCGGTACCGACCTCTACAGTCAGAACGTCAACCCGACGTACGGCGATCCCGGAATGACGAGCGCGGCCAGCGAGGTCATCGTCGTGCTGGCGGCGCAGCTGTCGGGGCTCCCGGACTGGTTCGTCGGCATCGTCGCGGCGGGCGGTATCGCCGCGGCCATCGCGACGGTCGCCGGGCTGTTCATCGCCGGTTCGTCGGCGATCAGCCACGACATCTACACGAACATCATCAACGAGGACGCGACGCAGCGTCAGCAGATCCTCGTCGGTCGGCTGTCGATCGTCGCGCTGGGCGCGCTGACCACGCTGGCCGCGCTCAATCCCGCGTCGTCGATCGCCGCGCTCGTGGGATACGCGTTCTCGCTGGCCGGCTCCGTCCTGTTCCCGATGTTCTTCCTCGGAATGTGGTGGGAGAACGCCAACCGGCAGGGAGCACTCGCCGGCATGACGACTGGACTGACCCTCTGGTCTATCCCCATGATCAACGAGATCGTTCCGACGTACATCGGCTCGCTCGAAGCGCCGCTGTCGGCGGGACTGGCCCAGTGGATGCCCGCTATTGGCTCGGCGCTCATCACCCTCCCGATCGTGTTCGTGGTCACCATCTTCGTCTCGATGGCGACCGACGAGCCGTCGCTGGAGACGAAGCGGATCGTCCGGCAGTGTCACAGCCCCGAACCGATGGGCCAACAGCAGACGGCCGAGGACGTGATCGCCGACGGCGGTGAGGAGGCGGCGACGGACGGGGGCCGCGCAACTGACGACGCGGCAACCGATGGTGGCCGCGCAGCAGACGACGCAGCGGACGACGCGGCCATGGAGGAGTGATCCATGTACGAACGCATTCTCATCCCCACGGACGGAAGCGATGTCGCAGAGGCCGCTGTCGACCACGCGCTCGACCTCGCGGAGAAGTACGACGCAGAGGTTCACGCGCTGTACGTGGTCGACATCGACTCCGTGAACTTCGGTCTCGGAACCGAACAGGTCGACCGGCTCAAACAGGGCCGGTTCGACGAGATGGAAGAGCTGAAAGAGCGGGCGGACGAGGCGACCGGCGTGGTCGCCGAGCGTGGGGTCGAACGCGGCATCGATGTCGTCGAACACGTCTCGGGCGGTCGGCCGCACAAGCTGATCAGCGACTACGCCGAGAACCACGACATCGACCTCATCGTGATGGGTAGTCACGGTCGGGCCGGTGTCCGTCGGGCGCTGCTTGGGAGCGTTACCGAGCGGACGCTGCGTTCGACGCACGTCCCGGTCCTCGTCGTCGACTACCTCGACGAGGACTGAACCCACCGAACGCGCACCCGTCGCGGGGGCGTTCGGGCGCAGAACCGTTCAGAAGTGTTCCGGAACACCGACGTATTTCGACGCTGACGCTCATCCATGACCGACGCCGATCAGATTGACGAGTCCGACCCGGACGAGAGCCTCGCCGACCGCGTTCGGTCCCACGTCAGTGGGAACCGGACCGGGATGGTACAGGACCTCGCGTTCGCGATCGCCTGGGTGACGCTCGCGTCGGTACTGTACGACGTCGCGTTCTCGACGGCCCCGCAGTGGGTGCTGTACATGTTCATGCTCGCGGGGATCCCGGCGTACTTCGGATTTTTCTTCTCGCTAAAGATCGCCAAGACACAGCGGTAGACGAGGTTACTTCGACGCTCCGTCGCCACTCGGTTCGACTTCGCTGCCGAGCAGCCGCACGTCCGCGACATCCAACAACGACTCTGCCGGGTCGAACGCCGTGTGGTACGCGGCTCTCGCGACGGTGTCGACGGGGAGCGGTCGCGCCTCTCCGAGCCGGTCGGCGATCGGCGGGATGGAGTCCACGAACCGTAACGCGGCGTTGACGAGCGGGGAGAAGTGCGGCTGATCGGTCCCGTACACCGGTCCCGGCCTGAGGGTGACATCGTCGAGCTCGAGGCCGGCGATCGCCGCCTCGGCGCGTCGCTTGGCGGTCAGGTACGCGCTCCGAGCGCCCGGCGGCTTCACCGACGACGAGAGGAAGACGAACGTGTCGACGCCGGCGCGCTCGGCCTCCAAGGCCGCGATGATCGTGCCGTCGCCGTTGAGTCGCTCGAAGGTGATCCCCGCGGCCGGCGTTTCGTGGATGATCCCCACCGCGTGGACGACCGCGTCGACGCCGTTGAGTCGGTCGCGCCAGCCGTTCGGTCGGAAGAGGTCGGCGCTGGTCCACGAGACCGCGTCTGCCCACGGGGCGTCGATCGGCGGGCGTCCGCCTCGTGAGATGCTCCGGACGTCGTGGCCGTCTCGTACCGCGAGCCGGCAGATTTCGCGTCCGATGAACCCGCTACCGCCGACGACGAGGAGGGTCGACATGGCTACGGCTTGTCGGCCAGCGGCCTTGGCGTTTCGGTCGGTATCTCGGGGGACCCGATCACCGGCTCGCCCCGCCGGAGCGCTGAGCCGACCGATTCGGTCATGTGGGTGCACACAACACTTATCATGCTGTCGGGAGTCTATCCAGGTGCGATGGCGACAGGCAAGGTCGACTTCTTCAACGACACTGGTGGCTACGGATTCATCGAGAGTGACGACGCTGACGAGGACGTGTTCTTCCACATGGAAGACGTCGGCGGCCCGGACCTCGAGGAAGGCCAAGAGGTAGAGTTCGAGATCGAGGAAGCGGACAAGGGTCCGCGAGCGAAGAACCTCACTCGACTGTAACTCGCTCGGCAGCACCCGCTACCGACGACTCGGACAGCTCTCAAAACGCGTCTCGTGTATATTACCACCGTGAGCGACGGCTGGGTGTTGTGAGTGGTCGCTCGCGAAGGATGCGAATCGGTTCAGCCGATCGGTCGTTTATAACTGCCGTCGGTCGTTTGCTTTCGGCCGTGTGTCCGTCTGGTGGCTGTGTACCCGTCGTTGCTGTCGGCGGCACGGTGACCGCGAGCTCCGAGGCTTGAGGCGTCTATTTATAAACCGTTGTCAGCGCCGTGACCGCTTCCAAAGCCCCGACTGTGGGCGGTTGATTCGCACCGTCTCACCCGTATCACCGGAAGACGTTCTTGCTCGCTTCGCTGCGCGGGCTGTGACTTCTCTGCTCCCGCTCGTTCCACTCGCGGGACCGCAACGCAGCCTCACGCCTCCCCAGCCTCGCAGCGGTCGCTTATAAGCGACCGCTGCGTCCCTCGCGCGCTCGCTCGCGGCCTGCCGGCCGCTCACGGCGCGCGCCACCGCTTATAAATGAATTCGCGTCACAGTGCCCTCATTTATAACCTCCTCTTATAAACGCGAACCGACCGCGAACCGACCGCGAACCGACCGCGAACCGACCGCGAACCGACCGCGAACCGACCGCGAGCCGCACCCACACTCCCGCTCAGACCGGAAACTCGATGCTCGTCGCCTCCGTCGAGTACTCCCAGAGCCGCCGGGCGTCGTCGCGGTCGTAGGAGGCGTCGTTCGACCGGCCGACGGTCGGATGGCCGCGCATGTTCATGAGTCCGCCGGGCTCGACGTAGGCGCCGCCGTCGACGTCGGCGGTCGCGGCGTACAGCATCGGCTCGGCGCCGATTGCGGCGTCCTGTCCGAGGACGGCATTTGCGGCCCGCATCCCGAGTTTCATGAGGGGATTACCGCTCTCCGCCGCGGTGCGCAGCTGGAGGTTCGTGTCGGTGTAGCCGGGGTGACAGGCGACGCTGCGGATCTCGGTAGCCTCGTCAGCCGCGTCGAGTCGCCGTTGCAGTTCGTAGGCGAACAGCAGATTCGCGAGCTTACTGCGGCCGTAGGCCTTCCACTTCCCGTAGGAGCGCTCCCAGTTGAGGTCGGAGAAATCCATCTCGCCGGTCTCGTGGGCGCCCGACGACTGCGTGACGACCCGCGCCTCGCCGTCGATCCCGTCGGCGGCGGCGAGCAGCGGAAACAGCCGGCCCGTGAGCGCGAAGTGCCCGAGGTGGTTGACGCCGAACTGCGTCTCGAAGCCGTCCTCGGTCTCGCTGCGCGGGATCGCCATCACGCCGGCATTGTTACAGAGCACGTCGACGCCGTCGTAGTCGGCCGCCATCTCCTCGGCGAACGTTTCCACAGAGTCCAGCGAGGCGAGGTCGCACTCGCGGATGTCCAACTCGAGAGTCCCAGGCGTCGACTCACGGAGTTCCGCGGCCGCCGTCGCGGCTCGATCGACGCTCCGACAGGCCATCACGACGGTCGCGCCGCGCCGGGCGAACTCGCGGGTGCCCTCGTAGCCGAGACCGCTGTTCGCGCCGGTCACCACGACCGTCGCGTCGTCGAGTCGCGGCATCTCAGCGGGGGTCCAATCGCTCATACCCGATAGTGAGTCGCCGCGGGGAGAAACCTGTCGCCGCCGGTGAGCACCGGCCGCTCCTGCTCCGTCAGGACTGCGACGAGCTCGGCGACTGCGGCGAGAGGAACCGGTCGCTGACGTCCTCGTCGGGTATCATACACCGGTCCTTCTTCCCGAACCAGTCGTACCGGTTGTTCGCAACCACGTCGTAGAGCCGGTCTCGAATCGCCTTCGGGAGGATCCGGCCGACCGTCGCCGCCCGATAGGGCCAGCCGAGTAGCTCCGCGATCCGTATTGCGGCGCTCGATTTGGTGTACGCCCGATCGCCCTCGACGAGGACGAACGAGTCGAAGTCTTCGGTCGGGAAGCCATGTCGTTCGAGGAGGGCCTGCCCGGGCGGCGACTGCAGGGACGCGAACCGAAGTCGGCCGTCCGGGTCTAAGGGGAGCAGGAACGACACCACGCCGCTACAGAGGTTACAGACCCCGTCGAACATCACGATGGGGCGATCCGTCGGGATCGATTCGGGGTCGACGCCACCGCGCTGCTCGACGCCGCCTGTGCCGTCGCCGTCGGTGTCTGTGCGCTCGGTGGGCATCGGTGTGAAAGGCTCCGTGCGCGGTCGTACGCACCGCGGCGACATTTACCCTCGGGATCCGGACGACGATTTCGCTTCGGAGTCCGGTTGCGACGCTCACACGCGATGAGCCCGTCGTCGATGCCGTCTTCGGCGCCTCGAACGCCGACTTTCACTTTCACCTCGCCGGCGGTGCGTTTTTAGGTGTCTCGGCGAAAGGTACCCACACCGAATGACGTCCTTCCAGTCGACGATCGGCGACGAGGAGGGGATCGCAGAGGAGCTGGCCGAGGGCCAGCGCGAGATCTCCATCGCCGAGTTCTTCGAGAAGAACAAACACATGCTCGGGTTCGACTCGGGCGCTCGCGGGCTCGTCACCGCCGTCAAGGAGGCGGTGGACAACGCCCTCGACGCGACCGAGGAGGCCGGGGTGCTCCCCGATATCTACATCGAGATCGAGGAGGTGGGCGACTACTACCGGCTCGTGATCGAAGACAACGGGCCGGGAATCACCAAAGAACAGCTCCCGAAAGTGTTCGGGAAGCTCCTGTACGGGAGCCGCTTTCACGCCCGCGAGCAGTCTCGCGGCCAGCAGGGGATCGGGATCTCAGCGGCCGTCCTGTACTCGCAGCTCACGTCCGGACAACCTGCGAAGATCACCTCGCGCCCGAAGGGGCAGTCGCGGGCGCAGTACTTCGAGCTGATCATCGACACCGACACGAACGAACCGGAGATCAAGGCGGACGAGGAGACGACGTGGGACCGCCCCCACGGCACTCGGATCGAACTGGAGATGGAGGCGAACATGCGCGCCCGCGGGCAGCTCCACGACTACGTGAAACACACCGCGGTCGTCAACCCGCACGCCCGGCTCGAACTGCGCGAGCCGGGGCTCGACGAGCCGATGAAGTTCGAGCGCGCGACCGACGAGCTGCCGGCGGAGACGGAGGAGATCCGCCCGCACCCGCACGGCGTCGAACTCGGCGCACTGATCAAGATGCTGGAGGCGACCGAGTCGTACTCCGTCTCCGGGTTCCTTCAGGAGGAGTTCACGCGGGTCGGCAAGAAGACCGCTGACAGCGTGCTCGACAACTTCCGCGACGTGTACTACGGGCGCGAACTGGCGTGGTCGCCCCCGCGCGCCCACGACGGCCGAGACGTCGAGACCGCGATTGCGGACGCCGTCGCCAACAAGGGGAAGGCGGCGACGACCGCGTTCGCCGAGGGCGTCGCCGAAACCGTCGCGGGCAACGACCGCCTCTCGCGGTCCGAACTCGCTGAGATCGTCGAAAACATCGCTGACGGCGTCGAAGACGACACGGGTCGGACCTTCGGCGAGACGGTCCGCGAGAACGCGGTCGCCGCCGCGTGGGCATCGATCACGGGCGCCGGCGCCGATCGAGGCGAGTCGTCCGAGGGGGACGACGCTCCGGCCGACCCCGTCGAGGCCGCCGTCATCGCCGACGTGTACGCCCTGGTCGACGAGGCGACGTCGACGCGCAAGGACGACGCGGCGGTGCAGGCGATGGCCGACGCGCTCGCTCGACGCTTCGCGAACCTCGACGGAGACGCGTTCCGGATCACTCGAGACGACCTCGACCGACTCGTCGCGGACGCCGCCTCGTTCGTCGCCGAGCAGCGCGACGCGACGTTCGGCGAGACCGCCCGCGAGAACGTCGTCGAGGCGTTCTGGTCGCGAGCGCGGACCGTCCCCGACGACCCGCCGAAGGTCCGGGACGTCGCCGCCGACCGCGACGCCTCCGCCGACCTCCTCGAAGCGATGCGGGTGACGGACATCCTCGCGCCGCCGACGGACTGCCTCGCGCCGATCACGGCGGAACTGGTCGAGGCCGGGCTCCGGAAGGAGTACGACGCAGACTTCTACGCCGCCGCAACCCGTGACGCCGAGGTTCACGGTGGTGACCCCTTCATCGTCGAGGCCGGCATCGCCTACGGCGGGGATATCCCCGCCGAGGGCTCCGTGGAACTGCTCCGATTCGCGAATCGCGTCCCGCTCGTCTACCAGCGCGGCGCGTGCGCGACGACCGACGTGATCAAGTCGATCGGGTGGCGCAACTACGGGCTCGACCAGCCCGGTGGTTCGGGGATGCCGAACGGCCCCGCGGTCATAAGCATCCACGTCGCGTCCACGAACGTCCCGTTCACGAGCGAGTCGAAGGATGCGCTCGCGAACGTGCCAGCGATCGAAGACGAGATCGAACTCGCGGTGCGGGAGGCCGCCCGCGAGCTGAAGTCGTACCTCAACAAGCGGCGCTCGATGCAGCAGCGCCGAGAGAAACAGAACGTGCTCGGCACGATCCTCCCCGAAATGGCCGACAAGGTCTCGGAGGTCACCGGCCGGCCGCGCCCGAACATCGACGGCGCGCTCGCGCGGATCATGAACAACGTCAGCGTCGAACGCGAGGTGGCCGACGGGACGGTGACGCTGGTCATCGAGAACCACTCCGATATCGCTGAGACGGTGGAGATCACGGACATCGTCTCGACGGAGCCAACAGACGTGTCCGACGGTACCGTCGTGGACATGGACGGCGAGTGGTTCGTCCAGTGGAACCCCGAGGTGTCCTCGGGCGACGAGCGGGAACTGACGTACGCGGTCGACGACGACGCCGACTTCGAGATCAGCGTCGGCGGCGTCGAGACGGAGAAACTCACGGTGAACGCATAAATGACGACGAATATCGACGCACGAAACGAGCTTATCGATCTGGCCGCGGACTTCTACGACCAGTTCGCCGACGGAACGATCCCGGAGATGGAGCTGCCGACTCGGACGAAAAGCAACATCGAGTACGACCCCGAAAGCGGCGTCTGGACCTACGGCGACCGCACGTCGACCCGGAGTGCGAACTCCGTTCGCGGCGCCCGAAAGCTCCTGAAAGCGGCGTACACGATCGAGTTCCTCGCCAACCAGCTGGACGACGACCGGTCGTCGACGTTGCGTGAGCTGTACTACCTCTCTGAGTCGTGGGACAACGACGAGGCGCAGTTCGGCTCACAGGACGAGTCGAACGACCTCGTCGAGGACCTCGAGATCGTTACCGGCGTCACCCGCGAGGACTTCCACATGCGCCCGGAGGAATCGGGTGCGACCCTGATGGGACCGCTGTTGATCCGCGAGCAGACCCGCCGCGGCGAACGTGAGATCCACTGTCAGGAGGACGTGGGCACGGGCGGCTACCAGATCCCGAACAACCCCGACATGATCGAGTTCCTCGACGACGACATCGACTTCGCGCTCGCCGTCGAGACCGGCGGGATGCGCGACCGGCTCGTCGAGAACGGGTTCGACGAGGACTACAACTGCCTCGTCATCCACCTCAAAGGTCAGCCCGCCCGGGCGACCCGGCGGATCACGAAACGCGTCCACGACGAACTGGATGTACCGATAGCCGTCTTCGCCGACGGTGACCCGTGGTCCTACCGGATCTACGGCTCCGTGGCGTACGGCTCGATCAAGTCCGCGCACCTCTCGAAGTACCTCGCGACGCCGGAGGCGCAGTTCGTCGGGATCCAGCCCGAGGACATCGTCGAGTACGACCTCCCGGCAGACCCTCTCTCGGACTCCGACGTGAACGCCCTCGAATCGGAACTCGAGGACCCGCGATTCCAGACGGACTACTGGGAAGAGCAGATCGAACTGCAGCTCGACATCGGCAAGAAGTCCGAACAGCAGTCGCTCGCGAGCCGCGGGCTCGACTTCGTCACCGACACGTACCTCCCCGAACGGCTCGACGCGATGGGCGTTATCTGAGGGCGGAGGCGCCGTTTTCCGTGGTTCGGGTGCTCAATCGACGGCGACGGGAGCACCCGCCGCAACCGCCTTTGGCACGGAGACCGTATCGGTCGTATGAGTGACTCCAGCCGGACCGACGGGAACGACGCCCCCACCGACGCAGAACCGACCGACGCGGAACTGACCGACGAGGAGTGGCGCGAACGGCTCACGGAGGAGCAGTACCGCGTCCTGCGCGAGAGCGGCACCGAGGCGCGCTTCTCCGGCGAGTACGTTGACCACCTGCCGGAGGACGGCACCTACCGCTGTGCCGGTTGCGGTGCGCTGCTGTTCGACGCCGAGACCAAGTACGAGTCCGGCTGCGGGTGGCCCGCGTTCTACGCGGCCGAGGAGGACTCCGTGACGACGACGGTCGACACGAGCCACGGAATGCGCCGTACCGAGGTTAGATGTGCGAACTGCGACTCTCACCTCGGGCACGTGTTCGATGACGGTCCCGAGCCGACTGGCAAGCGATTCTGTATCAACTCTGTCGCGATGGCGTTCGACGAGGAGTGAGTGCGGGGACGGGGAGGCCGGCTTACATCCCCTCGTCAAGCAACTCGCGGGCGATGATGTTCTTTTGAATCTCCGTGGTTCCCTCGTAGATCTGGGTGATCTTCGCGTCGCGGTAGAGGCGCTCGACGTCGTGGTCGTTGACGAATCCCGCCCCGCCGTGGACCTGGACCGCTTCGTCGGCGACATCGACGGCGACGCGCGAGGCAAACTCCTTCGCCATCGACGCGAGCGCCGTCAGGCCGTCGGCCTCGTTGTCGACCGCCCACGCGGAGCGGTAGGTGAGCCAGCGGGCGGCCTCGGTATTCGTGTGCATCTCCGCGAGCTTGTGTTTGATCGCCTGGAAGTCGCTGATCGGGCGGTCGAACTGCTCGCGCTCTTCGGCGTACGCCAGCGCGCGCTCGGCCGCGCCACGGGCGATACCGACGCCCTGCGCGGCGACCGCGGTGCGGGTCTCGTCGAAGAACTGCATGAGCTGGAGAAAGCCCATGCCACGCTGGCCGATCAGATTCTCCTCCGGTACCCTGACGTCGTCGAAGCGGAGCTCCGCGGTGTCGCTCGCGCGGATCCCGAGCTTTCCGGTGATCTTGTCGCGAGTGAGTCCGTCGCGGTCGGCCTCGACGAGGATCTGCGAGTAACCGGCGTACCGGTCGTCGATCTCCGGGTCGGTCTCGCAGACGACGACGAAGTAGTCCGCGACGGTGCCGTTCGTGATCCACATCTTCGAGCCGTTGATCACCCACTCATCGCCGTCTTTCTCCGCGGCGCTGCCGCTCCGTTCCGAGGCGCTTCGCGCCTCGCGCTTCTCCGCGCGGGTGGCGACCGAGGTGACGTCCGACCCCGCCTGCGGCTCCGAGATCGCCGACCCCATCACGGCGTCGCCGGCCGTTATCTCCGGGAGGATCCGCTCTTTCTGATCGTCCGTGCCGAACTCCATGAGCGCCTCTGCGCCGAAGCCGGCGCTGGAGACGCAGAGGCCAATCCCGGGGTCAGCCGCGAACAGCTCTTCGGTGAGGATCGCGTTCTCCAGCGCCGAGTAGCCGACGCCGCCGTACTCGACCGGGACGTGCGGCGCGAGCAGCCCCATCTCCGCGGCTTTGTCCATCACCTCGTAGGGGTACTCCTCGGCGACGTCGTACTCGGTCGCGACCGGTCGGATCTCCTCGTCGGCGAACCGACGCACCTCCTCGCGTAGCTGCGTCTGTTCGTCGGATAACTGGAACTCCATACCCGACCGTTTCGCCGAATTCATCATAATTGTTCGTAAACAACCGGGAATCCGAAGCACGTTTACCGCGGCGTTCGGCGAAGACGGCCGAGCGCGGTCCTCGGGTCACGCCTGATCTCGCCTCTCGAATCGATCGATCGCGAACGGATCTGCGTCGACGGGCGGGTCCGAGTCGGTGGCGAGCGCGGCGGCGATTTCACCGATGACAGGAGCCGTTTTGAACCCGTGTCCGGACATCCCGACCGCGACGACGACGTTCCCGACGTCGGGAAGCGCGTCGATGAGGTAGTCCCCGTCCGGTGAGTGCGACAGCACGCACGCTCTCGTTCCCAGTACGGGCCCGTCGCCGCTCGGCGCGAAGTCGCGCGCGAACCTGCGAGCCGGCTCCGTCTCGGCCGGTTGCGTGTCGCGAGCATCGTCCGGATGGACGGCGGCCCTCTCGACGTGGGTCGCACCCACTTTGAACCCGGGAACGCGATGTCTGGGCAGGCCGTAGAAGTGCCGTCCGTCCTCGGTATCCATCACGAAGACCGGAAACGAATCGGGGTCGAACGCCGCCGGGGTTTGCGGCCGGATCCGACAGGCGACGTGCCGTTCGCACTCCAACAACCCCTCCACCGCGGCGACGTGGTCGGCGGCCCAAGCGCCCGACGCAATCACGACCGAGTCGGTGTCGTAGACCTGTTGCGGCGTCCGGACGCGGGCCGTCTCTCCGTCCGCGGTCCAGTCCACTACCGGTTCGCGGGCCTGCACCTCGGCGCCGTCCTCCATCGCCGCCTCGGTGAGTGCGACGAGACATCGTTCCGGATCGAGGAGCCCGCCGTCGGGCTGGAACACGGCTCGGTACCCCTCGGGAAGGTCGTAGGCCGGAAAACGGTCGTTCACCTCGTTCGCGTCCAACAGCTCGTGTTCGATGTCGTGGGTGCGGCAGGTCGCTCGCGCACCGGTGAACGAATCGCCCGATTCGGGGCCGATGGTCAGGGACCCGGTTCGACGGAACAGGTCGGCGTCCGAGTCGCAGTCGAGTCGCTGCCACAAGCGTCTGCTCCGGCGAAGCATCGGGACGTACATCCCGCCCTCGTGGTAGGCGAGTCGGAAAATGCGGCTCGATCCGTACGAGGTCGCCCGCGGATTCGGGAAGTCACCCTGCTCGAGCAGCAGCACGTCTCGACCCTCGCCGGCAAGGGCGCGGGCAGTGGCACACCCTATCACGCCCGCACCGATCACGACCGCGTCGTACTCACCCATACCCGTCCGTGGCGGGCGACCGCGTTAGTCGTTTGGGGGTACGGAGACGACACCGATCGCGGCGCGATCAGCGGTCTTCCGCTACCGGACCGACGTGTCGACTCGGCAGGATGACCCGCGCCGGGTTCGCGCCGGGTTCGCGCCGAGTTCGCGCCCGGTTCGTGTCGTCAGTCAGTCCCGCCCGTCGACGAACGTCGCGATCCGGTCGGTCGCCTCCTTTAGCTCGCGCATGGAGGTCGCGTACGAGATCCGGAGATGGCCCTCACCGCCCGCGCCGAAGACGGAGCCGGGGACGACGGCGACGCCCTGCGCCTCCAGCAGCTCCTCGGCGAACGCCTCGTCGTCGCCGCCGCAGTTCGGGAACGCGTAGAACGCGCCCCCCGGCTCGAACGTGTCGAGGCCCATCTCGTTGAACCGCGAGACGACGAGCCGCCGCCGGCGGTTGTACTCGCCGACCATCTCCGCCACCTCGTCGTCGCAGCTATCGAGCGCCTCGATCGCCGCGTACTGCGGGGTCGTCGGCGCCGACAGCATCGTGTACTGGTGGATCCGGTTCATCGCGTCGATCGCGTCGGTCGGTCCCAACGCGTATCCGAGCCGGAGCCCGGTCATCGCGTACGCCTTCGAGAAGCCGTTGATGACGACCGTGCGCTCGCGCATCCCCGGCTGGGTCGCGATGGACGCGTGGTCCGTCCCGTACGTGAGCGCGGCGTAAATCTCATCGGCGATCACCCGGAGATCGTTGTCGCGGCAGAAGGCGGCGACCTCGGCGAACGCCTCGTCGCTCATCGTCGCGCCGGTCGGGTTGTTCGGGTAACACACCACGAGCAGGTCGGCGTCGGCCGCGCCGGACGCCTCCAACTGCTCGCGGGTCAACTCGAAGTCGTCCGCGGCCAGCGTCGGCACCGTCAGCCGCTCGCCGCCCGCCAGTTCGATGCCGGGGCCGTACGAGATGTACGTCGGCTCGTGGACGGCGACGGTGTCGCCGGGGTCGACGAGCGCGCGAAGCGCGAGGTCGACCGCCTCGCTCGCGCCGGTCGTGACGAGCACCTCGTCGGCCGGGTCGTACGGCTGGTCGTAGCGCTCGTGGTGGGTCGCGATCCGCTCGCGGAGGGCGGCCATCCCCCGGTTGGAGGTGTAGGAGGTCTTCCCCCGCTCCAGCGAGTCGATCGCGGCGGTCCGGGCGGCCCACGGCGCGGAGAAGTCGGGCTCGCCGACCCCGAGCGAGATCACGTCGTCGCGAGCCTCTGCCAACTCGAAGAACTTCCGGATGCCCGATTCGGGGAGGTCGCGGGCGCGGTCCGACAGTCTCATGGGGAAACTGAGAGCCGGTCGTCGTCGTCGTCGTCCTCGAACCGAACCCCGCCGTCCTTGTACGTCTCCATGATGTAGTGAGTCACCGTCTGGGTGACCTCGGGCATGGGCGCGACCTGCTCGGAGATGAACCGCGAAACGTCCTGCATCGTCTCGCCGAGCACCTCGACGGCGAAGTCGTAGTCGCCCGAGACGAGGTGGAGCGCGTCGACGGCCGGGAACTTCGCGATCCGATCGGCGACCTGATCGTAGCCCGTCTCGCGGTCGAGTTCGACGTTGATCTCGGCGACCGCGCGGATCTTCCCCTCGTCGACGCGGTCCCAGTCGACGACCGCCTGGTAGCCGTGAACGACGTGATTCGCTTCGAGCGCCGCGATGGCCTCCGCTACCGCGTCGGCATCGAGGCCCGTCTGGGCCGCGATGTCGTCGATGTCTTCGCGGGCGTTCCGCGCCAACACGTCGAGTACCTCGCGCTCGGCGTCCATACCTCACGATCACACGGGAACGGTTTATCAGTAGCGACGCGCGCAAGTCACCCCCACGACTTTGAGCGCGGCGCGCGAACGTGGGGACATGTCTCCAGCGACCCCGACCCAGAGCGACACGTTCGACATCGGCGGCGACCTGACGGTGAACCGCCTCGGATTCGGCGCGATGCGGGTCACCGGCGAGGACATCATCGGACGCCCCGCCGACGAGGAAGACGCGAAAGCCGTCCTCCGGCGGGCCGTCGAACTTGGCGTCGATTTCGTCGACACCGCCGACTCCTACGGGCCGGGCGTCTCGGAGCGGCTGATCGGCGAGGCGCTCGGTGACCCCGACGACGTCGTCGTCGCTTCGAAGGCCGGGCTGCTTCGCAACCGCGACGGCGACTGGCAGCCGCACGGCGATCCGGACTTCCTCAAAAATCAGGTGTTGTGTAGTCTCGACCGGCTGGGGACCGACACGATCGACCTCTACCAGTTCCACCGGCCGGACCCTGACACCGACTTCGAGGAGTCGGTCCACGCGTTCGCGGAGATGAAAGACGCCGGCCAGATCGCCCACGTCGGGCTCTCAAACGTCAGCGTCGAACAGCTCGAGACCGCGATGGAGATCGTCGATATTGCGACCGTCCAGAACCGGTACAACGTCGGCCACCGCGACGACGAGGACGTGCTCCGTGCCTGCGAGCGCCGCGACGTGGGATTCATCCCGTGGGGGCCGATGTACACGGTCGACGAGGAGGGCGTCGCGGGAGTGCTCGACAAGGTGATGGAGCGCCACGACGCCACCCGTCGGCAGATCGCGCTCGCGTGGCTGCTTCACCACTCCGACGTGACGCTTCCGATTCCCGGTACGTCGAGCATCGAGCACCTCGAATCGAACGACGGGGCCGCGGCGCTGTCGCTGACGGATGAAGACGCGACCGCGCTGAACGCGATCGATCCGCAGGAGTAGTCGAACTCCGGAGCGACGCAACGGCGAGCCGCTTTTGCTCCTACTCGTCGAACGGGTTCGTCAGTTCGACGGTCTCCTCGCGGTCGGGGCCGACGCCGACGGCGTAGACGGGGGTGTCGATCTCGTCGGCGACGAACTCCAGATAGTTGCGAGCCCCCTCGGGGAGCGCATCGTACCCATCCTCGGCGACGGCGGCCGAGTCGAACTCGTCCCACGTGTCCACGGTTTCGAACACCGGCTCGCAGCGCTCCCAGCGCTCGGTGGTGGTGGGGACGGTGTCGATCTCCTCGCCGTCGAGCTCGTAGCCCGTACACACCTTCAGCTCGTCGAGCCCGGCGAGCACGTCGACGTGGTTGACCGCGACGCCGGTGAAGCCGGAGACGCGCGCGGCGTGCCGGAGCATGGGAAGGTCGAGCCAGCCGATCCGGCGCGGACGACCGGTGACGGTTCCGAACTCGCCGCCCTTCTCGCGGATCTCGTCGGCGAGCGCCTCCTCTTCGGCGTCGCCGTCGAGCTCGGTCGGGAGCGGGCCAGAGCCGACCCGCGAGAGGTACGCTTTCACGATGCCGACGACCTCACCGTCTCCGACCGTGGTGACGCCGACGCCGGAGCCGACGGCCGCGCCGCCCGCGGTCGGGTTCGAGGAGGTGACGAAGGGGTAGTTACCGTGGTCGATATCGATGTGAGTCCCCTGTGCGCCCTCGAAGAGGATCCTGTCACCGGCTTCGCGGCGGCGGTAGAGGTAGTCAGAGCAGTTGACGGTCATCCCCTCGTCGACGAGTCGCTCGCCGATCGCGGTGAATTCCTCGTGGAGCGCGTCGACGTCGAACGCCTCGGCGCGGTCGTCATCGAGATCGAGCCCGTACACGTCCTCGACGAGCGCGCGCTTCTGCGGCACGGCGTACTCCAACTTCTCACGGAGCACGTCGGGATCGAGCAGATCGGCGATCCGGACGCCTCGGCGGCCGGCCTTGTCCTCGTAGGTGGGACCGATCCCGCGGCCGGTGGTGCCGACTTCGTCGCCGGCGTCGTCGTCGGCCTTGACCTCCTCTTCGATCCCGTCGAGCACGCGGTGGTACGGCATGATGACGTGCGCTCGGCGTGCGACCCGCACGTCGGGGTCGAGCCCGCGTTCGCGGAGGTCGTCGATCTCGGTGAACAGCGTTCGCGGGTTGACGACGCAGCCGTTCCCGAGGATCCCGACGGTCCCTCGGACCGCGCCGCTCGGTACTAACGAGAGCTTGTACTCTACGCCGCCCTCGACGACGGTGTGGCCGGCGTTGTCGCCGCCCTGATAACGGACAACGACGTCCGCGTCCCCTCCCCACCGGTCGACGAGTGCGCCCTTGCCCTCGTCACCCAGCTGGGAGCCGACGATGGTGAGTGTCATACGGACTGCCAGTTCCCGGCGGGGGGTAAAACAGATTACGGTCCGGGGCCGCGAATAGCGCACGAACGTGCATTGACGAGGTGTGGGATTCGAATTAAATGTCGCCGTTCGTGGTGATGATCTGCCGTGGTGCTGATCCGCCACAAGCGATTCGGTGCCGCTCGCGGCGTCCTGTTGAGCTGGAACGATCGAACACGTTAACTACTGGCACGTCAAAGCGCCGGATCGAGCGACCCCAGGACGCCGCCGGACAGCAACTTTTAAACCGAGGCATGACAAGTTAACATGTGCCATGATAGATCGACTAGAGAAGGAGGTAGACATGCTGGAACGCCACCTCCAGGTCCTGCGGATGGTCATTGAGAACGAACCGATCGGCATCGTGAAGATGTCGAACGAGACGGGCTACCCGCACCACAAGGTTCGCTACTCGCTGCGCGTGCTCGAAGAGGAGAACCTCATCGAGCCGTCCAGCCAGGGCGCCATCACGACGGAGCGGACCCACGAGTTCGTCGACGAACTCGACGAGAAGCTCGACGAGACGGTCCAGAAGCTCGGCTCCATGCGGATCGACGACGCCGCCGAACTCGAGAACTGAACTGGCCGAATTCGTCCGTGTTGGCGGTCGAATGCGTCCGATTCGTGTTTTGCGTTCCGTTTTGCGATCAGCCGCCGTTGACGCCTCGCATCGGCACTGATACCGGCGTCGACGTCGGAGCCGGAGCCGTCGTCGGCGCCTGTTGCTATCGGGCGCGAGTGACTCGTCGATAACAATTCGCGGGATCGGTTCCCGGCCGCTATAGGTCGGGAACGGTCATGTGGAACCCGCCGTCGCGGGCTTCGACGAGACAGAGGTGGTAGCCGCGCTTGCGCGAGAGCTTCACGAAGCTCGCCCGCTTGGACCGGCTGAACAGCCCGCCGCCGACGGCGTCGCTCGCGGTCTCTAACGCGCCCGGCTCGAAGAAGCTCTCCGTCACCGCGAACGCCGCCGCGAAGGAATCGTTCGACTCCGCGATGTCGCGGCCGTCGCCGACGAGCGACTCCAGGGTTCCCTCCGCAGTGGGGTCCCGGCTGTCGTTGAGGTCGGCCACGAACAGCGGGTTCCCCATCCGGTCGCGCAAGACGAGATCGAACGCGCGCTGCTCGCGGGTCTCCTCGCCGTTCTCGCGGATGACGATGGAGGCGGAGCCGCCGATCTCCGCGCGGTCGATCTCGGGGAGCGCGTCGTAGAGGTCGCGGAGAACGCTTTGGTTCCCGGTCCCACTCACCTCGAACGGGAGGTCCTCGACGAGCCAACGGGTGAATCCGTACTCGATCGTGTCGGTCAGGAACTCCTCGTAGGGTCGGCCATCGACGACGAGCCCGTCCGTCTCGAAGCTCGTGTGGTGTTCGATCCGGAGGTTCTCGCGGAGCGCGTCGCGGTCGACGCCCCCGTCGTGGACGTCCTCCAGCGTCGCCCCGCCCTTGGAGTCGTACCTGACGAACAGGTTCGTCCCGCTCCGCGCGTCCGCCGGTGACATCGTCCGCTCGCCGCCGGGGAGCCGGTCGCGGGCGGCCGACAGCTCTTCACGGAGTCGGTCACGCTCCTCGCGGAGGGTCTCGACCTCGCTCTCCAGGTGTCCGATCTCGGCCGCGAGTTCGTCGCGCTCCGCTTCAATCTCGTCGCGTTCGGTCGCCAGCGACTCTCGCTCCGACTCGGCCGCTTTGAGGGCGCTCTCCAACTGCTGGAGGCGCTCAGCGCGCTCTCCGCCCGCCGGCCCCGACGATCGCTGCGACACCGCGGACCCGTTCTCGGCGGACCGTCCCGTCGCCCGGGGCTCGGGCGAGCGGCCGTCGTCGCCCGAGTCGCCCGAAATACCCGCTTGCGACTCGGCCTGCCGAGCGGTGTGCTGGCCGGCGTCGCGAGAGCGGTCGACCCGCTGTTTCCCCTGTCGATCTCCTCCCGGATCGGTTCGTTTGTTCGGCGGATCGCTCGCCTCCGAGGGGTCGAGCGCGGGGATCGATTTCTGCTCGCGCCACTGCTCCTCCTCGGAGAACACGTCGTCCCCCGCCGAGCGATCCGCAGTCGTACCGTCGGATCCGTTGGGATCAGTACCCTCGGGTGGCTCGACCGCCGCCTCGTCGTCAGTGATATCCGCTCCACCGCGGTCTCCGGTTCGGTCCTGTTGATCGGGGCGGGCCGTCGCCGCTCTGACCGCACTCGATCCGACCTCGGAAGATTCCTCGCCGGCCGTCGGTTCGGTCGCCTCGTCGGCGCTTGCGTCGGCCCCGTCGTCGACGTTTGTGTCGACCCTTATCTCGCCTTTTTCGTCGCCGGTTTCCGGGTCGTCGTCCCCCGTTGCGGTCTCGTCGCGCTTATCCTGCTCGCTGTCCGCCTCATCTTCGGTCTCCGCGTCGCGATCGGCCGCTCCCGTAGTTTCGGTCTCGCCGTCGCCCGACGGGATCTCTTGCACCTGCAGGTCGACCTCGTAGACGGTGTAGATGCCGACCTCGTCGTCGGCGAGCGCGAACGCGTCGTCGCCGGTTTCGAGCCGCCGGGAGTTCCCCACGTAGGCGGCCGCCATCGACTCGCCGGCGGTGTACGTGACGTAGTAGTCGCCGGAGAGGACGTTCTCAGAGAGCTCGATGTAGCCGGTGAACCCGCCCTGCGAGAGCTTCCGGTCGGCTTCCGAGAGTGGGGTGTCGTTCGTGTAGTACTGCGCCCGGGGGTCGCCGCCCTGCTCCTGCATGGCGAACAGGACCGGGAGCGACTCGTGGGGGGCCTCGTAAACGGTTCCCGATGCGTCCGCGAACGCATCGAGGTCGGCGTCGGCGGTCCCGACGACGCGACCCTCGAACACGAACAGCCACCCCAGGCCGTCGGTCACCGCGCCGGAGAAATCCCGGTTCACGAGACGTCGGAGCCCGGAGAAGCCGTCCGAGAACTCCCGGGCGTCCCACCCGGTGATCTCCGCTCTTCGCTGTGCGTCCATTTGCGTTTACGTCGCCTGCAACGACCCAAATACCTTCCGGAGCGTGAGACGGCCGTCTGACGCCGTGCACGACGTATCTGTCCGTTAAAAGGTTCGAACGAGGGCGGCTCAAGCGAGGGCGGTTCGAATGCGAACGAGTTGCACTATCGAGACGCTGACGATTCGTCCTCGATAGCCACGATCGCCTCCCGTCCGAGGTCGATCACATCCCGCTGGAGGTCGCTGGCCGACAGCTCGGCGGGCGTGTACCACCGCCACCCGTCGGGTTCGACCTCGTCGGTACCGTTCGGCGATATCTCCCGGGAGTCGACGCGAGCGTAGTAGAGATGGTCGACGTGCTGGTGACCGACCGACCCGTCCTCGTGGAGGTTGATGTCGTGGAGCATGAGGTGTGCGGGCTCCGGGAGCCCTCGCGTGTTGGGGCCGGTTATCGACGACTCGGTCGCGACGAGTTCGGCGTCCAGCCCCGTCTCCTCGTGGACCTCGCGGAGGGCCGCCTCGTGGGGGAGCTCGTCGCGGTCGACGTGGCCGCCGGGCGGAAGCCGGACGCCGAGTCGCTCGTGCTCGTGTAACGCGGTGGCACCGTCGTTGACGATGTACGCCGTCGCCGTAAAGTGGCGAGTCGTCTCCATGCCCGTGGCTGGCGCTCCTTGGGCTTGGACGTTCGGAAACGACGGTACTGCCGAAAACGACGGTACTCGTCGGGGGTCGTTGGAGATCGCCGGGTGATGTCAGTTCAGCGCGACGCCGTCCTCGGCTTCGAGCAGCTCGTGGTACCGGTTCCGGATCGTGACCTCGCTGATGTTCGCGACCTCGCTGACCTCGCTTTGGGTCACCTTCTCATTGACCAGCAGCGACGCGGCGTACACCGCGGCGGCCGCGAGTCCGACCGGGGATTTCCCGGAGTGGATACCCTGCGACTTCGCCGTGTCGAGGAGAGAACGCGCCCGGCGCTCGGCCTCGTCGGAGAGCCCCAGATCGGAGGCGAACCGCGGGACGTAGCTCTCGGGGTCCGCGGGCTGGATCTCCAGTTTCAGCT
>Ga0208138_100020_pt1 | contig 146643 bp, 132 predicted proteins | sample AntRauMetaRauer3_FD_184786 | JGI IMG/M metagenome (GOLD analysis project Ga0208138, IMG submission 184786) | Saline lake microbial communities from Rauer Lake, Antarctica, in enrichment culture - Antartic Rauer Lake 3 Metagenome Rauer3 (SPAdes)... ... | reverse complement strand
CAGTACATCCACTACTACAACCACGAACGCATTAGGCTGAAACTGAAAGGCCTGAGCCCCGTACAGTACAGGACTCAGGCCTTGGGCGCCGGCTGAATGAAGCGTCCAACTATTGGGGGTCAGTTCACGAGGCCTTGGGGGGCTTCTTGTAGCTAGGCGCTTTCAGCTCGGCGCTATCACGTCCGCGGCAGGGTCACGCCCCTCTGCCCCATATACTTGCCGCCGCGGTCCTTGTAGGAGGTCTCGCAGACCTCATCTGACTCCAGGAACAGCATCTGCGCCACGCCCTCGTTGGCGTAGATGCGCGCCGGCAGGTTGGTGGTGTTGGAAAACTCCAGGGTCACGTGCCCTTCCCACTCGGGCTCCAGTGGCGTCACGTTGACGATGATGCCGCAGCGAGCGTAGGTGGACTTGCCCAGGCAGATGGTCAGCACGCTGCGCGGGATGCGAAAGTACTCCACGGTGCGCGCCAGGGCGAAGGAGTTGGGCGGAATCACGCAGGCATCGCCCTTGATATCGACGAAGCTCTTCTCGTCGAAATTCTTGGGGTCTACCACCGCGGAATGGATGTTGGTGAACACCTTGAACTCGTCGGCGCAGCGCACATCGTAGCCGTAGCTGGACGTACCGTAGGAGATCACTCGCCGCTCGTTCACATAGCGCACCTGGTCGGGCTCGAAGGGCTCGATCATGCCTTCCTGCTCGGCCATGCGGCGGATCCACTTGTCGGATTTGATGCTCATCGACACGTCCTGAAGCTATCTGGTGGAAAAAGCGCGGTAGGGAATAACGGCGCAAGAAAAACCGGGGCCACATCATAGCGGCCCCGGGCGGGAAGGTCACGGCAACTCGCCCTTGGCTGGCGGTGCCGGGCGAGCGGATCGTCACTCGCTGAAGGAGATCTCCGGCCCGTCGGGCGCCTGGCCGCGAATCTGCTCGGCCACCTGGCGGGCCATCTCGCGGAAGCTCGCGGTCACCTCGCTCTCGGGCTCGGCCACCACGGTGGGCCGGCCGCCATCGGCCTGCTCACGGATCGCCAGGGTCAGCGGCAGCCGGCCGAGCACGCGGGTCTCGTACTCGTCGGCGATGCGCTCACCGCCGCCCTCACCGAAGATCGGCTCGCTGTGGCCACACTGGGAACAGGTGTGCAGGCTCATGTTCTCCACCACGCCGAGCACCGGCACGTTGACCTTGCGGAACATCTCGATGCCCTTGCGGGCGTCGAGCAGCGCAATGTCCTGGGGCGTGGTCACGATCACCGCGCCGTCCACCGGCACCTTCTGGGCCAGGGTCAGCTGGATGTCGCCGGTGCCCGGCGGCATGTCGATGAACAGGTAATCCAGATCATCCCACGCCGTCTGAGTGAGCATCTGCTGGAAGGCCCCGGCCACCATCGGCCCACGCCACACCATGGGCTCGCGGACGTCGGCCAGGAAGGCCATGGACATGGCCTGGATGCCGTGGGCCTCGAGCGGCCGAAAGCGATTCTCGCCGGCGGACTGGGGACGCACGCCCTCGCCCACCCCGAGCATCTGTGCCTGGCTGGGACCGTAGATATCGGCATCCAGGATGCCGACCCGGTAGCCCTCGGCGGCCATGGCCAGCGCCAGGTTGACGGTCACGGTGGACTTGCCCACCCCGCCCTTGCCGGATGCCACGGCGACGATATGCTTGACCCCTTCGATCACGGATCGCTCCTTCTGCAGTTGGGGGTTGCCACGCGAGCAGCATGAACGGCCAGTATACCCGCCGGGTCGCCCCGCCATGCAATGCCTGCCTTTCGAAGCCCGGAACGAGAACGGCGAGCCGGTGGCTCGCCGTTCGACGGGTTGGGACGATCCCACGGGATGGCTCAGTCGGGATTGGTGTCCTGGGAGGCCTCGGCTTGCGGCTTGGATTCACCCTCCGAGTTAGCCTCGGCTTCCTGCTGCGCCTCGGTTTCCTTTGCGGCCTGGGCATCCGGCTTGGACTCAGCGCCTGTGCTGTCGTCGGACTGCACGCTCTGATCCAGTTCATTCAGCTCACTGCGCCAGGTCTCGAGCTGGGTGTCCAGGCGCTCGAGCTGGGACTGGCGCGACTCAATCTGGGACTCGATCTTGGCCACCTCCTCGCGGCCCAGCTTGATCGCGAGCTCGAGGTCCTCGAACATCTCGCGAGACTGGGCGACGTTTGAGCGGGCCTGCTCCAGCTCGCCTTGGGTCGCCTCGAGGGTCTCGGCGGCCTCGTTGCGGCTCGCCTCCAGCTCACTGATCTCCTGCTGGAGCGCATCACGCGTCTCCTGCTGAGCGGCGATCTCCTCGTTCAGACCGGCCAGCGTCTCCTCGGCGGACGCGCTCTCCTGCTGGAGCTCATCGAGCCGAGCCATGGCCTCGTCACGGGCGGCGACTGCCTCACTGCGTTCCTGCTCGGCCTGCTGACGGGCTGCTTCGGCTTCCTGGCGAGCCTGTTCGGCGGCCTGGCGTGCCTCTTCGGCCTGCTGGCGAGAGGCCTGGGCCTCGTCGCGGGCCTGGGCGGCCTGCTGACGCTCCTCCTGCGTGGTCGCGAGCTCCTCCTCGGCGGTGGCAAGCGCTGCCTGGCGCTCCTCCAGGTCGGACTGTGCGGAGTTCACGGAGGCCTGTGCCGCCTCAAGCTCGGTCTGCGCCGCAGCGATCTCGGCCCGAGTCCCCTCCAGCTCGGCCTCGGCGGCCTGCAGCTCTTCGCCAAGCACGGTGCGACGCGACTCGAGGTCATCGATGTTGCCGGCCGCGCTCTGCAACTCCTCGACGCGATCGGACAGCGACGCATTCTCGGCCTGCACGGTATCGAGACGCTCGCGGAGCGACTCCAGTGCCTCGTTGCTGGAGCTGGAGCTCGACTGCGCCATCAGCGCCCAGATCAGTGCGACCGCTGCCACGGCCGTCAGGCCCTTGACGCGGTTGTCCTTGAACAGCTCACTCATCGACGAATCTGCCATCGGCGAGTCCCCCTGAATAGTTGGGTGTCGGTCGCCGGCCAAACTCGGCCGGCCATCATGGTGTCGTCTTCCAGCATACACGCCCAACTGGCGACCGCCACCCGAGCGGCGATGACGCCGTCAACGTCAGGACTCGACCTTGCCGCGCAGGGCCTTGTGCCGCCCGCGCTTCTTCTTGCTGTCGAGCCGGCGCTGCTTGGCGCCCTTGCTGGGCCGGGTGGCGATGCGCTTCTTGGGCGCGTACATCACGCTCTTGATCAACGCCTTGAGTCGTGCCAGGGCCTCGGTGCGATTGCGCTCCTGGGTGCGGTGACTCTGGGCCTTGATGATCACCACGCCGTCGCGGGTGATGCGTTGATCGCCCAGCGCCAGCAGCTTTTCCTTGAAGCCTTCGGGAAGGCTGGACGCGCGGATATCGAAGCGCAGATGAATGGCGGTGGCGACCTTGTTGACGTTCTGGCCGCCGGCGCCCTGGGCGCGTACCGCCTGCATCTCGATCTCGTGGTCGGGTATGGTCACCTGGCGAGAGAGTTCCAGCATGCTACCTGCCTTATCGTGGAAAGTGGGCCCGGCACGGACACCGCCCGGGCATGGAGCCGATCAGCTAGCCAGCCAGATCCGGTGCTTCGCACCCTTGCCGGGGCGGTGGGCGCGCACGGTGACCTCCTCGACCAGCAGGCCGACGCGACGCAGCCGCTCGGTGAAAGCCGGATCCTGACCCGCCGACCAGACCGCCAGCACCCCGTCGGGGCGTAGCGCCTCCTGGGCCGCGGCGAGCCCCCGGGGCGAATAGAGCCAGTCGTTCTCGCGACGCGTCAGTCCCTCGGGGCCGTTATCCACGTCGAGCATGATGGCATCGAAGCCGCCGGGCTCGCCGCGTAGCAGCTCGCCCACGTCGCCCAGGGCGACGCGAGTCCGCGAGTCATCCAGCGGGTAGCCGGCGGCCGCCCCGAGGGGGCCGCGATTCCACTCCACCACGCCCGGCACCAGCTCGGCGACCACCACCTCGGCATCCTCATCAAGCGCCGCCAGGGCCGCGGCCAGGGTGAAGCCCATGCCCAGACCGCCGACCAGCACGCGGACGCCGGGGCGATCGGCGATCCGCTCGCAGGCCAGTTCGGCCAGGGCATCCTCGGAGCCGTGCAGGCGGGTGTTCATCAGATCACCCGGCGCCCCGGCGATACGAATGGAGAATTCGTCATTACGCTGCAGCAAGCGCAGCTGAGTGCCCTGGCCGGGAATGCTCGCGGTGCCGATCTCTTCGAATTTGGCCATGCTGTCTCGCTGTCACGGGAGTGGAACGGCCACCGGAATGGCGCCGAAAGCGCGCATTATGCGCGGGCCGACAGCGACTTGCCATGCGCCCGCCCGGGAAACGTACTCCAGTGAAACGCACTCGGGGAGTCGAGCCCCCGGCAACCGGGCTGGCCCTGTCCGCTCGGGTCAAGCCGAACGCTTGGAACCGCGCCTGAGCCGGCGTCACTCCTGCTTGTGGGCCAGCGCCATCAGATAGAGCGCCAACGACAGCGCCAGCACCGAGAGCGCCAGATAGATGGCATCCAGCGGGGTGTCGAAGCTGATCCCCACCACCGCACGGAAGAACTCGATGATCACCGCCAGGATCACCACCCGCGCGATCTTGTCCTTGAGCTGATCGAGGGAGCTGACGTTGAAGGGGTGATGGGGATCGCGCCCCTCGGCGGGTTCGATGCGCGAGACGAAGAGCTTGTAGACGCCCAGCGCGAAGATCATCAGCACCAGGGCGATCAGGTAGATGTCCACGGCCACGATGATGTCGGTGACCACGGTCTTGTGGATGTCGACGCCGCCGTTGAGGTAGTGGCGCCAGGTATCGGCGAGGACCGAGAGCACGTCCAGGCTGGCGATGATGAACAGCACCAGTGCCCCCAGCAGCGCCGGAATCACGGCCATCAACACCATCAGGCGCGAGTGCCACAAAAAGGCCTCGAAGCGTCGCTCGAGTTGACCGCGATGCCGCGGGGGCCGGGTGTCGGGGCGTTGTTCTGGTTCCATGAAGTGCGTCTCCTCGATGACGGGGCGTCGGCCGGCACGAACGCCGCCGAACATTTGACCCAGGCGCGCAGGATACCCCTATGATGACGCAGGCACACTGGCACGGCAGCCCCGATGACGTCACCCCCCAAAACACCCCGACAGTCGCTCCTCACCCTGCTGCCGCTGACGTTGCAGTTCCTGTGGCGGGTGGTGTGCGCCTTCCTGCGCAATCGCGGCATCCTGCTGGCCGGCGGGGTCGGCTACAACATCCTGCTATCCATCGTGCCGCTGTTCGCGCTGATGGTCGTGCTGCTGGCCGGCGTGGTGGACCAGCAGCATCTGCTCGAGGTGCTCTCCATCCAGGCGCGCCATCTGGCCCCGGCCCACGCGGAAGTGCTGCTCGACGCCGTGCGCACCCTGCTCGACTCCCGCGACGTCATCGGCATCCTGGGCTTTCCCGTCCTGCTGCTGTTCAGCTCCTTCGCCTTTCGCATGCTCGAGGATGCCCTGGCGATCATCTTCCATGCGCCCGACACCCACCATCCCCATCGCCGCCTCTGGGTCTCGGTGGCGCTGCCCTACGCCTTCATGCTGGTGCTCGGGGCGGGCCTTCTCGCCCTGACCCTGCTGGTCAGCCTGGCCAGCTCGATGAATGCGCTGTGGCTGTCGCTGTTCGAACGCAACCTTCCCCTGGCCGGCCTCTCCGAGCCGATGCTCAACCTGACCAGCTTCCTCGGCGTCTTCCTGCTGTTCAGCGCCATCTACAAAGTGCTGCCGGTGGTCACCATCGCCCTGCGTCGCGCCGTCGTGGGGGGCTTCGTCGCCGCCCTGCTCTGGGAGGGCGTGCGCCTTTTGCTGGTGTTCTATTTCGCCAACATCTCGCTGGTCAACGCGGTCTATGGCTCCCTGGCGACCCTGGTCGTGGTGCTGCTGAGTCTGGAGGTGGGCGCCATCATCCTGCTGCTCGGCGCCCAGGTCATCGCCGAGCTGGAACGCAACGCCCGTCTCGGCCTGGCCTGGTACATCGACCCCCGTCGCCAGGCGGTGACCCACGTGGATTGACGCCCTCGGTGGCGATGGTCGCTCAGCACGGCGCCTGGCGCGTAAGCCGGCATGGCTCAGAGACAGACCGGCTGGGAAGACGTCTTGGAAGGTGGATGAAAGGCTGGCTCAGAAGGTAGAGAGCCCGGTGGCCTCCATGAACCGATAGCGCAGCCACTGCCCGGTCGAGGCATCGTCATGAGCCGCGAAGGGCTCACTGGTGAGGCGCGGCGGGGTCGAGTGCCAGCGACGCTCGAAGAAGGCCGCGGCGTCGAGGAGGGCCTCGGTGCCGGCGGGGCCCTCCAGGCGCACGCTGGTCTCGAGGTTCAGGTCGTCCAGGTTGCGCCGGGTGAAGTTGGCCGAGCCGAGAATCATCTCGGCCTCGCCACCGGCCCTGGCGGGTCGGCGCAGCAGCAGCTTGCTGTGGCACTGCTCGCCCTGAGTGGCGCACCAGCGCACCGGCACCCCGGCGGCATGGAGCTCGCGTGCCACCGGCCGGTTGGGAATGCCGCCCTTCTCGATCCCGAAGGCGTCACGATTGGGATCGAGCAGCACCCGCAGGGCCACGCCGCGCCGCCGGGCCGCCACCAGCGCCTCGATCAGCTCGCGATGTGAGAGGTAGAAGACGGCGACATCCAGCCGGTCGCCCGAATCGCTTGCCTCGATGGCCGCGAGCAGCGCCTCGCGGATGGCCCCCTCGGTGAGCACCTGCAGCCTCGCGCCCGCGACCGGGGCCTGTGGGGCGGGCAAGGCCACGGGCCCCGGCAGGCGCAAGCCCGACCAGCCGGCCACCGGGCGTTCCGAGGCCAGCAGGTCCAGCGCCGCCGCCCCCTCGAAGCGCAGCGCCACGTTGCCGTGCCGGCTGCTGGCGTCATGGGGATTGGCCGAGGTGACCAGTGCCGACCAGCCCTCCCCCCGGTCGACGACCAGGGTCTTGCGATGGTTGGCATTGAAGTTGAGCAGGCTCAGGTAGCTTCGCAACGGCACCTGCCCCGGCCCCAGGGGATTGGGCAGCCAGCCACCGTCATGGTGGTTGCCGAGCCAGCGCGGCCCCAGGTGCCAGGCCCCCGACCAGAGCGGGTTTGAAGCCCGCAGCCGCGTCAGATCCGTGATCACCACCGTGACGCCCGCCTCGCGTAACCGCTCGAGGTGGGCAAGCTCGAGGCCGCCATAGAGGGTATTGAGCGGGTCGGTGATCACCACGGCCTCAAGCGCCGGACGCTGCGCCCGGCGCTCGACCAGGGCATCGGTGAGCTCCGTCGACAGCGGCCGGAAGTCCTGGCCGTCAGCGGCGCCGGCGAAATCGTTGAACAGGAACATGTCCAGCACCACCAGACGCTCGGCCTGGCCGATCAGCGCCATGGCCTCGTCGAAAATCCGGCGCCGGGCGTGTCGCTCACCGGACGGGGCGTACCAGGTCTCGTCGGCGAGGAAGCGCACACCCTCGGCGGGGCGCACGGGAAAGGCCTTGCCGAGCCCTTCCGGCAGCGGCTTGTAGCGCTGCCAGACGCCCATCGCGAGCCAGGCCGCGAGCAGTGCCGTCACGATCCAGGGCCACATTCGGCGCCTCCGTTTGCTTCGACCTGCCACGCTGTCCGTCCATCGGCCTTCCATGCCGTCTCTCCTCCGACCTCTTCCCAGGCGCTGCCCGACCACCATGGCCCCCTCGCAATCCATGTCGCCGAGTGGGGCGACCTCACCGCCAGCATAGCGACCAGTCGCCGCAAAAGCAGTACGCCCGGCAGAGGCCGGGCGCACGTCATGCCGAGAGCGGAACCGGCTCAGCTCTCGCAGATCAGCCCTGGCGGTACCGCCGCCGACGACGCCACACCAGGCGCGCCAGGGGCACCAGCGCCGCCAGCCCCAGCGCGCCGATCGCCAGTACCGCAAGCATCACCGGGTTGCCGGTATGGGCGTGGACGGTGGGGGCCGCATGGCCCGAGTGCGCCAGCACCAGGGGGCTCAATAGCAAGCTGGCCGGCAGCAGCAGGGTGGCGCCGAGGGTAACGGAGCGGAGCATCTTGGAAGGACTCGGGGTCATGGGGGCTCTCCTGGGAGTAACGGAAATGATCGAAAAAACGCTGGATCGGGCAAGCAGCGGCGCTCGGCGCCTGCGGCTCAGGCAGGGGCGGCATCACGACCGGGAGTCGTCGACGACATCGGGCGACGCTCCGGCAACATGCCGCGCTCGAGGATGAAGGCGATGATCTCCTCCAGGCCAACGCCGTCGTAGAGGTTGGCGAAGACGAAGGGGCGCTCCCCGCGCATCTTCCGCGAGTCGCGCTCCATGACCTCGAGCGAAGCGTGGACATGCTCTGCGATATCGATCTTGTTGATGATCAGCAGGTCCGACTTGGTGATGCCCGGCCCCCCCTTGCGCGGGATCTTGTCGCCGGCAGAGACATCGATCACGTAGAGGGTCAGGTCGGAAAGCTCCGGGCTGAAGGTCGCCGAGAGGTTATCGCCGCCGGACTCCACCAGCACCAGCTCCAGCCCCGGATGGCGCGCCTGGAGATCGTCGATGGCGGCGAGGTTCATCGAGGCATCCTCGCGGATCGCCGTATGCGGGCAGCCCCCGGTCTCCACGCCGAGGATCCGGTCCGCCGGCAGGGCCTCGTGCTTGAGCAGGAAGTCGGCATCCTCGCGGGTGTAGATGTCGTTGGTGACCACGGCGATGTCGTAGTGGTCCCGAAGGGCGCGGCATAGCTGCTTGAGCAGCGCCGTCTTGCCGGAGCCCACCGGGCCGCCGACGCCGATTCGCAGGCAATGAGTCATGGTGCTTCTCCTGGCTTTTCCAGCCTTAGCTTCTGAACAGTCGTGAGTACTGGGTCTCGTGCAGGGCACTGGCCAGGGCCAGGCCCGGCAGCGCCGGCCCCAGGGCGTCATCTTCGAGCGACAGGGCCGCGTCCACGGCGGCCACCAGGGCCGGACGCAGCCGTTCCACCAGGCGCTGGGCCGCCGTATGCCCGAGGGGCAAGGCCTTGCAGGCCACGGCCAGCTGGTTCTCCAGCCAGGCCCAGGCGAAGCCCAGCATCGCCTGGCGCGGTGGCACGCCGCGCACGTGCGCCGTCCAGGCGAAGACCGTCACATAGCCTGCGTTGGCCGGCAGCGCCGGTGCCTCGTTCGAGGGGCCACCCGGCAGCAGCGCGAGACTCCCCAGCAGACGCACCAGGGCGGCGCCCAGGCGGCTATCCTCGGCGGCAAGCTCCGCGGTCTCGCGGTTGGCCGCGAGCCATTCATCCCACCGGGCGATGGCCTCGCCATCCGCCTCGTCCCAGGCCTGGGTCAGGCGCGCCAGGGCCGGCAGCTCGCAGCGGGTCAGGCCGTCTTCCAGCACGCCCTCGAGCCACTCGCCGAGGCTCGCCTCGTCGGACACCCAGCCCAGTTCGAAGGCACTCTCGAGCCCCTGGGAGAAGGCGAAGGCGCCGATGGGTAGCGCCGGGCTGACCAGCTGCAGCAATCCCAGCAGTGCCAGATCATCGTCCCGCGCCGCCGTCGCCGGCCCCTCAGTGGGCATGGTCATGACCGTGGCCGTGGTGATGCGGGTGATGACCATGGCCCTCCCCTGCCGGGGCCGGGGCGCGGGACTGGGTATGTGACTGGGCGTGAGACTGGGTGTGTGAATAGGCGCCCGGCTCTGGGTCGAAGGGTGCCCGATGGTGCTCGAGGCTCGCCCCCAGCCGCTCGGCCAGCGCCTCCAGCACATGATCCGGCGGGAAGCGCACGAAGCCGCCTTGACCCGGTGAAGCGTCTTCATCCTCGCCCAGCGCCAGCTGCACGTGACGGTTGCCCAGATGATAGGCGAGGCGCGCCATCGGCAGGCCCGCCGCGATGCGGGCGGTGACCACCGGCTCCACGGCGGCGCGGATGCGCACAACCTCGCCCCCCTCGGCGCGCAACCCCTCGCCGTCGCGCAGCACCGGGCCACGATCGAGGAACAGTCCCATGGCGCGCCCGGCATCGCTTACGGCCTTGAGCCGGCCCAACACGCGCTGCTCGAAGGGCAGTGTCAGGGTATCGGTGGCCTGGTCGGCCGCGATGGGCCCGAGGCGTTCGATCAGTCTCAGCATCGTTCATTTCCTGTTTCGAGCTTCGAGCCCGTTGACTAGTAGCCGCGGCTAATCCGGCGACAGGTCCAGGCGGGGGCGCTGTGAATACTTCCCTGTACGCTACCGATTCCTTCCCTGGAATCTGACCCCCGCCAGGACCCGTCCCTGGCGCCGCTCATTTGGGTGGTCGCAGCCCGCAGTCCTGCGCTTGGCACTTAGAACAAGTGATAGCGTTGGGCGAGCGGCAGCTCGGTGGCGGGCTCGCAGGTCAAGAGCTCCCCATCACAGCGCACCTCATAGGTCTGCGGGTCAACGCTGAGCTTGGGGCAGGCGTCGTTGAGCTTCATGTCGGACTTGCGCACGCACCGCACGTCCCGGCAGGCGCTGAGCGGGCTCTTCAGGCCGAGCCTGTCCTTGATGCCGGCCGCGAGCGCCGCCTGACTCACGAAGGTCAGGCGAGTCTGACTTGCCGCCCCGCCGAAGGCGCCGAACATCGGGCGGTAGTGCACCGGCTGGGGCGTGGGGATCGAGGCGTTGGGGTCGCCCATGGGAGCCATGGCGATCATGCCGCCCTTGAGGATCAGCGCCGGCTTGGTGCCGAAGAAGGCCGGCTTCCAGAGCACCAGGTCAGCAAGCTTGCCCACCTCGATGGAGCCCACCTCATGGCTCAGGCCGTGGGTGATGGCGGGATTGATGGTGTACTTGGCGATGTAACGCCGGGCGCGCACGTTGTCGGCACCACGCGCCTCATCCTCCGGCAGCAGCCCGCGCTGCTGCTTCATCTTGTGGGCGGTCTGCCAGGTTCGGCAGATCACCTCGCCGACTCGCCCCATGGCCTGAGAGTCCGAGGCGATCATCGAGATCACCCCCAGGTCCTGGAGGATGTCCTCGGCGGCGATGGTCTCGCGGCGGATGCGCGAGTCGGCGAAGGCCACGTCCTCGGGAATATTGGGGTCCAGGTGGTGACACACCATCAACATGTCGAGGTGCTCGTCGATGGTGTTAACGGTATAAGGTCGCGTCGGATTGGTCGAGGACGGCAGCACATAAGGCTTCGAGCAGGCGGTGAGGATATCCGGCGCATGGCCGCCCCCGGCCCCCTCGGTGTGATAGGTGTGGATGCCGCGTTCCTTGAAGGCGGCCAGGGTGTCTTCGACGAAGCCCGACTCGTTGAGCGTGTCGGTATGGATCGCCACCTGGACGTCATAGCGCTCGGCAACACTCAGGCAATTGTCGATGGATGCCGGGGTGGTCCCCCAATCCTCGTGCAGCTTGAGGCCCATGGCGCCGGCCTCGAGCTGGGCCTCCAGCGCCTCGGGCAGGCTGGCGTTGCCCTTGCCGAGCAGGCCGATGTTCATGGGCAGGTCATCCACCGCCTGGAGCATCTTGCCGAGGTGCCAGGCCCCTGGCGTGCAGGTGGTGGCGTTGGAGCCAGTGGCCGGACCCGTGCCGCCGCCGAGCATGGTGGTGATGCCGCTCGCCAGCGCCTCCTCCACCTGCTGGGGGCAGATGAAGTGGATATGGGCATCGATGCCGCCGGCGGTGAGGATCTTGCCCTCCCCGGCGATCACCTCGGTGCCGGGGCCGATGACGATCTCCACGTCCGGCTGGGTATCCGGGTTGCCGGCCTTGCCGATGGCCGCGATGCGCCCCGCCTGGAGGCCCACGTCGGCCTTGATGATGCCCCACCAGTCGAGGATCAGCGCGTTGGTGATCACGGTATCCATGACCGCCGCGTCGTGGCGCTGGCTCTGCCCCATGCCGTCGCGGATCACCTTGCCGCCGCCGAACTTCACCTCCTCACCGTAGTGAGTGGCATCGCGCTCCACCTCGATCCACAGCTCGGTGTCACCTAGGCGCACCCGGTCACCTGTCGTGGGACCGTACATGTCGGCATAGGCCTGACGGCTGATCTTCATGACGGTTCTCCCTGATCCGAGTCATCGGGTTGCGGGGCTCGCGCTGTGGCGGGCGCGGTAGATCGCGCGGCATCGGGCGCGGGTGACAGCTCGCCCATGACATCGCCGTGGAAGCCGAAGACGCGGCGCGCCCCGACATAGGGAATCAGCGTCACCTCACGCACCTGGCCGGGCTCGAAGCGGATCGCCGTGCCGGCGGCCACGTCCAGCCGGTAGCCCCGCGTGCGCTCGCGATCGAAGGTCAGGGCCGGATTGGTCTCGGCGAAGTGATAGTGGGAACCGACCTGGATCGGCCGGTCGCCGGTGTTTGCCACCTCGACGGTGATCCGATCGCGGCCCACACAGAGCTCGATCTCACCGTCCTGCAATTGGTACTGGCCTGGAATCATCGGCACTCCCCTCCTGTAATGTTGAAAACTGCGCGAGCGATGGTCAGGCAAGGCGGCGAGCAGCAAAAAAGCGGAGTTTACGTTTCGTAAATGAGCATTTTTTGCTGCGACGCCAACACGGCATGACCGAGCGCAGCCAGTTTTCAGACGATGGGCGTATGCACGGTGACCAGCTTGGTCCCGTCCGGGAAGGTGGCCTCGACCTGCACCTCGTCGACCATCTCGGCCACCCCTTCCATGACGTCATCGCGGGTCAGGATCTCGCGCCCAAAACTCATGAGGTCCGCGACGCTGCGCCCGTCGCGGGCGCCCTCCAGGATCTCGAAGCTGATCAGCGCCACCGCCTCGGGGTAGTTGAGCTTGAGACCACGATCGCGCCGCCGCTCGGCCAGCTGGGCTGCCGAGAAGAGCAGCAGCTTGTCCTTGTCTCTGGGGGTCAGTTCCATGGGGCATCTCCATCAAGAAAAGCAATCAGGTCAACCAGATCCTGGGGATATGGGCCGGCTGGCCGAGCAGCCTCGGCCGCAGGATCTCCCAGGCCTGGCGACACAGGCGCCAGGCCTCGTTGCGCTCGCCGCCCAGGTAGCGCAGCAGCAGCACCCCGTGGCGCACCGTCACCGCCCATCGCGGATTCGTCGGCAGACCATCGCGCAGCGCCTCCACGGCGTCCGGTTCGTCATCGAGCCCCACCGCCCAGAGCGTGGCCTGCACGCTGGCACCGCCCTGCCCCCAGCGGCCGGCAAAGCGCGGATGGATGGGGTCCAGCGGCTGACGCTCGAGCCACAGAGGCCGGCCGTTGCGGGTCAGATGGAAGCGCTGCTCGATGCGGCCACTGGTGAAGGGCAGCGCACTCGCCGGACGGCCCAGGGCCATCACCTCCCAGCCGAGGCAACGTGACGTCTCCGACAGGGCAATGGTGGTGCGCTGCTCGCCCTTCGAGCCGTCGAAGGCCAGGGTTTCCTGGGGCAGCCACTCGAGGACAGCCTCCTCGGCAACATCGAGGTGCGTGTGCTGCTGCCAGGCGACGCCATGGCTGTCGGCCCGGTAGAGCTTGTTGGCGGCCGGAGTGGTCAGCAGCGCATGAGCGCCCGCGCCGACCCGGGCGGTGATGGTCAGGGCGTCACCGCTGACCAGGCCGCCAGGCGGATGCAACAGGTAGACATGGCAGGCTCCCTGACGGCCCTCGGGGTGAAACGGGCGCTGCACCCGCAGCGGCCCGTGGTGGCGGGATCGCGTCATGCGGGTCACGCCGTCTCGGGGCTCGAAGGCCAGGTCCAGCGAGGCCGCCCAGTGGCGTCCGGCATCGAATCGATGACCCGAGATAGGCCCCGAGGCCGGCGATGGCGGTCCTGGCGTGAGTGTCGAGAAGGCCGTCATGGCAGTCCGCCCTGTCAGGAAAGTGGCAACTGCACTGACTTGAGCAAGGGCTGTACCAGAACGGTGAGAAATAGAATTACCCAAATATTTTCAATGGGTTGAACTGTCATCTCGGGAGCATAGACGGATCGCCGAAGCACCAGAAAGGGGCAGTCGGATAGCGAGGTGCACCAGAAGTGGCAAAGCTTCAAGAGCAGCCGTCCTTTTCTGGTGCATGCTCTGTAGCGCGACCCGGGGCATGATCTTGACAACAGCCCGAGACGATCAGGCGCGGCAAGGGCTAGACCGTCAGATGCTCGCGGATCAAGGCCTCGGAGAGTTCACCGATCTCGCCGCGCGCCACGGGGCGGCCCCGATCCATGATCACGAAGCGGTCGGCATACTTGCGGGCGAAGGGCAGCTTCTGCTCCACCAGCAGCACGCTGAGGCCATCCTCGCGGATCAGCCGGCGGATCACCTCGCCGATCTGGGCCACGATATTGGGCTGGATGCCCTCCCCCGGCTCGTCGAGGATCAGCAACCGCGGCTCGAGCACCAGGGCACGGCCGATCGCGAGCTGCTGCTGCTGGCCGCCGGAGAGGTCGCCGCCGCGGCGATGCTTCATCTCCTCGAGCACCGGGAAGAGATCATAGACTCGTGGAGGAATCCGCTTCAGGCCATCGCCTCGCGCGGCCAGGCCGGTGCGCAGGTTCTCCTCCACGGTGAGCAGCGGGAAGATCTGGCGTCCCTGGGGCACATAGCCGATGCCCAGCCGCGAGCGATCCTCGACCTTCCGCCGGGTCAGCTCCACATCGTCCGCATAGCGGATGCTGCCGGAGGCCACCGCCACCTCGCCCATGATCGCCTTCATCAGGGTGGTCTTGCCCACCCCGTTGCGCCCCATCACGCAGGTGCACTGACCGGTGGGCACCTCGAGGTCCAGGTCCCAGAGGGTGTGGCTCTCGCCGTAATACTGGTTGAGCGTCTCGATGGTCAGCATCAGGCGGCCTCCTCGTCGGGGTCGGCGCCCAGGTAGACCTCGACGACCTTCGGGTCATGGGAGACCTGATCCATGCTGCCCTCGGCCAGCACGCTGCCCTGGTGCAGCACCGTCACGGTGCGGGCGATGGAGCGCACGAAGCCCATATCGTGCTCGACCACCACCACGGACTGCTTGCCCTTGCCGGCAAGGCCCGTGAGCAACTCGGCGGTGCGCTCCATCTCCTGCTCGGTCATGCCGGCCACCGGCTCGTCGACCAGCAGCAAGCGGGGACGCTGCATCAGCAGCATGCCGATCTCCAGCCACTGTTTCTGGCCGTGGGAGAGGATGCCGGCCAGGCGGTGGCGGAGCTCGGTGAGCCCGACGGTGGTGAGGACCTCCTCGATGCGGTCGCGGATCTCGCCGGTCAGGCGCGCGGTGAGCGTGGGCAGGATGCGCTTGTCGGCCGCCATGGCGAGTTCGAGGTTCTCGAACACCGTCAGGGCCTCGAATACCGTGGGCTTCTGGAACTTGCGCCCGATGCCGAGGCTGGCGATCTCCGGTTCGCTCTTGGCCAGCAGGTTGTGGCGACTGCCGAACCAGACCGAGCCGCTGTCGGGTCGGGTCTTGCCGGTGATGATGTCCATCATGGTGGTCTTGCCGGCCCCGTTGGGGCCGATGATGCAGCGCAGCTCGCCATCGTCGATGGTCAGGTTGAGGTCATTGATCGCCTTGAAGCCGTCGAAGCTGACGGTGACGCCGTCCAGGTAGAGGATCGGGCCATGGCGAACATCCACCGGAGAGGCCGCCGGTACCAGGAAGTCGAAGACCCGGTCACGGTCGGCCAGGGAATGCAGGAAACTCATGCGGAGGCCTCCCGGGGCGCAGTGGGTTCAGGAGATGACGAGGGTGTCGGACGACGACGGCGAAGCCGATAGGCGAGCAGGCCGGCGATGCCCTTGGGCAGCAGCACCGTGACCAGCACGAACATGCCGCCCAGGGCAAACAGCCAGGCATCAGGCATCACTCCGGTGAACACCGTCTTGGCATAGTTGACCAGTATCGCGCCGATGACCGCGCCGTAGAGGGTCGCGCGCCCGCCCAGGGCCACCCAGAGCACGATCTCGATGGAGAAGATCGGCGAGAATTCGCTGGGGTTGATGATGCCCACCTGGGGGACATAGAGCGCCCCGGCGACCCCTGCCAGCATGGCCGAGACCACGAAGACGAACAGCTGGAAGCGCTCGACCCGATAGCCGAGGAAGCGGGTGCGCGCCTCGGCATCCCGGGTGGCCACGCTGACCCGGCCGAGCTTGCTTGAGACGATGGCCCGGCACAGCACATAGCCCAGGGCCAGGGCCACGCCGGTGGCCAGGAACAGGCCGAGTCGGGTGGCGTCGCTGCGCAGGTCGAAGCCCAGCAGCTCCTTGAAGTCCGTCAGCCCGTTGTTGCCGCCGAAGCCCATCTCGTTGCGGAAGAAGGCCAGCATCAGGGCGAAGGTCAGGGCCTGGGTGATGATCGAAAGGTAGACCCCGGTCACCCGCGACCGGAAGGCCAGGAAACCGAACACCAGCGCCAGCAGCCCCGGGGCCAGCAGCACCATCAGGAAGGCGAACCAGGCCATGTCGAAGCCCAGCCAGTACCAGGGCAGCGCGTCCCAGTCGAGAAACACCATGAAGTCCGGCAACAGCGGATCCCCGTAGGTACCGCGATCGCCGATCTGGCGCATCAGGTACATGCCCATGGCATAGCCACCCAGGGCGAAGAAGGCCCCGTGCCCCAGGCTCAGGATCCCGAGATACCCCCACACCAGGTCCACGGCCACGGCCAGCAGCGCGTAGCTCAGGTACTTGCCGAGCAGCGTCACGGTGTAGGTGGACACATGCAGCGGATGCTCTGCCGGCAGGGCCAGGTTGAGCAGCGTCACCAACGCCAGGGACGTGAGCAGGATGCCCAGGAAAAGCTGCGTCGCCCGTTCACGAAACGGTCGTGTGAGCCAAGAACTCGAGGAATGCATGAATCAGCCCTCCGCTGCCCGGCCCTTCTGCGGAAAGAGTCCGCGGGGGCGCTTCTGGATGAACAGGATGATGAAGACGAGCACCAGGATCTTGGCCAGCACGGCCCCGGCCCAGGGCTCAAGGACCTGGTTGATCACCCCCAGCGACAACCCGGCCACCAGGGTGCCCCAGAGGTTCCCCACCCCGCCGAACACCACCACCATGAAGGAGTCGATGATGTAGTTCTGGCCGAGGTTGGGCCCGACGTTGGTCAGCTGGGAGAGCGCCACGCCGGCAAGCCCCGCCACCCCCGACCCCAGGGCGAAGGTCATGATGTCCACCCGGGTCGCGCGGATGCCCATGGAGCGCGCCATGGCACGGTTCTGCGTCACCGCCCTCACCTCCAGGCCCAGGCGGGTGCGCCGCATCACCACCATCAGGCCGGCGAACACCAGCAGCGCGAAGCCCAGCACATAGAGGCGATTGAGGGTCAGCGACAGTCCCTCGTTGATCATCAGCGAGCCACTCATCCACTCCGGGCTGACCACGGTGCGATTGAGCGGCGAGATCACGGTGCGAACCAGCTGCTGGAGGATCAGGCTGACGCCGAAGGTGGCCAGCAGGGTCTCCAGGGGGCGACCCTTGAGGAACTGGATGACGCCACGTTCGATGGCGATGCCGGCCAGCGCCGCCACCAGGAAGCCGGCGGGAATCGACAGCACCAGTGCCAGGCCGGGCTGGCCGGGCAGCAGCTGCTGCATCGCCCAGGTGGTGTAGGCGCCGAGCATCATCAGCTCGCCGTGGGCCATGTTGATCACCCCCATCACGCCGAAGGTGATGGCAAGCCCGATGGCCGCCAGCACCAGCACCGACCCCAGCGACAGGCCGAAGTAGAGGGTCTCCAGGCCACTATTGATCCTGAGCTTCTGCTCGATGTCGGCAAGCGCCGAGCTGGCTGCTTCGGCGAGCGCAGGGTCGTCGCTGCGCGCCGCCGAACTGAGGGCCGCACGGGCCTCGGGGTTGAGACTTCCCGCCAACACATCGATCGCCACGGCATCGCCCTGCTCGAGCCGATGAATTGCCAGCCCCTGCGCCAGCAGGCGGCTGACCTCACCATCCCCTTCGTCCTGGAGCAGGCCCTGCAGGGGCGCCACCATGGCCTCGTCGACCCGCCCCAGCAGGTCGCGGGCCGCCTCGCGACGGGCACCGACGTCATCCACCCGCAGGTCGAGCACCGCCAGGACACTCTGCAGCTGGCCGCGCAGCGCATTGTTGATGCCGATGCGGTCGAGCTCACGGCGCGACATCTCGCCGAGGTCCTCGCCGGTCAGGGCATCGACCACCGGCCAGTTCCGGCCCCGGTTCTCGAGCACCACGACGAAGCGCCCGCTCTCCTTGTGGCGCTGCAATTTGCCGCCGAGCAGGGCCTCCAGCCAGCCACGGCTGCGCTCGTCGCCGCTGTCGATGATGGCCTCGATGGCTCCACCCATCCGGGCGTAGGACGCCGCATCGAGGGACTCCAGCAGGGACTGGCCAGTGTCGTTTTGGGTCTGGTCCTGTGCCTGGTCCTGGGCGTGGGCGGCCAGCGGCAGGCAGGCGAGCAGGCACAGGGCCAGCAGCCACCTGAGACAGAGGGGGATCTTCATGGACGTGTCCTGTGAATGATCGTCGAGTGGCGTGCCAACCTCACCGGGCCGCTTGTCGGCCCGGTGAGTCTGTCGGCGGGGTTCCGCGAAGGCGCGCGTGTACGCGATAGCGACCTCTTACTGGGCCTCACTGCCACCGCAGCTGCCCTTCACGACGTTGTAGTTGCCGCAGGACATGGGGGCACGCCAGTCGCTGATCAGGTCCTTCGAGCCTTCCAGGTAGTCGGACCAGGCATCGCCGGCCACGGTGGAGGGGGTCTCCCAGACGATCGAGAACTGGCCGTTGTCCTGGATCTCGCCGATCAGCACCGGCTTGGTGATGTGGTGGTTGGGCATCATCGCCGCATAGCCACCGGTGAGATTGGGCACGCTGACGCCGATGATGGCGTCCTTGACCTCATCGACCTCGGTCGTACCGGCCTTGCGTACCGCCTCGGCCCACATGTTGAAACCGATGTAATGGGCCTCCATGGGGTCGTTGGTCACCGCCATGTCATCGCCGGTGTACTCGATCCAGGCGTCGATGAAGTCGTAGTTGGCGTCGGTGTCGACGCTCATGAAGTAGTTCCAGGCGGCGAGGTGGCCGACCAGCGGTGCGGTGTCGATGCCGGTGAGCTCCTGCTCGCCCACCGAGAAGGCCACCACCGGGATGTCGGCGGCGTCGATGCCCTGGTTGCCCAGTTCCCGGTAGAAGGGGACATTGGCGTCGCCGTTGATGGTCGAGACCACCGCGGTCTTCTTCCCCTGGCTGCCGAACGCCTTGATCTCGGAGACGATGTTCTGCCAGTCCGAGTGACCGAAGGGGGTGTAGTTGATCATGATGTCCTCGTCAGCCACGCCATGCGACTTGAGGTAGGCATCGAGGATCTTGTTGGTGGTGCGCGGGTACACATAATCCGTGCCGGCCAGCACCCAGCGTTCCACACCGATGTTATTCATCAGGTAGTTCACGGCGGGGATCGCCTGCTGGTTGGGTGCCGCCCCGGTGTAGAAGACGTTCTCGGAGGACTCCTCCCCTTCGTACTGCACCGGATAGAAGAGCAGGCCGTTGAGCTCCTCGACCACCGGCAACACGGACTTGCGTGATACCGAGGTCCAGTTGCCGAAGATCACGTCGACCTCCTCCTGGGCCAGCAGTTCGCGGGCCTTCTCGGCGAACAGCGGCCAGTCCGAGGCCGGGTCCACCACGACGGCCTCCAGCTGGCGACCCAGCAGGCCGCCGTCGGCGTTCTGCTGTTCGATGAGCATCTCGACGGTGTCCTTGAGCACCGTCTCGCTGATGGCCATGGTGCCGGAAAGCGAGTGCAGGATACCGACCTTGATCGGATCCTCCTGGGCCATGGCGGGTGCCGCCACTCCCAGGCTCAGGAGGGACGCGGCCAGCCAGCGGGACGAACGAAAAGCGGATGACGGAATCATGAGAGCTCCTTGCGAACGATGTTGTTGTCGATGAGTCCAGGGCAGGAGGACATCGCGAACAATGCCTCTGGCATGTCATCGCAAGGGGTGTGCCACTTCGACAGGCTGCCGCATTTTGCTCGGCGAATCAGTCTATTGGAAGAAGCTCAACAAGGGACGGCAAGGGCCGTCGGGCGCCTTCCGGGAGCAGGCGCCCGCCCCGCTGCTCCCTCATCGCCCGACACCATGGTGCAACGCACCACGATGGGGCAACAGGGCCTGACGCAAGACGGGGGCGCCGGCCAGGCCGGCGCCCCCGTGGAACGCACAAAGCGTGAAGGGTGGGCAGGAGACGCTTGGGTGCTCAGTCGCCTTCCGGCCCCCCCGTGCCGGTGGTCACCTTCATGCGGCGGCGCAGGAGCGGGCCGACGATGTAGGGCAGGATCAGCCCCAGGCCGGCGAACACCCACAGGCCGATGGCAAGCCCACTGTCCCACAGGATGGTCCAGTCGCCGTCGGCGATGTCCATGGCGTGGCGCAGGTTCTTCTCCATCTCCGGCCCCAGCAGCAGGCCGAGGATCACCGGCACCAGCGGGATCTCCAGCTTGCGCAGCACGTAGCCGCCCACCCCGAAGGCCACCATGAAGTAGAGATCGAAGGTGGTGTTGCTGATCGAGTAGATTCCCACGAAGGCGATCATGGTCACGACCGGCAGCAGGTACATCGGCGGTACAGACAGCAGCTTGACGAAGATCCCGACCAGCGGAATGTTCAGGATCAGCAGCAGGAAGTTGCCGATCAGCAGCGCCGCGATCACGCCCCAGACGATGTCGGCGTTCTGGGTGAACATCAGCGGCCCGGGCGTGATGTTGAGCGAGATCAACAGCGCCAGCAGCACCGCCGTGGTGCCGCTGCCCGGCACGCCCAGCGTCAGCATGGGCACCAGCGCCCCGCTGGAGGCACCGTTGTTGCCCGCCTCTGGCCCGGCCACGCCGCGCGGGTCGCCCTGGCCGAAGAAGCCCTTCTTGCCGATCACCTTCTTCTCGAGGGTATAGCCGATGAAGCTACCCAGGGAGGCCCCTGCGCCCGGCAGCACGCCGGCGATGAAACCCAGCACCCCGCCCCGAATGCTCGACGGCAGAATGTTGCGGATGTCCTTCCATTTCAGCGTGAGCTTGTTGACGGCCATCTTTTCCTTGCCGCCACCGGCCTTCTCCTCGATGAAGAACAACAGCTCTGAGATGGCGAACAGGCCGACGATGGCGATGATGAAATCCACGCCCTCGTAGAGCTCCAGCACGCCGAAGGTGTAGCGCTGCACGCCGGTGTTGTCGATGCCGACGGTGGCGATCATCAGGCCGATGGCCGCCGCGACGACCGTCTTCATGGGGTTCTTGCCGGTGATGCCGCCCAGGGTGGCGAAGGCCAGCAGGAAGAGCGCGAAGTACTCGGCCGGTCCGAAGGTCAAGGCGAAGTCGGCCAGCAGCGGCGCCAGCAGGATCAGGCCGATGGTGGCGATCAGGCTGCCGATGAAGGAGGCCACGGCGGAGATGGCCAGGGCCTCGGAGGCCTTGCCCTGCTGGGCCATGGGATAGCCGTCCAGGCAGGTCATCATGGCCGGCTCGTCGCCGGGAATGTTGAGCAGGATCGAGGAAATGCGCCCGCCGTACATGGCGCCGGCATAGACCGAGGTCAGCATGATCATCGCGGTTTCCGGGGCGAGCCCCAGGGTGAAGGCCAGCGGGATCAGGATCGCCACCCCATTGGCGGGACCCAATCCCGGTAGCGCCCCGATCAGGGTCCCCAGGAAGGCGCCGATCAGCGCAAACATCAGGTTGTGCGGTTGCAGCGCGACGCCGAACCCGTCCATCAAGAAGCCAAGCGTTTCCATCAACTCACCTCCAGGAACGACAGCAGGCCCAGCGGCAACGCCAGGTCGAGGGCGAAGTTGAACAGCAGGTACACCACCACACCGGATACTGCCCCGGTGACATAGGCCTTGACCGGGCGAGACCCCATGCGCCAGCACAGGGTGCCCACGGCCAGGGTAGTGCTGATGATGAAGCCGAGCGGTTGCAGCAGCGCGGCGTAGAAGATCAGCACGACCACGGCGACGATCAGCTCGATGCCGGTGCGGCTCCAGGGCCAGGCGTTATCCGGGTCCGGCCGCACGATCATGTACAGGCTGGACAGGGCCAGAACGGCGGCCAGCAGTCGTGGAAAGGTTTCGGGGCCGACGGCCTCGGTCCCGCCGAAGGGTTCGTTGAACTGAGTGGTGCCCCAGCCGTACGCGACGGCCAGGACGATCATCAGTATTCCGAAGATGCGATCATTGAAGGTCATTACTGAATCAACCCGATGTCCTTGGAGAGCTGCTCGATATCATCGATCTGGTCCTTGACGAAGGACTCGAACTCACCGGCGCTCATGTGGAAAGGCATCAGGCCATTGTTGGTCATGACGTCCTTCCACTCCTGGCTGGCGTAGATGGTATCCATGGCGTCCACCCAGTACTGCTTCGCCTCGTCGGAGATGTCGGCCGGCATGTAGAAGCCACGCCAGTTGGGGCCGACGGCATCGATGCCTTGCTCCTTGGCGGTGGGGATATCGCTGTAATCGCCGGGCAGGCGCTCATCGGAAAGTATTGCCAGTACCCGGAGGTCACCGGACTCCATGAAGCCCTGGGCCTCGGTGATGTCGCCGGTGAAGGCATCGACGTGGCCACCGATCACCTGGGTCAGAGCCTCACCGCCATTGTTATAGGAGAGGTAGGGAATGCGCGGCAGCTCGTCGACCTCGGCCGCCTGAGCGGCGATCAGGACCTTGAGGTGATCCCAGCCGCCCTTGGCGCTTCCACCGGCAAACTTGACGCTGCGCGGGTCTTCCTTGAGGGCCTCCATCAGCTCGGGCAGGTCATCGTATTCGGAGTCCACGGATACGCCGATCACGCCATAGTCCGCGCCCAGCGCACCGATCCAATTGACCATGTCGGCGGTCATGCCCGGAAACTGGCCCTGGGCCAGGCGCGTGGTGGTCGCGGTGGAAGCGGCGACCAGCAGCTGCTCGTCGCCGGCACGCTTGCTGACGGTGTGCGCATAGGCCACCCCGCCGCCGGCGCCGGCCATGTTGATGGTCTGCACGCTGCGCGGCACGATATCCAGATCTTCCATCACCTTCCCCACGCTGCGGCAGGTGAAGTCCCAGCCGCCACCCGGATCGGCGGGTGCCAGGCACTCGACCTTGCCCTCGGGCTCGAAGGCGAAGGCTGTTGCGGCGGTGGTGGCGAGGGCAGTGATCGCTACCAGCTGGACGGGTCGCTTGAGGTTCATGGCGGGCGTTCCTCCTGACATCGGGCTTGTGAAGTCGTTATGTGATGATCGGCTTGCGGAACCTGTCGGCCTTCCTTACAATTCTGTAAGGCAGAACATCGTTCCTCAGGACAGAAAGTTAGGCCCCGGATCATGGAGCGTCAACGCTCCGGTGCCCGATTGCGACCAAAGTTCAAGGCCGCCGAGGTTCCATACCACCAGGGCGAAAGACATAACGGAGGCTCGATCCGCGATGGCACAGGACCGCGTCGAGGCCGTGGAGCGCGCACTGACCGTGCTCGAGGCCTTCGACTCCGCGCAGGAATACTTCACCCTGGCCGAGCTGGCCCAGGCCACCGGCTACTACAAGAGCACCCTGCTGCGCCTGCTCGGTTCGCTGGCCCGCTTCGACTACGTGCAGCGTGACGACCACGGCCGCTGGCACCTCGGCCATGCCCCGGTGCGCCTGGCGCGTCGCCACCTTCCCGGCCGGCACCTGGCGAGGCGCATCCAGCCCCTGCTGGCCCACCTGGCGAGCGAGTCCGGCGAGACCGCGACCCTGCTCGAGGTGGAGGACGGCATGGCGGAGTGTCGCCTGGTCACGCTGCCCGAGACCGCCCTGCGTCATGACCTGCACCCGGGCGACCGCTGGGCGGTGACGGAAGAACACGACCCGCGCCCGGCCTTGCCCGGCGGCGCCATGGTGTGCCAGGCGTTGCCCGGCGACGCCATCGAGCCGCCGCGCTGGCTGGCCCTCTCGGGCCCGGCCGGACGCCTGGATACGCACCGCGCCAGGGCCGCGCTGGAACATGCCGTCGCGGTGCTGGCGGCCGGCCCGGGACGCGACTCAGGGGAGACGGGGCCATGACGCTGCTGCTGGTGGAAGATGATGCCCTGCTGGCCGAGACGCTGACCGAGACCCTGCGCCTGGAGGGCCACGAGGTCTGTCACCTCGATGACGGCAGCGCGGCGCGTGAGCGTCTGACGGCGCCCGGCCACGGCGTCGCGCTGGTGCTGCTCGACCTCAACCTGCCGGGCTGTGGCGGGCTGGAGGTGCTCGAGGCCCTGCGCGCCCATGACCGCGCCACCCCCGTGTTGATCCTCACCGCCCGCGGCGCCGTGGAGGATCGGGTCCGCGGCCTCGACCTGGGCGCCGACGACTACCTGGCCAAGCCCTTCGCCCTCGACGAGCTCGAGGCTCGCGTGCGTGCCCTGCTCAGGCGCCGCAGCCCCGCGGCGGAGCTGACGGTGGGGCCCCTCACGCTCGATACCCGGCAGCAGCGCTTCACGCTCCAGGGCGAGCCGCTCACCCTGCCGCCCCGGGAGCAGCGCCTGCTCGCCTGCCTGATGCACCATGCCGGCACGCCGGTGGACAAGGTCCGGCTCGCCGAGGAGGCGTTCCAGGGCGACGCCATGGGCGACAACGCCATCGAGGTCTATGTGCATCGGCTGCGCAAACGCCTGGCCAACAGCGCCGTGGCCCTGCGCACGGTGCGCGGCCTGGGTTATCTGCTGGAGGCCCAGTGACCCGCGGCGACAGCCTCTCTCGCCGCCTGCTGGTCTGGCTGCTGCTGCCGCTGCTGGTGCTGGGCAGCCTGATGCTGCTGCAGGCCTGGTTCGAGGCGCGACGCACCGCCGATCGCGCCTTCGACCGCCTGCTCGAGGCCGCCTCCCTGGCCATCGCCGAGCAGGTACAGTGGCAAGACGATCGCCTGTGGCTCGACCTGCCGCCGGCGGCGCTGGAGATGCTGGCCACCGATGCCGAGGAACGGGTGTTCTATAGCCTGGTCGACCGCCGCGGCCGCATGATCACCGGCAACGCCGAGCTGCCGGGGGATGACCGCGAGGCGGTGTCGGACGACGACACCCTGCTCTACCGCGACGTCACCTGGCAGGGCCTGTCGCTGCGCCAGGGGGTGCGTCGCACCCGCCTCGAGGACTGGCAGCTGCGTGAGCCCTTCGAGGTGCGCGTCGCCCACAGCCGCGAGGGGCGTGATGCCCTGGCCGCCGAGCTGTGGCGGGCCAACCTGGCGATGATCCTGGCCATGGCGGCGCTGGCGATCGTCGCGCTGCTGCTGGCGATCCGCACCGCCCTGGCACCGCTGACCCGCCTGCGCCGGGCGATCCGCAGCCGCGATCCGCGCACCCTCGCCCCGCTGGAGCTTCGCCTGCCGCGCGAGCTCGCCGAGCTGCGCGACACCGTCAACGACCTGCTCGCCCGGATGCGGCGGGTGCGCGCCAACCAGGAACGCTTCATCGGCGATGCCTCGCACCAGCTGCGCACGCCGCTGGCGGGGCTGTCGGCACGCGCCGAGCTCGCCCTGCGCCAGGACGACCCGGTCCGCTGGCGGGAGGCCCTGGTCGCCATGCAGGCCACCAGTACCCGCACCGCGCGACTGGCGATGCAGCTGCTGTCGCTGACGCGGCTGGCCAACCCCGAATACCGCCCCGAGCGCGCGCCGCTGTCGCTCAACGCCATCGCCCGGGAGGCGGTACGCGAGCACTGGACGGCCTGCCACCGGGCGGGGGTCGACCTGGGTGTGGCGAGCGCCGCGGCCGACGTCGAGATCCTCGGCATCGATTGGCAACTCGCCGAGGCGCTCGGCAACCTGATCGACAATGCCCGTCGCTACGGGGCGCGGCACGTCACGATCCGGGTCGGCGAGCAGCCGCCGAGCCTGGCCGTCGAGGACGACGGCCCGGGGATTCCCGCGGCGCGGCGCACGCTGATGCTGCGCCCCTTCCATCGCGATCGCGACGACCTGGAGGGCTCCGGGCTGGGGCTCGCCATTGTCGACGGCATCGCCCGCACTCACGGGGCGCGGCTGGCCATGTCCGCCGGCCCTGGCGGCGTCGGGCTTCGCGTGACGCTACGATTCCCCGGAGACACCCCATGAGCCCCCGACGCCCCTCGATGACGCCTTTCCTACGCCGCGCCGGGCGCCGCCGGCTCGCATGGCTGCTGGCATTTCCGCTCGCGTTGCCGCTTACGTTCTTGTTGGCGTTCTCGTTGGCCATTCCCGCCGTCCACGCCGAGGAGAGTCTGCGCTACCCCGCCACGCCCGGTGGCGACGCCACCTCAGCCCTGGTGATTCACGGCGCCCTGGACCTCCCCCAGGTGCGACCGCTGCTGGACGCCTTCCACCGCGACCATCCCCAGTTCGCGATCCACTACCGCAACCTGACCACCCTGGCCCTTCACGAGCGCTTCCTGAAGGCGCCCGCGGAAGCCGACGTGCTGATCTCCTCGGCCATGCCCTGGCAGTATCGCCTGGCCAACGACGGCCAGGCCCAGCCGCTCCAGACTCCCGCGGCCAGGCGCTGGCCGGCCTGGGCCCGCTGGCGCAGCGAGCTCTTCGCCGTCACCTTCGAGCCCATCGTGATGGTGGTGAACGAGGCGATCATCGAGCGCTTCGGCGAGGTTCGCAGCCACGCCGACCTGCTGGCGTTGCTGGAGCGCCAGAGCGAGTCGCTGCGCGGTCGCGTGGTGACCTACGACCCGGCCATCAGCGGCGCGGGCTATACCTATGCCATCGAGGAGTCGCGGCTCTCGCCGCGCTACTGGGAGCTGGTGGCGGCACTCGGCGAGGCCGAGGCCGCCCTGGCGGGGACCACCGGGGAGATGCTGGAGGGATTGATCGAGGGTCGCTATCTGGTGGGCTACAACCTGCTGGGCAGCTACGCCCGGGAACGCCTGGCCGACCATCCACGGCTCAAGATCGTGGTGCCCGAGGACTACGCGCTGGTCACCCAGCGCCTGGCCCTGGTGCCGCGCCTGGCGCCCCACCCCGAGGCGGCCCGGCGGTTCCTCGACTACCTGATCGGCGAGACGGGTCAGGGGGTGTTGGCACGCGAGACGACGCTGGGCGCCATTCACCCCTCGCTCGAGGGGCCGGGCACGGCGGCCGCGTTACGACGGCAGCGCGGCGAGGCGCTGCGACCCATCACACTGGGCCCCGGCCTGCTGGCGACCCTGGACGATCTCAAGCGAGAGGCGCTATTGACGCGCTGGCGACGCGAGTTCATGCGACGCCAGCGCCGCTGAACCATCGCCGGCGGATGATTCAGCGGACGAAGGAGATCTCCACCGGCACGGTGCCCCGCTTGAGCATGCCGAGCGCCTTGGCGGCCCGCTTGGAGAGATCGATGATGCGCCCCTTGGCATAGGGCCCACGATCATTGATCAGCACCTCGACCTCGCGTCCGGTGTCTTCACGAGTCACCGTGACCCGGGTGCCGAACGGCAGCGTGGGGTGGGCGGCCGTGAGGGCCTGCTGGTCGAAGGGCTCGCCACTCGCCGTGGTGCGGCCCTGGAAGCGGTCGCTGTAGTAGGACGCCACCCCCTGCTGGGTCTTGGCCTCGGTCTCGTGGGCCTGCCCCGTGCCGGCGCAGCCGGCCATCAGCAACCCCGCCACGCAGCAGGTCAGAATCAGTCGGGAGCGAATCCCCATACGGTCACCTCATGACGTACCGTGTTGCGCCGAATCTCGCGTCCAGCGATCAGGCGCCATGGTCGAGGGTTGGCGGCGAAGGGTGCTTGCCCTCCAGCCAACCGGAGCTGTTGGCCCGTGCCTGGTCGAACCAGGCCAGCCGATCGTGCAGTGTCACGACACCGCCAACGACGATCAGCGTCGGCGGTCGGATAGTAACCACTTCGCCTGCCGGCGGCAACTGCTCCAGGGTGCCGACGTGCACCCGCTGGCGTGACGTGGTGCCCTGCTCGATCAGCGCCACGGGGGTCTCGGGCGCCAGGCCGTGGCGGCAGAGCTGCTCGCCGATCAGCGCCAGGCTCCCCAGCCCCATGTAGAACACCAGGGTCTGGCCGGGGCCAGCCAGCGTCGGCCAGTCCAGGTCGCTGCTGCCGTTGCGCAGGTGACCGGTGACGAAGCGCACCGACTGGGCGTGATCGCGATGAGTCAGCGGGATGCCGGCATAGGCCGCACAGCCCGAGGCGGCGGTGATGCCGGGCACCACCTCCACCATGATGCCCGCCTCGACCAGCGTCTCGAGTTCCTCTCCGCCGCGACCGAAGATGAAGGGATCGCCGCCCTTGAGGCGAACCACCCGCTTGCCCGCCCGTGCCCAGTCGACCAGGGCCTGATTGATGCCGTCCTGGGGCACGCTGTGCCGCGAGCGCTCCTTGCCGACGTAGAGGCGATGGGCCTCGGGCCCCGCCAGGGCCAGGATCTCGTCGCTGACCAGCCGGTCATGGAGGATCACCTCGGCGGCCTGGAGACGCCGCCACGCCTTGAGGGTCAACAGTTCCGGATCTCCCGGGCCGGCCCCGACCAGGCTGACACAACCCGGCGGGAAGGCCGAGCCCGCCGGCATCCCCGCCGCCGCCTCGTCTCGCCCCATCGCACGCTCGGAACCGGTCTGCATATTCCAACAACCTCAGTAATCATTGATGATTTATGCATTATGGTAATTAACGGGCGGCTCGGATACCACGACTCCCTTAGCACAAGGCTATAACCGATGGTTTCAGCATCGAGAGCCCAGAGCCAATGGCCCTAGAGCTGGGGGTGCAGGGCCGATAGTTCACTTCCCTCGCCCGAAACGACATCGCCCCCGCGGGGCGGGGGCGATGTTGACGCGTTCGATAAGGCCGGCTCAGGAGCAGAGCGTTCGCCGCAGACGGGGGCTTGCGAGTTCGCCAAGCAGGGTAACCGCCACCAGGATCGCCAGCAGCCAGGGCCAGTGCAGGCCGAATTCCACGCGAGTGATGCCCAAAGCATCGACGAAGATCATCAGGATCCCCAGCGGGCTGACGTAGCGCACCATGAACAGCCAGAGCGCATGCCAGCCAGGCGACAGGCCGAGCTCTTCCCGGAAGGACTCACTTTTCAACACGAACCCGGCCAGCACCACCATGCCCAGGCCGCCCAGCGGCATCATCCAGCGCGAGGTCAGGTAATCGAGCCAGTCGAAGAAGTGCTTGCCGTAAAGGGTCCAGTCGGCACCGACGTTGAAGGAGAGCATCGCCAGGGTGCTGACCAGCCACAGCGCCAGGCCGGTGCCCCAGGAGGCGCTGCGCCGCGAAAGTCCCTTGTTGTCGCACAGCCACGAGACCGTGGCCTCAACCATGGAGATCGACGAAGTCAGCGCGGCCATGGAGAGCATCACGAAGAAGAGGATGCCGAACAGGGTGCCCATGGGAATGGCCTGGAAGGCCAGCGGCAGGCTCATGAAGATCAGGCCGGGGCCGCTGCTAGGACTCATGCCGTTGGCGAAGATCACCGGGAAGATCGCCAGCCCCGCCATCAGCGCCACCACGGTGTCGGCCAACGCCACAGAGAGCGTGGTACGCGCGATCGAGGTGGTCGCAGGCAGGTAACTGCCGTAGGTGAGGATGGCACCGGAGGCCAGCGACAGGGTAAAGAAGGCATGGCCCAGCGCGGCCAGCATGCCCTCGCTGGAGAGGCGGCCGGCATCGAAGGAGAACAGGAAGTCGACCGCCGCCGGGAAGCCGCCGGAGAACACGCCATAGCCGATCAGCAGCATCAGCATCAGCACCATGCCGGGCATCATCCAGCTGACGCTCTTCTCGATGCCGGCCTGTACGCCCTTGCCGACGATCACCATGGTCGCCACGGTGACCAGGGTGCTCCAGAACCCGAGGTTCAGGGGGCTTGCGTTGTTGGCCCCGAAGATCGCCGCCATCTCGTCGACGCTGCTGCCAGACAGGCCGCCGCTGAGCATCTTCCAGAGGTAGGAGAAGGACCAGCCCGCCACCACGACATAGAACGACAGGATCAGAAAGCCGCACAGCATGGCCATCCAGCCGAGCAGCGACCAGGCCGAGCCGCGGCCCGACTCGGCGATGACGCGGCGCAGGGCGTCGACGGGGCTGCCGCGGCCACGACGCCCCAGGGCGATCTCGGTCATCATCACCGGCACCCCGACGGCCAGGATGCAGGCAAGATAGACCAGCACGAAGGCGCCGCCGCCGAACTCGCCGGTGATATAGGGAAACTTCCAGATATTGCCCAGGCCCACGGCGGAGCCAGTCGCCGCCAGGATGAAGCCCCAGCGGCCGAGCCACTGAGTTCGGGGTTGTGCGTTCGTTGTCATATCACACCAGGGGTCACGGAGCTTATTTCCGACACCGCGAGGCATCGCCAGCAGGCCACTATTGTGACGGATTTTATCGTGATTGGGCAGACGCACGGCTGATTGTGCTGCCCATGTCCGTCAGGGCCTGACGAAAATGCGCTGCCAACCGCATAACGCGTCAGCACGGGGGCAGCCAACCCTGGCCGCGCGGCACGGCATGGCGGCGGGAAGCGTGCCGACGAGACGATGACCCGCGCCGCCGATGACCTCCTGCTGGTCGGCAGGGACATTCTGTACCACGCGTCACGCCCCACGGTTCAAGCCGGCTGGTCTATGCTGGTCTATGCTGGTCTTCAAAAGTGGTATTGGCGCGACACCACCCGTGAGTTCGTCAGCCTGTCAGCCAGCACGCGCCCGGGAGGACACCATGACCAGTGACGCCCCCATCGGACCGATCACCCTGCCCGACACCCGGGCCAGGCGCGTCGTCGAACGCCTGCTGGAGGGATCCGGCGTCACGCTTAACGGTGAGGCTCCCCAGGATATTCGCGTGCTGCATCCCGACGTCTTCTCGCGAATCCTCCACCAGGGCACGCTGGGACTCGGCGAGTCCTACATGGAGGGCTGGTGGGAGTGCGAGCGCATCGACCAGATGGCCACCCGAATGCTGCTGCACGGCCTGGGCCAGCATGCCCGCACGCCGTCTGAAAAGCTCATCTACCGCCTGCAGTCGGGGTTTCGCAACCTGCAGAGCAAGACCCGCGCCTATATGGTCGGCGAGGTGCATTACGACCTGGGCAATGATCTCTTCGAGCGCATGCTCGACGAGACCATGTGCTACTCCTGCGGGTACTGGAAGGAAGCCGATGATCTCGCCGCCGCCCAGCGGGCCAAGCTCGAACTGGCGTGTCAGAAGCTCGACCTGAGGCCGGGCATGAGGGTGCTCGATATCGGCTGCGGCTGGGGCAGTTTCGCCGAGCATGCGGCCCGACACCACGGCGTGGAGGTCACCGGCATCACCATCTCTCGGGAGCAGGCGGCCCTGGCCCGTGAGCGCTGCGCCGATCTGCCGGTGGAGATACTGCTGCAGGATTATCGCGACCTCGACGGCCTCTTCGACCGGATCGTCTCCATCGGCATGTTCGAGCACGTCGGGCACCGCAATTACGGCACCTATTTCGAGACCATCCTGCGTCTGATGCCGTCAGACGGCCTCTTCCTCCTGCATACCATCGGCGCCAACCGCTCCCAGATATCGGCAGATCCCTGGATCCATCGCTACATCTTCCCCAACGGGACCCTGCCCTCGGCCATGCACATCGCTCGCGCCAGCGAGGATCACCTGCTGATGGAGGACTGGCAGAACTTCGGTCCGGACTACGACCGGACGCTGATGGCCTGGCTGGCCAATGTCGACGCCCACTGGCACGAGATCGCTCCGCGCTACAACGAGCGCACCCGCCGGATGTTCCGCTACTACCTGTCGGTGTGTGCCGGCGCCTTTCGCGCCCGTCATCTCCAGCTCTGGCAGGTGGTGTTTTCTCGCAGGCGCACCCGACGATACGACGCACCGCGCTGATCCGCGAACATCCAGTTTGTCGCGAGTGAAATAACGGATAAAGCAAAGCCTGCTAATTGTCGGCGATCGCCTACACCACAAGACCGATAGGCGGTCATCATGCATCACTGCATAATATAAGGATTGCATAGAGTAGCGTGTTCCGATTGCGCGAGCACAGTAACGCCTAAGTTGCCGCTGGGCATGAAGAAAAAACCATAATCGCCGTATGCAGCGGGGATACAAGGACAACCGCATGCCCTCCAATGATGTCCTGCCTGACAGACACCTCTTGCATACCCAGTCACTGACCGAGCTGGCCGGGCAATTGCCGGGCGTCATCTTTCAGCTGCATCGCACGCCCGATGGCCACCTGCACTTCCCCTACCTGGCCGGCGGCGACACTGAGCTGGATAACCTCGACCACCGGGACCTGGCACACAATGCCCTGCCCGCCCTGGAACGCCTGGTAGAACCTGCCCGCCCTGGAACGCCTGGTAGAAACAGACCACCCGCGACTGATGGCGGTGATCGAACGCTCGGCGCGCTCGGGAACCCCCATCGCCACTACGTTCAGGCTGCGTCTGCAAAGGAATCGCTTGAGCTGGATCGCCGTTCGCGCCCAGCCTCGCCGGGTCGAAAGCGGCACGCTCTGGGTCGGCCTGATGATCGATATCAGTGAACAGATGATCGAAGAAGACCGCCTGCGCAGGCTCTCGGATACCGACGACCTGACCGGCCTGGCCAATCGACGCAAACTGAGAAAACGCCTGGACGAGGAACTCTCGCTGAGCAATCGGCACGGCCTCCCGCTGTCGCTGATGATGCTGGATCTCGACTATTTCAAGTCGATCAACGATACCTGGGGGCACCTGCAGGGCGATCAGGTGCTGCGTGAGCTCTCCAGCCTCTGCGAGGGAATCCTGCGCGAGGAGGATCTGATGGCCCGGCTCGGCGGCGAGGAGTTCGCGGTACTGCTCCCCCTGACCCCCGAGTCGTTCTGCCGGCAGCTGGCGGAGCGACTCCGACAGCAGATCTCCGAGCATGACTTCGGCGTCGGGTGCGGTCAGATAACCGTCAGCATCGGCATCGCCCAACACCGTGTCGGCGATACCCGCGAGAGCTTCATGCAGCGCGTCGATGACAGTCTCTATGCCGCCAAACATGGCGGGCGCAATTGCGTCATGGCCAGCGCATAGTCCTGCCAAAAAAGCCCTTCAAAAAAGCCCTGCAAAAAAGCCCTGCAAAAAGCCCCGTAACACAGCCCCGCAACATGGGTTCGATCCCGGTCCTGCCGTGAGAGAAGCTTGATCCTGGTCCTGGGGGACGAAGCCGAGACCTGCCTCAGAGCCAGAAAGCGGACGAGCGCGTTATACTGGACGGATCCTCAGTGAATCTCCAACGACTCGGCAGGGAGAGCCCCATGATCCAGCAGACGCTCGCACAGGTCTTCGGCTACGACGACTTCCGCCCCGGCCAGCGGCCGGTGATCGAGGCGATCGTGGCCGGCCGCTCGGCGGCGGCCATCTTCCCCACCGGCTCCGGCAAGTCGCTCTGCTATCAACTGCCCGCCCTGCACCTCCCGCACCTGACGCTGGTGATCTCGCCCCTGCTGGCCCTGATGCAGGACCAGCTGGCCTTCCTGGCGCGCCACGGCATTGCCGCCGCCAGCCTCGATTCCAGTCAGAGCCGCGAGCAGGCAGCGGCGGTGATGGAGGGCGTCAAGCGCGGCGATATCCGAATCCTGATGGTCTCGGTCGAGCGCCTCAAGAACGAGCGCTTCCGGGCCTTCATCCGCCGCGTGCCGATCTCGCTGATGGTGGTGGACGAGGCCCACTGCATCTCCGAATGGGGGCATAACTTCCGGCCGGACTACCTCAAGCTGCCCGCCTACCGCCGGGAGTTCGGCATTCCGCAGACGCTGCTGCTCACCGCCACGGCCACGCCTCGGGTCATCGACGACATGCGCAGCCGCTTCGACATCGCGCCGGAGGACGTCACCGGCACCGGCTTCTATCGCGCCAACCTCGACCTGCAGGTCTCCCCGGTGCCCGCCGAACAGCGACCGCGCCGGCTGGTGGAGTGGCTGCGGCCGAAATTCACGCCGGGGCCGCCCGAGCCCACCATCGTCTACGTCACCCTGCAGCAGACCGCCGAACGCCTGGCCGCCTACCTCGAGAAGGCCGGCCTGCAGGCGACAGCCTACCACGCGGGGCTCGACGCCGAGCGACGCGACGCGATCCAGCGGGACTTCATGGCGGGGCATACGCCCTGCATCGTCGCCACCATCGCCTTCGGCATGGGCATCGACAAGGCCGACATCCGCAACGTGGTGCACTTCGACCTGCCGAAGTCCATCGAGAACTACAGCCAGGAGATCGGCCGTGCCGGCCGGGATGGCCTGCCCTCGAACTGTCTGATGCTGGCCGGGCGAGATCATCTCGAGGTGCTGGAGAACTTCGTCTATGGCGATACGCCGGAGCATCACGGCATTCGTCGCGTGATCGACACCTTGCAGGCCGCCGGCGGCGAGTGGGAGCTGATGCTCAATGCCCTGTCGCGGCACAGCAATATCCGCCCCCTGCCGCTCAAGACCCTGCTCGTGCAGCTCGAGCTGCGCGGCATCATTGCCCCGCGCTACAGCTACTTCGCCGACTACCGCTTCCGCCTGGCGGATGAGCCGGAGACGCTGGTGGCACGTTTCCAGGACGAGCGGCGCGCCTTCGTCCAGGCAATTCTCGACGCCTCATCCCGGGCCCGCACCTGGTACACCCTCGACTTTACCGCCCTGGAGGCGCTGGGCGGCGAGCGCGGGCTCGATACACGCCGCGGGCGCGTCATCACCGCCCTGGAGTACTTCGTCGAGAAGGGCTGGATGACGCTGGAGAGCAAGCAGATGACCGAGGTCTATGAGGTGCTCGCCCGGGAGGCCGACCCGGCGGCGCTGACCGATGACCTCTCCCGCTATTTCCGCGACAAGGAGAGCGCGGAGATCGAGCGGCTCGAGGCCATGCTGGCGCTCTTCGAGAGCGACGGCTGCCTCAGCCGGCGGCTGGCCGACTGGTTCGGTGATGCCCGGGCGCCCGAGCGCTGCGGCCACTGCTCGGCCTGCCGAGGCCAGGTGGCGCACCTGCCCGCCGCCGCGAAGGCGGCGCCTCCGGCACTCCAGGACCTCGATGCGCTGTGCGCTCCCTTCCTCAAGCGACTCGGCGAGGCCGGCGAGGGTCACCCGGCCACGCCGGACCTGCTGACGCGCTTTCTCTGCGGCATCACCGCCCCGCTCTTCACGCCGCTGAAGGCGCGCCAGCTGCCAGGCTTCGCCGCCCTCGAAGGGCTTCCCTATGGCGCGGTGCGCGAGCGGGTCGCCGAACGCCTGCCCCGGATGGCGACGCCCTCTGCTGCTCGCTGAGCGAGGCCTGCGCGCATGCATCAGGCTTCGCGGGGCGCAAGGCGTTGCGGACGGGGCATCGGCTTGACGCCCCGGCCCTGCTGCACGACCTTTCTCGACAGGAGATCGGCGTGATGCATCACGCCGAGACCGCCCCTTTCGACGACCAGGAGGAGACCATGAGCCAGCTTTCCGACCAGCCATGCGAGGCGTGCCAAAAGGACGCTCCCCATGCGACACAGGCCGAGATCGAGAAGCTTGGAGCCGAGATCCCCGAGTGGCAGATCGTCGAGCGCGATGGCATCATGAAGCTAGAGCGGAGCTTCACGTTCCGCGATTTCCAGCAGGCCCTCGACTTCACCCATCGCGTCGGCGAGATCGCCGAAGAGGCTGGACACCATCCGGCCCTCTTGACCGAATGGGGCAAGGTCACCGTGACCTGGTGGTCGCACGAGATAAAGGGCCTGCACAAGAACGATTTCATTCTTGCCGCCAGAACTGACGAGGTAGCGACATAAATGTTCGAGAAAATTGAGCGGGTTCCCGGGGACGCCATCCTCGGTCTGATCGAGGCCTTCAAGAAGGACACCAATCCGCAGAAGGTCGATCTCGGCGTGGGCGTCTACAAGGACGACCAGGGCAACACCCCGGTCATGCGCGCCGTGAAGGAAGCCGAGGCCCTGCTGCTCAAGAACGAGACCACCAAGACCTACATCGGCTCGCACGGCGCGCCGGCGTACGGCCAGGCCGTGCTACCCATGGTGCTTGGCGAGGGCTCACCGGTGCTCGAGGCCGGTCGCGCCAGTGCTACCCAGTCCCCCGGCGGCACCGGCGCCCTGCGCCTGGCGGCAGACTTCATCGCCAAGCAGCTGCCCGGCAAGGACGTCTGGGTCAGCGATCCGACCTGGCCGAACCACCTGGGCATCTTCCCGGCCGCCGGCCTGACGCTGCACAAGTACCCCTACGTCGATGCCGAGAACCGCCTGGACTTCGACGGCATGCTCGGCGCGCTCAAGCAGATTCCGGAAGGCGACGTGGTGCTGCTGCATGCCTGCTGCCACAACCCCACCGGCTTCGACCTGTCCCAGGCCCAGTGGCAGCAAGTGCTGGAAGTCGTCCGCGAGCGCAACCTGCTGCCGCTGATCGACTTCGCCTACCAGGGCTTCGGCGCGGGGCTGGACGAGGACGCCTATGGGGTGCGCCTGCTGGCCGAGAACCTCGATGAGGTGATCATCACCAGCTCCTGCTCCAAGAACTTCGGCATCTACTGCGAGCGTACCGGCTGCCTGATCATGGTGGCCAAGGATGCCGAGCAGATGGAGAACGTCCGCTCCCAGGTGGCTATCGTCGCCCGCGAGAACTACTCCAACCCGCCGGCCCATGGCGGCGCCATCGTCAGCGAGATCCTGCATTCGGCCGAGCTTGCCACCGTCTGGCGCGAGGAACTCACCGAGATGCGTGATCGCATCAACACGCTGCGTCGCGACTTCGTCGAGGCCCTGAAGCCCTATGGCCTGGACCAGAAATATGCCTGCGTCGCCGAGCAACGCGGCATGTTCTCCTACACCGGCCTGACGCCCGAGCAGGTCGATCGCCTGCGTGACGAATTCGGGATCTACATGGTGCGCTCCGGTCGCGCCAACGTGGCCGGCTTCTCGCACGCGAACCTGCCCTACCTGGCCAAGGCGATCGCCGCGGTCAACTGATCTCGGCCATCCCCCAACCGACGTCGCCCGGGCCAATGGCCCGGGCGACGTGCGTTACGGCCAAGCCGCTCATGCCGCGTAGCGGGAGACCCCCAGGCCGCTGGGATCGATGGCCGGCGCCTTGCCGCTCATCAGGTCGGCCAACAGCTGGGCGCTGCCACAGCTCATGGTCCAGCCCAGGGTGCCGTGGCCGGTGTTGAGCCACAGGTTGTCGACCGAGGTGGCACCGATGATCGGCGTGGAGTCCGGGGTCATCGGGCGCAGGCCGGTCCAGAACTCGGCGCGACCCACGTCGCCTCCCTCGGGGAAGACATCGCTCACCACCATGGCAATGGTGGCCCGGCGCTTTTCCAGCAGGCTCAGGTCGAAGGAGGCCAGCTCCGCCGTACCGCCCACCCGGATGCGATCATCGAAGCGCGAGATCGCCACCTTGTAGGTCTCGTCCATCACCGTGGACTGAGGGGCGCCGCCGTCGTCGGTGACCGGCACGGTCAGGCTGTAGCCCTTCACCGGGTAGATCGGCAGACGGATACCCATGTCCTTGACCAGGAACGGCGAGTAGCTGCCCAGACAGACCACATAGGCGTCCGCGGTCAACTCACCCTCGCTGGTCACCACGCTCTCGATGGTCCCGGCGCTGCGCTTGAGGCGCTGGATATCGACGTTGAAGCGGAACTCGACGCCCAGCCGCTCGCGGCAGTAGTCTGCCAGCCGATTGGTGAAGAGGTAGCAGTCACCGGTCTGGTCGTCCGGCAGGTGCAGCCCACCGACGAACTTGCCCGGCACACGACCAAGCGCCGGCTCGATGCCGGCGATCTCGTCGGCATTGAGCAGCTTGTGACGCACGCCGCACTGTTCCAGGACTCGCATGTCCTTGGCCACGGCTTCCACCTGACTCTCATGGCGAAACAGCTGCATCAGGCCGCGCTGACGATCCTCGTAACCAATACCGGTATCATCACGCAGGGCATTGATGCAGGTGCGGCTGTGTTCGGCCACGCGCACCATGCGCTCCTTGTTGACCATGTAGCGCTCTGGGTCGCAGTTGCCGAGCATCTGCATCATGAAACGCGCCATGCTCGGATCCATCTTGGGCTGGATCTTGAGCGGCGCATGCTCCTGGAACATCCACTTGACGGCCTTCTGGGGAATACCCGGGGCCGCCCAGGGCGAGGAGAAGCCGAAGGAGACCTGGCCGGCGTTGCCGTAGCTGGTTTCCAGCGCCGGTGACGGCTGGCGATCCACCACCGTGACCTCGTGGCCCTGCCGAGCCAGGTAATAGGCGCTGGTGACGCCGACGACGCCGCTGCCGAGAATCAGTACCTTCATGCGCTTGCCCTTCTGCCGAGTGATGAGATCAACAAGCCCAGCAGTATAGGGACAATCCACCAGCGAATTCGTCCAAAAAGCCTCCTTAAAGGAAGGCTTAATCATGTTTTTTGTCTTATTGACGGGTTTAAATGCTCTATATTCTTTAATTTATAGAATATTTAACTACGTGGCATTGGACGGCTGACGGCGCGGGCTGGCCAGGATACGCCTCAGCACCTGCCAGGCCGCCAGGCCCGCCAGCAGGTTGCCGATCGCCGCCCCCATCGCCAGGCCCATCAACTCACCCAGCCACGCACCAAGCCAGAGACACGGCAGGTAGAAGACGAACAGCCGAGCACTCGACATCAGCATGGCACGCAGCGGCCAGCCCAGGGCATTACCGGCCGAAACCACGATCATGCAGACCCCCAGCGCCGCATAGCTTGGCAGCAGGAAGCGAATCAGGATCGCCAGGTCGTCGCGCACCTCGGGATTACCGGACAGCGCGAGGGCGAGCCACGGCGATGCCAGCGCCATGATCACGCCCAGCGACAGCTGCCAGAGCACCACCACCCTTAGCGCGAGGCGCATCAGCCGATGCACCTGCTCCCAGTCCCCCGCCCCGTAGCAGCGTCCGAGCCAGGGCGGCAGAGACATCGTCATGGCCAGCACCACCATCAGCGACAGAGTCTCCAGGCGGCTGGCCAACCCCCAGGCCGCCACCTGAGGCTCGCCGAGGGAGGCCACCACCGAGATCGCCAGCATCGCCGCCAGGGGCGGCATCAGCTGGCTGATCATCGCCGGGCCGGCGATACCGACGAAGGGCATGAGCGAGCGCTGCATCTCCTCGACCAGTCCCTCGGCCGCGAGCCACGCCTTGTCACGCAGGCGCTGTGCCAGCAGCAGCAGGCCGATGGCGAAGGCGATCGTGGTCGCCCAGGCAGCACCCGGCAGGCCGAGCCCGTCCCAGGTCCCGACACCGAAGATCAGCAGCGGGTCGAGCACCAGGTTCACCAGGCTCGTGATCACCATCATCTTGCCCGGCAGCCAGGTGTCGCCGTGGGCCCGGAACAGGCTGTAACCGAAATAGAGCACCGCCCCGAGCCATGCCGCCAGCAGTTGGGGGCCCCAGTAGTCGCGGATCAGTGCTCGAGATGCCTCGTCGGCGCCCAGCAAGCCGAATAGTGGCGCCTGGATGATCCACAGCAGCAGCACGAGCAACGCGATGGTCACGGTGCCGACCAGCAGCACCAGGCTGCCCAGCCGGCGGGCTCGCGCCGTTTCCCTCGCGCCCAGGGCACGCGAGATCAGCGCCGCGATGGCGATGCCCATGCCCACCTGAATGCCGATGACCAGAAAGGACAGCGGGAAGGTAAAAGACTGGGCGGCCAGCGGTGCCGTGCCCAGGCGGGCGATGAAGGCGCTGTCCACCAGCTGGAAGCCGAGCAGCGCCAGCACGCCGATCGCCATGGGCCAGGTCTGGCGCCACAGGGTGAGGCCGAGGGTGGAACGAGATGCGTCGAGGGAATTCACACGGACTCCGGAGTCTGTCGGGGCTACGCATTCTACGCCATGGCGTCGCCGGGCTCAGCCCGAGAGTCCCGCGTGGCCCACCACCAATCCGGCCAGGATGCGCTCGATTTCCGCGGCGGGCATGGGGCGGAAGAAGTAGAACCCCTGCACCAGATCGCAGCGCATGTCCTGGATTAGCGCCAGCTGTTCGCGATTCTCGACCCCTTCCGCCACCACCTCGAGCCCCAGCCGATGGCCGATGAAGACCGCGGCCTCCATGATGGCGCGATCCTCGGGTTGATCTGGGGCATCGCGCACGAAGGTTCGGTCGATCTTGAGCGCCGTGACCGGGAAGTGCTTGAGATAGCTCAGCGACGAGTAGCCGGTACCGAAATCATCGATGGCGATGCGATACCCCAGGCGATGTAGCCGGCGCAGCTCCTCGAGGATCCGGTCATCGGCCTCGATCAGCACGTTCTCGGTGAGCTCGATGCCGATATGCCGCGGCCCCAGATCGTAGCGCGCCAGGCAGGCCTCGAAACGCTGGAAGACGTCGGGCCGGCTCATCTGCCGACCGGAGAAGTTGATGTCGATGCGCTCCAGGGCCAAGTCGGCGTCTCGCCACCGCGCCCGCTGTCGACAGGCGGTTTCCATGACCCAGTCGCCGAGGAGGTGTATCAGGTCGGAGCGCTCGGCCAGCGGGATGAACTCGGCCGGAGAGATCGGTGGACCGTCGTGGGGGTGCCAGCGCAGCAGCGCCTCGAGATTCTCGATGCGCCCGCTCATGGCCGACACCTGAGGCTGGTAGTGCAGCGATAGCTCGTCCTGGTCGAGCGCCTGCTCGAGACGGTCGACCAGGCGATGCTGATAGAGCAGCTCGTCGTGGAGCTGCTGATCGAAGAGCCATACGCTGCCGCGGCCATCGAGCTTGGCACGGTTCTTGGCCACATCGGCATTGCGAATCAGCTCCCGCGCCGTATCGCCGTTGTCCGGATAGACGCTGACGCCCAGGCAGGCCGTCACCTGGCGCCGTGACCCGTCAATCAGGAACGGGGCCCGCAGGGCCTGCTGGATCTTGTGAACCAGCTGCGGCATCACGTCCTCGCGCTGGAGCCCCGGGAAGGCAATCACGAACTCGTCACTGGAGAGACGCGACATCAGGTCCGAGCCGCGCTTGGTGCGGTGCAGGCGCCGGCTCAGCTCGACCAGCAGGCGGTCGCCCTGCTCGTAGCCCAGGGCATCGTTGATCTCCACGAAACGGTCGATGTCCAGGTAGATCAGCACCAGGCCGCAATCCTGTCGTCCACAGCCGGCGAGGACCTCGTCGAGCTGCGACTCGAAGGTCTGGCGATTGGGCAGGTGAGTCAGGGCGTCGAAGCGCGTGGCGAAATCCAGTTCGCGATGGGCCCGCTTCTGATCCGAGAGATCCACGTCGACACAGAACATCAGGGGATCGTCGGTGTGCTCCCCGAGCATCACGTGGTGCGAGAAGACCGAGACCGGCTCGCCGTTCTTGTGCTGGAGCTCCAGCTCACTGGCGGGAATCTCGACACCCCGCTCCACCCAGCTTCGATGCGCCTGGATCACCGGTTCGCGCATCGGCGCGGGGATGATCAGCTGCTCGAGCATCCGTCCCTGAGCCTCGTCGCTGCTATAGCCATAGAGTCGGGTGCTGGCCTCGTTCCAGTAGATCACTCGCCGCTGGCGGTCGTAGCCCTGCACCGCCACCTTCGGCAGGCTTTCCAGCAAGGCACGAAATCGCTGCTCGCTCTCCAGGTACTGGCGTCTGACGCGCTCGACGTCGTCCAGGGGGGTCGGCCCCCCAAACGGCAGACCACTTGGCCCTGACCTGCTGCCACCGGCGCACCAGCCATTGCTGGAAACGGGTTTCGCGACCGCTCATTCATCCCCTCATCATCGCCTGGCGATGCCGCCTTGCCTGCTGGGAGCGCATGACCCGAGGCGACATCGATAATAACCATCCTACCTGCTTGTGCAGGAAATATCTTAGACGTCACTAGGTCTCGACCAGGCATTGCCCTCCGACGTTTCACTGAGAACCCTAGTGCCTGAAGTGTGTCTCGTCTCGTACATTTTTTGACATTTCGCTGCAGGTCTTCTCCTTTTCCTAAGGTTGTCCACCCTTCGGGCAACCTCAGGGCAATCATGCCCCTCCCCTCCCAATGGAGAAGACCCCATGAAACTCGACACCCTCAAGTACGGCTTCGATGCCGCCACCATGCCCCTCGATCCGGTCGCCGACTACTGGGCACCCGAGGTCACCCGCGCGCTACGGCAGCAGGACTGGGCACAGGCCGAGGTGCGCTCCCGGCTGGACCTCGAGGCCTGGCAGGGCTTCACCCAGGACCTGCCCCGGGACCCCTACGTCAACCGCCGCTGGAAGCGCATGTCCTGGCTGACGCTGGACGAGCGCAGCGATGTCCTCGACATGGGGCCGTGCCCAATGGCGCAGGGCGGCGCCTTCAACGATGCCGAGAGCATGGCGGACCGTCTTCGCTACTACGAGCCCCTGACGCCTGAGTTCATGGCGCGACCGGACGTGAAGGCCTTCGTGCGGGCCTGGGCACGGCTGTGGCACCTGCGGCCGAGCGAGCCCATCCTCATGCAGATCACCGGCGTGCGCGGCGAGGGCATGGTCGACCCCCTGCAGGGCCAGGGGATTCACGCCGATGGCTGCCAGGCGCTGAGCGTCATGGTGCTCAGCCGAGCCAACGTGGCCGGAGCCGAGAACCATCTCTACGCCGACAAGGCCGGCACTCGCCCCCTCGCCGATACGACCCTCGCCCCGGGGGATATCCTGCACCTGCGTGACGACCGACTCTTCCACAGCGTCGATGCGATCACCCAACGAGACGACGACACGCCCTTCGAGCGCTTCGTCATCATCATCAACAGCCGCTTCGTGGATGAGTTCCAGAACCGCATCCTGCGTCGACACTTCCCCGATGCGATCCTTCACGAGCCCAGCTGACACCCCACTACCCTGAAAGGAAATGCCCCCCCGGAGAGACTCCGGGGGGGCATCATGGCGTCTGCCGAATCGAGACGCGGCGCGCCTTACTGGCGGATACCCTCGAAGGTGACGTAGAGCTCGAGCTCGTGCATCGCCTCCGGAAACTGGCTCATGTCGATGCCGTAGTCTTCCAGGACCAGGATGGTGGAGCCCTCGAAGCCGGCGCGATAGTTCCCCCAGGGGTCCTCGCCCTCGCCCAGCAGGGTGACGGGCATCTCGATCGCGTTGGTCTCGCCGTGCAGCGTCAACTCGCCGCTCATCACGCCCTCGTTGTCGCCGCTGGGCGTAAAGCCGGTCGACGTGAAGGTGGCGGTCGGATACTCGCCGGTGTCCAGGAAGTCGTCGCTCTTGATGTGCTTGTCACGCTCGGCATGGTTGCTGGTGAGGCTCGTGACATCGACCTCGAGATTGGCGGCCGAGTCCTCGAGGTTCTCCGGGTCGTAGCGGAGGCTGCCCGAGAAGTCCTCGAAGCTGCCGAGGATGTAGGAGAAGCCCAGGTGGCTGATCTTGAACTGAATGAAGGCGTGCTGGCCCTCGGTGTCGATGGCGTATTCGGCGGCCTGGGCCTGGGTCAGCGGCACCAGGGCAGCGGCGGCCAGGGCGGTGGCGATGGCGGTTTTCTTGATCATGAAAGCTCCTTGCAGATCGTTGCGGGGAAGATCATCGCCTCAGGGGCGACGGGAACGGCGCGGGTCGACCATGCGCGTCAGCACGTCGTTGCGATCGACCCAGTGATGTTTCAGGGCGGCCAGGGCGTGGCCGACCGAGAGCAGGATCAGCGCCAGGGCACTGTACCAGTGCACCTGTCCGGCCAGGGTGGCCTGATTCGACAGGCCGCTGATCAGCGCCGGCACCTCGAAGGCGTCGAACACGTCGATCCCCTGACCTTCAGCGGTGGAAATCAGATAGCCGCTCACCAGCACCACCAGCATCGACACGTAGAGCCCGAGGTGTCCAAGGTGGGCAGCCACGCGCTCCAGGCGATGCCCCTTCGCCTCCGGCGTGGGTTGCACGAACCGCCACCCCAGCCGAACCAGGGTAGCCAGCAGCAGCAGCATGCCGACCGAACGGTGCCACCAGGGACCGAGGTTGTACCAGCGGTCGTAGTAGTCGAGCCCCGTCATCCACCAGCCCAGGGCGAAGAGACCGATGATGGCCAGGGCCCCGAGCCAGTGCAGCAGGATGCTGGCCAGCCCCCAGCCGTGACGGGTGTTCTTCCACATGGTCTCTCTTGCCTCCGCATCGAAGATCAACAGGGCTCAGCATACCCTACGAGACGATCGGCACCCGCGAATAAACCCGAACATTCCATTCGGTTAAATCAAATGCCGCCGTCACGACGGACGCGACGAGCGGCATGCATACAGGTCGTCGAAGGCGTTTCGGGACCAGAAGGCGTTTCGAGACCAAAAGGCGATCCTGCGAGAATCAGCCCTGCTCGGCCAGCACCTCGAGCAGCAGGCGGGCCGTGGACGTGCTGGAGGCCGGGTTCTGCCCGGTGACCAGCAGCCCATCGCGGACCTGGAAGGGCGCGAAGTCATCCTGGCCTCGCGCATAGTCACCGCCCCGCGCCTTGAGGGCATCCTCCAGCAGGTGCGGCACCACGTCGGTGAGACCCACCGCCTCCTCCTCGCTATTGGCGAAGCCGGTGACGCGGCGCCCCTTGACCAGCGGCTCGCCCGCGGGCGTCTTGACGTCGAGCAGCACCGTGGGGGCGTGACAGACCGCGGCCACCGGACGCTCGGCGGCCAGGAAGGCCTCGATCAGGCGACGGGAATCGGCATCGCCGGTCAGATCCCATAGCGGCCCGTGGCCACCGGGATAGAAGATCGCGTCGAAGTCGCCGATCTCGATCTCGGCGAGTTTGTGCGTGCTGGCGAGCTGCGCCTTGGCCTGGTCGTCTGACTCGAAGCGCCGGGTCTCCTCGGTGAGGGCCTCCTCGGTCTGAGAGTTCGGATCGACCGGCGGCAGACCGCCCTTGGGCGAAGCCAGGGTGACCTCGGCGCCGGCGTCCTTGAAGACGTAGTAGGGCGCGGCGAACTCCTCGAGCCAGAAGCCGGTCTTGTGGTCGGTATCGCCCATGCGGTCATGGGAGGTCAGTACCATCAGGATCTTCATCGCGGCCCTCCTCGGGCATTGGTGCATGCGTGCCTAAATGAGATGGAGATAAGACGGGGGAGTTCAAGGAAGACGGGCGAAATCCATAAAAAACGCCTGCCCCGAGGGGCAGGCGCTTGTGGCGTGAAGACGCAGATCGCGCGACCGTCAGACCAGGGCGTCGAGCCCACGCGCCAGGTCGTCGCGGATATCCTCCAGCGCCTCGAGCCCCACCGCCAGGCGGATCAAGCCCTCGCCGATCCCGGCGGCGGCCTTCTGATCATCGGAGAGGCGGCCGTGGGTGGTGGTGGCAGGATGGGTGATGGTGGTCTTGACGTCCCCCAGGTTGCCGGTAATCGAGACCATGCGCGTGGCGTCGATCACCGACCAGGCCGCCTCCCGACCGCCCTTCACCTCGATGCCGACCACCGCCCCGAAACCCTGCTGCTGGCGGCTGGCGAGCTCATGCTGCGGGTGGCTCGCCAGGCCGCTGTAGTGGACCCGGGCCACCGCCGGGTGGCCCTCCAGCCACTCGGCGAGGATCCCGGCGTTCGCGCAGTGGGCGCGCATGCGCAGGTTCAAGGTCTCGAGACCCTTGGTGAAGAGCCAGGCATTGAAGGGGCTCAGGCAGGGCCCGCAGGTGCGCACCACCCCGAACACCTCCTCGAGCTCCTTGTCGCGGCCGACCACGGCCCCGCCGATCGCCCTGCCCTGGCCGTCCAGGTACTTGGTGGCGGAGTGGATGACCAGGTCGGCCCCCAGCGCCAGCGGCTTCTGCAGGGCCGGGGTCAGGAAGCAGTTATCGATGGCCAACAGCGCCTCGTGGCGATGGGCAATCTTGGCCAGGGCCGCGATGTCCACCACCTCGGAGAGCGGATTCGAGGGCGTCTCGGCGAACAGCAGCTTGGTGGCCGGGCCGATGGCCGCCTCCCAGGCCTCGAGGTTCGACAGCTCCACGTAGCGGGTGGTGATGCCGAACTTGCCGAGGTACTTGTCGAACAGGCTGACCGTGGAGCCGAACAGCGACCGCGAGGCGACGATCTCGTCACCCGAGGAGAGCAGCGCCAGCGCCGTGGCCATGATCGCGGCCATGCCGGAACTCGTGGCCACGCAGCGCTCGCCGCCTTCCATGGCCGCCAGACGCTGCTCGAAGGTGCGCACGGTGGGATTGGTGAAGCGCGAGTAGATGTTGCCCGGCTCCTCGCCGCTGAACTTGGCTGCCGCCTCGGCGGCGCTGCCATAGACGAAGCTCGAGGTCGGGAAGATCGGCTCGCCGTGTTCCTGCTCGTGGGTGCGCTGATGACCGGCGCGGATGGCCAGGGTCTCGAGCTCCCACTCCGGCGCGGGTGTCTGATCCTGCTGCATGACGGGCCCCTTCAGTCGTCGATGTCGTCGTCCTGGTTGTGCATCCCCACCAGCGCATGATCGCCGGCGCTGAGCTGCTTGGCATCGTCGCTGCGCGAAGCCTCGAGATCCGCCAGGTAGCGGTCGTCGATGTCACCGGTCACGTACTGGCCGTCGAACACCGAGCAGTCGAAGGCCTCGAGGTCCGGGTTCACCTCGCGACAGGCGGCCTTCAGGTCGTCGAGGTCCTGGTAGAAGATCCGGTCGGCCCCGATCAGCTCGCCCACCTCGGCCTCGCTGCGCCCGTGAGCGATCAGCTCGTTGGCCGCCGGCATATCGATGCCGTAGACGTTGGGGTAGCGCACCGGCGGCGCGGCAGAGGCGAAGTAGACCTTGCGGGCGCCGGCCTCACGGGCCATCTGGATGATCTGCCGGCAGGTGGTGCCGCGCACGATGGAGTCATCCACCAGCAGCACGTTCTTGTCCTTGAACTCGACGCCGATGGCGTTGAGCTTCTGGCGTACCGACTTCTTGCGCTGGGTCTGGCCCGGCATGATGAAGGTCCGACCGATGTAGCGGTTCTTCATGAAGCCTTCGCGGTAGGTCACGCCGAGATGCTGGGCGAGTTCCAGCGCCGAGGTCCGCGAGGTGTCGGGGATCGGGATCACCACGTCGATGTCGTGCTCGGGCCACTCGTTCTGGATACGGTCGCCGAGCTTGCGCCCCATCTGCATGCGGGTGCCATAGACGTAGGCGCCGTCGAGGATGGAGTCCGGGCGCGCCAGGTAGACGTGTTCGAAGATGCAGGAGGCGAGCCGCGGGGTGTCGGCACACTGCTGGGTATGGATGGCGCCGGTCATGTCGACGAAGATCGCCTCGCCCGGGGCCAGGTCGCGATGCAGCTCGAAGCCACCGACGTCCAGGGCCACCGACTCCGAAGCGATCATCACCTCCTGCCCCTCACCCTCGTCACGGGTGCCGAATACCACCGGGCGGATGCCGTGGGGGTCGCGGAAGGCCACCAGGCCGACGCCATTGATGATCGCCACCGCGGCGTAGCCGCCACGGCAGCGACGATGCACGCGGCGCACCGCGTCAAAGATGTCGCCGGGCGCCAGGTGCAGTCCCTGCTTGCCGAGTTCGTGGGCGAAGACGTTGAGCAGCACCTCGGAATCGGAACTGGTGTTGATGTGGCGCAGATCGGAAGAGAACAGCTCCTGCTTGAGCTGATCGGAGTTGGTCAGGTTGCCGTTGTGCGCCAGGGTGATGCCGTAGGGGGAGTTGACGTAGAACGGCTGGGACTCCGCCTCGCTGGAGGAGCCAGCGGTAGGATAGCGCACGTGCCCGATGCCCAGGTTGCCCTTGAGGCGAGCCATGTGGCGGGTATGGAAGACATCCCGCACCAGGCCGTTGCTCTTGCGCAACAGAAACCGGCCCTCGTCCCAGGTCATCATGCCGGCGGCATCCTGTCCGCGGTGCTGGAGCACGGTCAGGGCATCATAGATGCCCTGATTCACCGCCTGCTTGGCCATCAGGCCCACGATACCGCACATTCTACCTTACCTCTCTTGCCGGGCTTGCTTGCCGGACTTGCTATGAAGAGTAGAGACGGGCCGCAGCACCGTCCCGGATTCATGTCTCAGGGGGACGTCGCCTCATCGGCGTCGCTCGATTCGGCCTCTTCGGACGAGGCCGGCGCCGCTGGTGGCAGCGAGAGATCGCGCAGGGAAGACGAATCGGGCAAGCGTCCCTCCCAGGCTTCCAGATGACTCAACGCCCAGCCCTGGAGCCGCTCGAAGGTCGGCCGCAGCGTCGACTCTTGCCAGGCCTGGAGTTGCACCAGCGGGGTCAGGCTCAGCAAGATGGTCGCCAGGATCAGGATTGCCGTGCCCTTGGCCATGCCGAAGGCGGTGCCGGTCACCCGATTCAACAACCCCATGCCCACCCACTCCACGGCGGCATGCACCATGCGGATGACGATGCCGCAGAGCAGGATCACCGCAAAGATCACCAGCACGAAGGCCAGTACCAGGCGGCCGTCGGCGCTGTCGATCACCCCGGACAGCAACTCCGCCACCGGCGGGGCCAGGAACCGGGCCGCCAGCAGCGCGATGATCCAGGCGGCGAGCCCCAGGGCCTCGCGGACCAGCCCGCGCAGAAAGCCGGCCAGACCGGTCACCACCAGCACCGCCACGAAGATCCAGTCGATCCAGGTCAGCGTCATGAGCCGCGGTCCGCGCGCACCAGCAGGCCTTGAAGGTTATCCCGAGCCTTGAGCTCGCCCATCACCCGTTCGCCTTCCTGGGAGGACGCGAAAGGGCCGACATAGACGGTGGTCAGGCCATTATCGCGGGCGCGGCGATAAACCGGCAGGCCCTGATCGGCGAGTCTGGCCTCGAGGCGCTCGGCATTGGCACTCTCGCCGAAGCTGCCCACCTGGACAGCCCACTCGCCATCGGGAGCGGCCTGGACCGGCGTGGCGGACGCCTGCTGCTGGCCGGCCAGGCGCTCGTCGGCGGCGCGGGCCAGCGCGGCGATGGGATCCACGACCGGCTCATCAACGCGCCCGGGCTCGGGCGGCGTCGACGCCTGCTCGGCCGCCGGCTCGACGTCCGACGACGCTTCCGGCGTAGCGGAGTCGGTGCTCGAGGAGACCGTCTCGGCCTGCGGGACCTGCTCGAGACTCTCCGGCGGTTGCGGATCCGGGAGTTCGCGGCGCTCCACCTCAACCGGCTGCTCGATGGTCATCACCGGCTGGGGGCGTTCGCCGCGCGGGGACGGCTCGTCGAACAGCATGGGCAGAAAGATCACCGCCAGGGCTATCAGTATCACGGCCCCGCTTAGACGCTCTCGCATTCCGTATTTCATCTCGCTTCCTCGCTGCGCATGGCGTGTTCGGCCGTCGTCACCGCGGACGGGGTGCCGGCCTGGTGCCAGGCCAGCACGGCGGCGACAGTGAAGAAAGAGCCACAGACCAGGACACGATCCTCGGGCGCGAGGTGAGCCAGCAGCCAATCGGCGGCCTCGGCCGGAGAGTCCCCGCGGGACCAGACCAGAGCCCCCTGATGGGCCAGGCGATCGGCCAGGTCATCCGCCGACCGGGCCCGCTCGCCCTCGAGGCTCACCGGCACCCAGGCCTCCACGGCCGGCGCCAGGGCGGCGATCACCCCGTCGGCATCCTTGTCGGCGAGCATGCCGATCAGCGCGACGGTGCGTCCCGCGCAGGGACGCGCCGCGAGCCGCTGCGCCACGTAAGCGGCCGCATGAGGATTATGCCCGACATCCAGGCACCATGGCCCCAGCCACTGCATGCGCCCGGGCAGCCGGACAGTCGCGAGGGCCTGGCGGCAGACCGCCGCCTCCAGCGACACCCCGGCGAGCGCCAGGGCCTGCAGGGCGCTGGCGGCATTATCCAGTGGCAGGCCGGGGTCGGGCAGGTCGGTCAGCATGATGCGACCACCTGCACCGAAGTATGCCTTGGGGTCTGACCCCAAGTATCCTGGGGTCTGACCCCAAAAGCTCCAGTCCTCGCCATCGCCTTCACGCTGGAAGGCCTCGCCCAAGGCGTAGACGTCGGCCCCGAGCTCCTCGGCCACCTGGCGCACGCTTGCCGGCAGCGTCGTGCTGCCCAGCACCGCGGGCCGACCGGAGCGCAGGATGCCGGCCTTCTCACGCCCGATGCCGTCGAGATCGTTGCCAAGAAAGGCGGCATGATCCTGGGCCACGGTGGTAATCACCGCGACGTCCGGGTCGATGACGTTGACGGCATCCAGGCGACCGCCCAGCCCCACCTCGAGAATCGCCAGCGCCGGGCGCTGCCGAGCGATCGCCCACAGCGCCCCAAGAGTGCCCATCTCGAAGTAGCTCAGGCTGATCGGCTCGCCTTTGAGCCGCGCCGCCTCGACCGCCTCGAAGCCGGCGATCAGGGTAGCGTCATCGGCCTGCCGGCCGTTCAGCCTCAGCCGCTCGTTATAGTCCAGCAGGTGGGGAGAGGTGTAGGTCGCCGTGGTGAGGCCGTGGGCCTGTGCCAGCGCCTCGAGCATGGCCACGGTCGATCCCTTGCCGTTAGTGCCGGCGACCGTGATGACGCGAGCCGCCGGCGGCGCCTCGAACAACCCCATGCGGCGGGCAACCTCGGCCACACGATCGAGGCCAAGGTCGATACCGACCGGGTGGGCCGCTTCCAGCCGGACCAGCCAGGCCGGAAGCGTCGTGGGCAGGGCGTGCTCGCTCATGGGAATGGATCAGCGCGCCGTGTCGGAACGCTCGCCGTTTTGCTCGGCGTCGCTTCCCGTGTCGTGCGCCACGCCTTCAGCGGAGGCCGTGGCGAGCGCGTCGTCCTGCTCGGCCTGCTGGGCCACCTGCACCAGGTCCGGCTCCTCGATGACGGCCTCCTCGCCGCTCATCGGCTGGTGGGTCAGCTTGCGCAACACGCCGCCGAGGCGCGAGCGGATCTCGCCGCGATGGACGATCATGTCCACGGTGCCGTGCTCGAGCAGGAACTCGCTGCGCTGGAAACCCTCGGGCAGCTTCTCGCGCACGGTCTGCTCGATGACCCGCGGGCCGGCGAAGCCGATCAGCGCGTTGGGCTCGGCCACGTTGAGGTCCCCAAGCATCGCCAGGGACGCCGTGACACCGCCGAAGACCGGATCGGTGAGCACCGAGATATAGGGCACGCCGGCCTGCTTGAGCTTCTCCAGGGCCGCCGAGGTCTTGGCCATCTGCATCAGCGAGAACAGCGCCTCCTGCATCCGCGCCCCGCCGGAGGCGGCGAAACAGATCAGCGGGATCCCCTCCTCGAGGGCGATGGTGGCGGCGCGCACGAACTTCTCCCCCACTACGGCGCCCATGGAGCCGCCCATGAAGGTGAACTCGAAGGCCACCGCAACCACGGGCAGCCCCTCGAGGGAGCCGCGCATGGCGATCAGCGCATCGTTCTCGCCGGTGGCCTTCTGGGCCGCCACCAGGCGATCCCGGTACTTCTTGGAGTCGCGGAACTTGAGGCGATCGATCGGCTCGAGCTTGGGCGCGATCTCCTCGCGACCCTCCTTGTCCAGGAACCAGTCGAGCCGCTTGCGCGCGGTCAAGCGCAGGTGATGATCGCACTTGGGGCAGACGCTATGGTGCTTTTCAAGCTCAGGGAGATAGAGCACCGCTTCGCACTTGGGGCATTTACGCCACAGGCCGTCGGGCACGCTTGCGCGGCGATCCTTGCGCTGGATGCGGCCCACAGAGGGCACGATCTTGTCTAGCCAGCTCATGTCAAAACACTTCCGTAAAGGCTAACGCTCCCGGCAGCGCCGGGAGCAGGGTCGATTCGTTAACGAGGAGAATCAGGCGTCCAGCGCCTGTCGCATCTCTCCCAATACTGCCTCGAGGGCGGCGGGAATCGCCTCGGGATGCTCGGCATTTTCGGCGATGCGGTTGACCAGCGCCGAGCCGACGATCACGCCATCGGCTACCTTACCTACCTCAGCGGCCGAGGCGCCATCGCGGATCCCGAAGCCCACGCACAGCGGCAGATCGGTCATCTCGCGCAGCGGCGCCAGATGCTCGGCCACGTCGTCGGCATTGAGGGTCGCCGAGCCGGTCACACCCTTCAGCGAAACATAGTAGAGATAGCCCTCGCCGTGGGCGCATATTGTAGCGGCCCGAGCACGCGAAGTGGTAGGGGCCACCAGGAAGATCGACGCCAGGCCGCGCGCCTTGAGCAGCGGACCGACCTCGTCGGCCTCCTCCGGCGGCATGTCGACGATCAGCACGCCGTCGACGCCCGCCTCGGCGGCCTGGTCAGCGAAGGTCGCCAGGCCGATGCGCTCCACGGGATTGAGATAGCCCATCAGCACCACGGGGGTCTCGGCGTCGGTGCGACGGAACTCGCTGACCATCTCGAAGAGGTGGCTGAGCCGAACACCCTTCTTGAGGGCCCGCTCGCAGGCCTTCTGGATCACTGGCCCGTCGGCCATGGGATCCGAGAACGGCACACCCAGTTCGATGATGTCGGCGCCTGCCGCCACCAGGGCGTGCATGAAGCCGACGGTGTACTGAGGTGCCGGATCGCCGGCGGTGATATAGGGAATCAGTGCGCGCCGGCCCTCGGCCTTGAGCGCAGCGAAGCGTTGGTCGATACGATTCATGGTATGGGCCGTCATCTAGAATTCGATCCCGTCGATCTTCGCCACCGTCATGATGTCCTTGTCACCACGTCCGGAGAGGTTGATCACGATGTTCTGGTCGGGGCGCATGGTCGGCGCCAGCACCTTGGCATAGGCCAGGGCGTGAGCTGTCTCGAGGGCCGGCATGATGCCCTCCACATGAGTCAGTTCGCGAAACGCCTCGAGCACGTCCTGGTCGTTGGCGGCCACGTAGTTGACGCGCCCGACATCCTTCCACAGCGCGTGCTCGGGACCGACCCCCGGATAGTCCAGGCCCGCCGAGACCGAGTGGGTATCGGAGACCTGGCCGCCCTCGTCGGACATCAGGTAGGTACGATTGCCGTGCAGCACGCCGCGCGGAGCGCCCGACGTCAGGGGCGCGGCGTGGCGGCCGGTCTCGACGCCGTCGCCACCCGCCTCGACCCCGTACATCGCCACCTCATCGTCCTCGACGAAGGGATAGAAGAGCCCCATGGCATTGGAACCGCCGCCCACGCAGGCGATCAGTGCGTCGGGCAGCTTGCCGAACTCCTCGAAGGACTGGCGGCGCGCCTCGCGCCCGACCACCGCGTTGAAATCGCGCACCAGCATCGGGTAGGGGTGCGGCCCCGCCACGGTGCCAATGATGTAATAGGTGGTGTCGACATTGGTCACCCAGTCGCGCAACGCCTCGTTCATGGCATCCTTCAACGTGCGTGTACCGGACTCGACCGGGATGACGTTGGCGCCCAGCAAGCGCATGCGATAGACGTTGAGCTTCTGGCGCTCCACATCAGCGGCCCCCATATAGACATCGCACTCGAGCCCCAGCCGCGCTGCCACCGTGGCGGAAGCCACGCCGTGCTGGCCCGCGCCGGTCTCGGCGATCACTCGCGGCTTGCCGGTCTTCTTGGCCAACAGTGCCTGGCCGATGGTGTTGTTCACCTTGTGGGCGCCGGTGTGGTTGAGATCCTCACGCTTGAGCCAGATCTGTGCCCCACCGAGCTGCTTCGACCAGCGCTCGGCATGATAGAGCGGTGACGGGCGGCCCACGAAATGGGCCAGGTCATAGTCGAATTCCGCCTGGAAGGCCGGATCATCACGAAGACTCAGGTAGGTCTTCTCCAACTCATCCAGGGCGAAGCTCAGGGTCTCCGAGACGAACCGGCCGCCGTAGGCGCCAAAATGGCCGCGGGCATCCGGCAGTCGGGTCAGGTCACTGAACTTGCTCACGAAAGACACCTCACAGAGTCGCCAGAAGGGGTGTAGGGGAACAGCTTGACGCCGAGGTTCAGCGCGAGCGCCATTCATCGGCTCGGCGCACGGCGTTCAGAAAGGCCGCCATGCGAGTGGCATCCTTGACGCCGGGCGCGGCCTCGATGCCACCGGAAACATCTACCGCGAAGGGGCCAACGGCCGCAATCGCCGCGCCAACATTGTCCGGCGTCAGACCTCCGGCGAGGATAACAGGTTTCGTGAGGCTTGCGGGGATTCGCGACCAGTCGAAGGTCTCCCCCGTGCCCCCCGGCACACCGGGTCGATAGGCGTCGAGCAGCAGCGCCCGGGCACCGCCATAGGCCTCGGCGGCGCCCTGCAGATCAAGGCCTTCGCGCATGCGCAACGCCTTGATCCAGGGGCGCTCGGCCGCCTCGCAGGCGTCCGGGGTCTCGTCACCATGAAACTGCAGCAGGTCCAGGGACGGCGCGCAGCGGTCGACCAGGGACGGCGACGGGTCGACGAAAAGCCCCACGCGGGTGACGAAGGCCGGCACCCGGGCACTCAGCTCGGCGAGCCGGCGCTCATCGATGGCGCGCTTGCTGCCCGACCAGAGCACGAAGCCCAGGGCATCGGCGCCGGCAGCCACGGCGGCATCGACGTCTTCCTCGCGGGTCAGGCCGCAAAACTTGATACGGGTGCGATGCAGAGTCGGCATGACGGCAGTGATCTCCGGATGTGTCGAGGTGGATGTCACAAGAGGACCAGCGCGTCGGCGCCGGTCGGCGGACGGCTAGGTACCCTCCGCTACCGGGCGGCCACGGCGATACGCCACCATCGGGCAGTCGGGCAGGGCTCGCTCGCCGGTCCACTCACCGAGAAAGGCCAACAAGTTGGGGCCAAGCGGCTCACGGGGTAGCCCCCAGCTCTCGTCGTAGAGAGAGTCGACGAAGTGCAGGCCGCAGGCCGGAGCGGTCACGTCCCCCAGGGTGCGATTCTTCAGGGCCATGAGCTCGCCAAGGTAGTCATCACCCCGCTCGCCCCGCCCTACCCTCATCAGCGCCCCGACGATATTGCGGATCATATGGTGCAGGAAGGCGTTGCCCTGGACGTCGACGACCACCAGGGGACCGTGACGGTGCACCTCAATGAAATGAAGGTGGCGCCAGGGAGTCGTCGACTGGCAGCCGGCGGCACGAAAGCTCGAGAAATCATGCTCGCCGACCAGTGCCTGAGCGGCCCGGTGCATGGCCTCGGCATCCAGAGGATCGCGGCACCAGGTAGCGTTGGCGCGCTCCAGCACCGGTCGACTCGGCTGGTTGAGGATCACGTAGCGGTAGCGCCGCGCCAGCGCCTTGAAGCGGGCGTGGAAGTCGTCGGAGACCGGCTTCACCCAGCGCACCGCGACATCGCGCGGCAAGTTCGCATTGACGCCGTACACCCAGGCCTTCTCGGAGCGGGGTACCGGAGGATCGAAGTGGACGATCTGACGGGTGGCGTGGACGCCGGAGTCGGTGCGCCCACTCGCGAGCAGGGTGATCGAGTGACCGGCCGCCACCTTGGAAAGCGCAGCCTCGACGGCACCCTGCACAGAGGGAGAGTGCTTGAGGCGCTGCCAGCCGCAGTAACCGCTGCCGTCATACTCCACCCCCAGGGCCAGACGGCCGCTCAGGGGGTGGCGTTCATCGAGAAATCTGAAAAGGGTCATTCGGCCTCATGACTGGTGTTGATCCAGCAGTTCGCGGGCCTCCTGCCGAACATCCGGATCGTCGGTCTCGTCGAGCAGGCTCTCGAGAAACGCCCGGGCCTGGCCGCGCTCGCCGGCGTCCAGCAGGCGTCGCGCCTCGGCGAGGGACGACGTTGGGGAGGCCGCCGCGGAAGAAAAGTGGGCATTATCCCGCGACAGCGGCGGGAAGGCCACCTCCTCGACGTCCCACTCCTCGGGCAGGTCGCGTCCGCTACCCTGGCCGGAGGTCGCGGGCGGCCTATCGACACCGCCGAGGCCGGAGGGCGTGAAGTCCACGCTGGGCTGCATGGGGGTCTCTTCTCGCGGCGTGGGATTTGCCTCCAGGGAAGGGGGTCGATAATCGATGATGTCGATGTCGCGTTCGTCATCGGCGTGAACGGTCTCCAGCGGCGCCTCGGCGAGCGACGATGCCGGCTCCGCCTCAGACCTCTCATGCGGCTCGACGGCTTCGTGATGATCGGGCGCCTCACGGGTGTCGCGCTCGTCATCGGCAGGCTCGGCAGCGGGGACCGGCTCGGGGGGACGATAGGCAGCCAGAGGATCAAGCGTTTCGTCGGGACCGGATCCCCGACCGTCAGCGGCCGGCGCTTCGGGCTCATCGAAGCGCCGCGGCTGATGCTCATCGGCCACGGAGAACACGGCCCGCTCGAGCTCAGGCTCAGGCTCAGGCGAGGCGGCAGGCACCGCCTGGCGCGGCATGAGCCGGGCCGCTTCGGCTTGAACGTCCGGATCACCCCCGGCGAGCAGCTGGTCGGCCTGACGCGCCGCAGCGCTGTGATCGCCCTGTTCCAGATGCACCCGCAGCAGCTTGAGCCTCAAGTCGTCACGACCGGGCTCACGGACCAGGCTCGCCTCCAGCAGTTCCCGAGCCTGGTCGTAGCGTCCGTAGGCGATGAAGATATCGGCCTCGTTGATGGCCTCGGCCTCGGGCATGGCGGCGCGCACCGGGGCCTCTTCACTAACAGGATCCCGCGTCTGCGCAGTGAAGCTGTCGACGGCTCCGGGCATGACCACGCCGCTGGTCGCGGGGTCCACCGGACGGGCCTCGTTGAAGACCGGGGCCGGCGCGCCCTCCTCTCGGCGGCGCCGGCGCACCAGCGCCCAGAGCGCCAGAAGCGCCGCCAGGCCGGCTCCACCCAGCATCAGGGGTCGATCGACGGCGCCCTGGTATAGGGAGCCCCACCAGGGCAACGCCTCCTTGGGCGCCGACGCGCTTCCCGGGGCGACCACGCCACCCCCGCCCGCGGCGTCGACGCCGCGACCACCCGCGGCGAGGCTCGCCAGCTGCTCGCGCATGGCCTCCACTTCCTCACGCAGGTCGCCGAGCGCGGTCTGCAGCGCGTCCCGCTCGCTGCTCACCACCTCGAGGGTCTCCTGGCTTTCCTGCCAGCGCGCCTCTAGGCGCAGCAGGCGCTGGTCCTCGGTGAGCTCGCCACCGCCCTGGATCATCGCCAGCACCTCAGGGTCGATGACGCCTCCCTCACCCGGAGCAGTCGGCGACAGCGCCAGAGAGGGCGTCGCACCTGCTCCGGCCTGGCTGACCGAGTCGTCCGCCCCGCCCTCGCTGACCGAGTCGTCCGCCACATTATCCGCCGTGAGGCCGCCTTCGGCGGCCATCTCGGCGTCGCTCAGCAGCGTCAGCCGCTGCCCGCCCTCGCCGGCGGGCTCGCCGTCGTCGTCCGCCGCGACCGCCGTCGAATCGGCAGCAGCGTCCTCCTGGCTTGCCGCCGGCGCCGGAGACTCGATCGAGGCACTGGCCACGGCTTCCGCAGGCTCAACGCCACCGAGCGGCACCCGCGCCGGAGCGCCGCTGCCGCGGCTGGCCCAGGCCTGATTCATGGCCTGGACGAGCTCGCCGGCCTGACCGGCCGAGCGCGCCGCGATCGCCTCGCGGGGCGGCACCACCAGGGTGAAGCCGGCGCGCATGGCGTTGACATTGCCTGAGGGAAAGATCTCCGGGTTGGCGTCGACCAAGGCGACCATCATCTGATTCATGCCGATGCCGCTGTCCGGGCGCAGTCGGCCCGCCACGGCCCACAGGGTGTCGCCGGGACGCACCCAGGCGGGATTTCCGGCGCCGGCCGCGGCCGAAGTGCGGGCCACGGGACGCGTCGTGGCGTCCGGTGAGCTCGTCGGCAGGCGAGAACGTGACACGGCCTCCCGCGGCGGCGTCGAGGGGGCGGCGACCAGAGCCGGCAGCCGGTCATAGTCCGGCGGGTCGAGCAGCAGGGTCACCTCGCGTAGCTGCTGGCCGCCGGGCCAGTCGAAGCGCAGCAGCAGGTCGACCCAGGGCTCGCGCACGGCGCGCTCGGTGGTCAGATCGACCACCAGGCGCCCCTGGCGACGGGCCACCTCCATCTTCACGCTGGCCGCCAGCGACGTTCGCGCCAGCCCAGCCGCCGAGAAGGCCCCTTCATCGGCCACCGAGACGTTGAGCAGCCCGGGCTGCAGGCCGGCACTGTCGGTCAAGGGGATGCTGGCTCGCAGCGGCGCACTGAGCGTCGAATTGACCTCGGCTTCCCCCAGGCCGAGGGCCAGCGCCAGGGGGCTGGCGGTGGAGAGCGAAAGCAGCATGGCGAGTGTCAGCTTGCGTTTCATCGGGGTCCCTTGCGTCGTTACTGCCGACGCCTCGAACCGGGCGACGGACTGATCATATTTTCTTAGTAGCCTCGGTGTCTGTGTAACACATTCACCTCAAGGGCGCGCCATCACGAGACATCAGCGGATCCCATACTATGCAACATACGACATGGATCATGGGCGCCGCGAATCTCCCCCACCAACGCAGCGCGGGGCGCCTCCCTGAGGAGACACCCCGCGCATTCGCGGCGTCATGCTCAGACGCCGGCAGCTTCCCGCCCGTGTCTTACTGTTCGCGCAGGATCTTCAGCATGCGCTTGAGGGGTTCGGCGGCGCCCCACAGCAGCTGGTCACCGACGCTGAAGGCGGAGAGGTACTCGCCGCCCATGGCCAGCTTGCGCAGGCGCCCGACGGGCACGGTCAGGGTGCCGGTCGCGGCCGCCGGCGTCAGGCCGTCGATGGTGGCGTCCTTGTCGTTGGCGATAACCTTGACCCACTCGTTGTGCCTGGCCAGGCGATCCTCGATCTCGTCGATCGGCACGTCCTTCTTGAGCTTGATGGTGAAGGCCTGGCTGTGGGAGCGCATGGCGCCGATGCGCACGCAGAGCCCGTCGATGGGGATCGGGTTGTCCTGGAGGCCGAGGATCTTGTTGGTCTCCACGGAGCCCTTCCACTCCTCCTTGCTCTGGCCGTTCTCCATGGGCTTGTCGATCCAGGGCAGCAGACTGCCGGCCAGCGGCGCACCGAAGTTGTCGGTGGGGAAGTCGCCGCTGCGCATGGCTGCGGTGACCTTGCGATCGATGTCGAGGATGGCGCTGGCCGGGTCGGCGAGCTCGCCGGCCACGCTGTCACGCAGGCCGCCCATCTGGTTGAGCAGCTCACGCATGTGCTTGGCGCCGGAGCCGGAGGCGGCCTGATAGGTCATGGAGGTCATCCACTCGATCAGGTCGGCCTCGAAGAGCCCGCCCAGCCCCATCAGCATCAGGCTGACGGTGCAGTTGCCACCGACGAAGGTCCGGGCACCACGCGCCAGCTGGGCATCGATGACGCCGCGGTTGACCGGGTCGAGGACGATGGTCGCCTCATCGGCCATGCGCAGGGTGCTGGCGGCGTCGATCCAGTAGCCTTTCCAGCCGCCCTGACGCAGGTCGGCGTAGACCTTCTCGGTGTAATCGCCGCCCTGGCAGGTGACGACCACGTCCAGCGCCTTGAGGGCCTCGAGGTCGAAGGCATCCTTGAGCGGGGGAACGTCGACGCCGACATCGGGGCCGGCCTGTCCGACCTGGGAGGTGGTGAAGAAGATCGGCTCGATGCCCTTGAAGTCGCCGTCATCGAGCATCCGCTGCATCAGCACGGAACCGACCATGCCACGCCAACCGACAAAACCGACTTTCAACATGTGAAGTCCTCCAGAAATCGAATGTGCGAAATACTATACACGAGCCGGCCGCGCCTGGCAGGCGGGCCGGCTCGGGGCGTGGGTCCACCGAGCACGGGGGTCTGACCCCAACCTACCCCAACCTAAATCAGCCGCTAGAGTTCCTCGAAGGCGGCCAGTACGGCGTCGCCCATCTCTGCGGTCGATACGGTACGGGTGCCCTCGGCGGCGATGTCGGCGGTGCGCAACCCCTCGTCCAGCACCTTGCCGACCGCCCTCTCGATGCGCTCGGCAAGCACCGGCGCGTCGAGCGAGTAGCGCAGCATCATGGCCACAGAGAGGATGGTCGCCAGCGGGTTGGCGATGCCCTGGCCGGCGATGTCCGGCGCGCTGCCGTGGCAGGGCTCGTACATGCCCTGGCCGCTCTCGTTGAGCGAGGCGGAGGGCAGCATGCCGATGGAGCCGGTGAGCATGGCGGCGGCGTCGGAGAGGATGTCGCCGAACATGTTGCCGGTGACCACGACGTCAAACTGCTTGGGCGCCCGCACCAGCTGCATGGCGGCGTTGTCGACGTACATGTGGGAGAGCTCGACGTCCGGATATTCCGGCGCCAGGCGCTCCATCACCTCGCGCCACAGGATGGTGGCCTCCAGCACGTTGGCCTTGTCGACGCTGCACAGCCGCTTGCCGCGCTTCTGCGCCATCTCGAAGGCCACGCGACCGATACGCTCGATCTCGCTCTCGCTGTAGACGTAGGTGTTGAAGCCCACGCGCTCGCCGTTGCGCTCCTCGATGCCGCGGGGCTGACCGAAGTAGATGCCGCCGGTGAGTTCGCGCACGATCATGATATCCAGGCCGGCGACCAGCTCGGGCTTGAGGCTCGAGGCAGCGGCCAGCTGCGGATAGGTGATGGCCGGGCGCAGGTTGCCGAACAGCCCGAGCTGCTTGCGCACCCCCAGCAGGCCCTTTTCCGGGCGCTTGGCGAGGTCCTCGAGCTTGTCCCACTTGGGACCGCCCACGGCGCCGAGCAGGATGGCGCGGGCCGCCTTGGCCTTCTCCAGGGTCTCGGCGGGCAGCGGCTCGCCATGGGCGTCGTAGGCGGCGCCGCCCAAGAGCCCCTCCTCCACCTCGACGTCGAGGCCTTGGGCCTGGCAGGCAGCCAGGATGCGACTGGCCTGGGCGGTGATCTCGGGGCCGATGCCATCACCCGGGAGAATCAGAACCTTCTGTGTCATCGTTACTTCCTTAGTAATGCTATCTCAGCGCATGGGGCTTTCCCGGCGACAAGCCTGCGCGGAGGCGCTGTGAACCCATCCTTGGGCGCTACCGATGCCATCCATGGCATCGGACCTCCTCTACGGCTTGCCCCCGGCGCCCCCACGCCCTGGCAACAACGTCGAATCTCTTCGATTAGGCCTGTGCGCTATCGCGGAAGAGCCAAGGCCGCGCGGCGCGATGCTTCTCCTCGAAGGCGCGAATGGCGTCCTCGTCCTTCAGCGTGATGCCGATGTCGTCGAGCCCCTCCAGCAGGCAGTGCTTGCGGAACGCGTCGACCTCGAAATCGAGGATCTCGCCGGAGGGCGTGATCACCCGCTGGTGCTCGAGGTCCACGTCGAGCCGGTAGCCCTCGCTGGCCTCGACCTCGGCGAACAGGCGATCGATGGTCTCCTCGGGGAGCGGTACCAGCAGCAGGCCGTTCTTGAAGGCGTTGTTGTAGAAGATGTCGGCGAAACTCGGGGCGATGACCACCCGGAAGCCGAAATCCTCCAGCGCCCAGGGCGCGTGTTCACGGGAGCTGCCACAGCCGAAGTTGCGACGCGCCAGCAGCACGCTGGCACCCTCGTAGCGGGGCTGGTTGAGGACGAAATCCGTATTGACCGGGCGATTGGTGACGTCCTGACCCGGCTGGCCCTCGTCGAGATAGCGCAGCTCGTCGAAGAGGTTGACGCCGAAGCCGGTGCGCTTGATCGACTTCAGGAACTGCTTGGGGATGATCAGGTCGGTGTCGACGTTGGCCCGATCGAGCGGGGCCACGAGGCCCTCGGCGCGTACAAACTTGTTCATGATTCAGGCCTCCTCTACCTGGGCATCGTCATTGGCGGCAAGCTGCCTCACATCCACGAAGTGACCGGCGATCGCCGCGGCCGCCGCCATGGCCGGGCTGACGAGGTGAGTGCGCCCGCCGAAGCCCTGGCGGCCCTCGAAGTTGCGATTCGAGGTGGAGGCGCAGTGCTCGCCGGCGCCGAGCTTGTCGGCGTTCATGGCCAGGCACATGGAGCAGCCGGGCTCACGCCATTCGAAGCCCGCCTCGATGAACACCTTGTCGAGGCCCTCGACCTCGGCCTGGCGCTTCACCAGGCCTGACCCCGGCACGATCATGGCGAGCTTGATGGAATCCGCCACCTTCTTGCCGCGGGCCACCTTGGCCGCCTCGCGCAGATCCTCGATACGCGAATTCGTGCAGGAGCCGATAAACACCTTGTCGAGGCGGATGTCGGTGATCTTCTGCCGTGCCGAGAGGCCCATGTACTCCAGCGCCCGGGTGTAGCCACGCTGCATGGTTTCATCGGCGGCCTCGGCGGGATCGGGGACCTCGCCGGAGATGCCGGTGACCATCTCAGGGCTGGTGCCCCAGGAGACCTGCGGCTCGATCTCGGCGGCATCCAGGGTCACCACCTTGTCGAACCGCGCATCGGCGTCGGAGACCAGACCGCGCCAGTCGGCCACCGCGGCGTCCCACTGCTCGGCCGTGGGGGCATAGTGGCGATCGCGCAGGTAGTCGATGGTGGTGTCGTCCACGGCGATCAGGCCGACCCGCGCGCCCGCTTCGATGGCCATGTTGCACACGGTCATGCGGCCCTCCATGGATAGCTCGCGGATGGCGCTGCCGGCAAACTCGATGGCGCAGCCGGTGCCACCCGCGGTGCCGATGCGGCCGATGATCGCCAGCACGACATCCTTGGCGGTGACGCCGGTGCCGAGGGTGCCCTCGACGCGCACCTGCATGTTCTTCATCTTCTGCGCCAGCAGGCACTGGGTGGCGAGCACATGCTCCACCTCGGAGGTGCCGATGCCGTGGGCCAGCGCCGCGAAGGCGCCGTGGGTAGCGGTATGGGAATCGCCGCAGACCACGGTCATGCCCGGCAGGGTCGCGCCCTGCTCCGGGCCCACCACGTGGACGATGCCCTGGCGCGGATCGTTGATCTTGAACTCCTCGATGCCGAACTCGACGCAGTTGTCGTCGAGGGTCTGCACCTGGATCAGCGACACCGGATCCTTGATGCCGGCGTTCCCCTCGGCCCGCTCCTTGAGGGTGGTGGGCACGTTATGGTCCGGGGTCGCCAGGTTGGCGTCGAGGCGCCATGGCACGCGACGGGCCAGGCGCAGGCCCTCGAAGGCCTGGGGCGAGGTCACCTCGTGGAGCAATTGGCGATCGATGTAGATCAGCGCGGTACCATCGCCGCGCTCCTTGACGAGGTGCTGCGACCACAGCTTGTCGTAGAGTGTCTGGCCTGCCATGTCATTCTCCCGGGCGCGTGGGCCCTCTCACTGGAATCCGGTCGTTAACCGCGTTTCACGGCTTTCCCGGCGACAGGTGCATGCGGAGGCGCTGTAAACCCTTCCCTGGGCGCTACATTTGCCATCCATGGCAAATGACCTCCGCTGAGACCTGTCCCCGGCGCCGCTCGCGTGGCGTCTCGTTGTCATTCTTTGGCGCTTGGCACTTAGCCTTTGACTCTTGGCGCTATGCCATCAGTTTCCCGCCCGTCGCCCATAAAAGCAATTCATGTTATTTATGGATTGGATTCCATAAAGGAATCCTTTTGATTGCCACGGAGCCCTTCCCATGGATACCCAGAGCCTGCAGGCCTTTCTGGCCGTGGCGAACAGCGGCAGCTTCTCTCGCGCCGCCGAGCAGCTGCACCTCACCCAGCCAGCGGTCAGCAAGCGCATCGCGGTGCTGGAGGGGCAGATCGATGCTCGGCTCTTCGATCGCATCGGCCGGCGCGTGACGCTCACCGAAGCGGGACGGGTGCTGCTGCCCCGGGCCCATCAAATCCTGATGATGGTGGATGATAGCCGTCGGGCGCTGGGCAACCTCGAAGACAGCGTGGCCGGCAGCCTCACGCTGGCCACCAGCCACCATATCGGTCTTCACCGGCTCCCGCCGCTGCTCAAGGCCTATACCGGCCAGCACCCGGACGTGCGCCTCGACCTGCACTTCCTCGATTCCGAGCAGGCCTACCAGGGAGTTCTGGACGGCAAGCTGGAGCTCGCCGTGGTAACCCTCGCCCCGCACCCGGACCCGCAGCTCGAGGTGGTGCCGGTGTGGATCGATCGACTGTGCTTTGTCTGCGGCCCGGATCACCCTCTGGCCGGGCGCGGCAGGCTGGGGCTGCAAGAGCTGTGCGCCTTCGATGCGGTCCTGCCGGGACCGCTGACCTTCACCCGCGGGCTGATCGAGTCGCGCTTCGCCTCGGCCGGTCTCGAACTGCCGGTAGCTCTCTCCACCAACTACCTGGAAACCCTGAAGATGATGACCGCCATCGGACTCGGCTGGAGCCTGCTGCCCGAGCGCCTGGTGGCGGACGAACTGCACGTGCTCGAGGTGGATCATCCGCCGATCCATCGCCCGCTGGGGTATCTGGCCCACCGCAGCCGCACCCGCTCCAACGCCGCCCGCGCCATGCTCGCGCAGCTCGACGACGCCCGAGAGCCAGCCGCCCGGGAGTGGGTCTGAAGCCTCGAGCCATCGCCAGGCAAGTCGAAGCGTCGAAGCGTCGAAGCGTCGAATCGTTCGCTCCCACGCGAGCACGGCACAGGCGCCGAGACAGCTAAGTGACAAATTGTTTAGACTGCTCACCATTTGCAACGGATTCTCGCTGTGCCTGCCCACACTCCCCCACCCTTGGTGCCGCGCCACGCCCTGGCCGGCGGCCTGATTCTTGCCGGCCTGCTGGCGCAGATCCTGAAATTCACAGGATTCGTGCCGCTGGAACACCTGGTGGGCTACTGCCTGTGGCTGGCGACGGCGCTGCTGTGGAAAGACCTGCCCAGACGCACGAGGCGACAGGCGGGCCTGCTGGCCGCGATCGGCCTGGCGCTGCTGGCACTGGCGGAGGTCTGGCAGGGCGCCGAGGTCGACTGGCCGGGCATCCTCGACGGCAATACCTTCGTGGTCGCGATGCTCGTGGGGGTCAGTTTCATCGGCCTGATCGGCAACCTGCGTGGCCGCCCGCGGCCGCCTGGCAAGGCCCTGACCGGCGCCCGAGGCGTGCTCGGCACCTGGCTCGGGGTGCACCTGCTCGGCTCGATCCTCAACCTCTCCACGGTCTTCATGGTCGGTGACCGCCTGGAGCGGCGCGGCCCGCTGACCACGCCGCAGCTGCTCGGCCTCAATCGCGGCCTCTCAAGCGCGGCGCTCTGGTCGCCCTTCTTCGCCTCCATGGGGGTGGTCATGACCCTGGCCCCCGAGATGCACTACGCCACCATCCTGGCCTTCGGACTGCCGCTGGCCATGGCCGCGGGGATGCTGACGGTCGGCGAGCTCTCACAGCGCTTCGATCTGGCCGACACCGCCGGCTTCTCGCTGTCGCCGAGCAGCCTCATGATGCCGGTGAGCATGGCGGCCGCGGTGATGGTGTTCCACTATGGCCTGACGCCAGAACTCACCATCGTCAGCATCATCACCTTCCTGCTGCCTACGGTGGCGCTGCTCGCCAACCTGCCCCGGGGCCTGAGCTGGACACGCCAGCGCGTTCACCAGCACGCCATCACCCGACTGCCGGCGATGCGCGGCGAGATTTCGCTGTTCCTGTGTGCGGGGCTCTTGACGGTGGGACTCTCGACCTTCATCGGCGCCGCTACCGGCAGCGACTGGACGCTCTTCGCCCGCTTCGGCCCGATGCAGGCGATGGCCAGCTTCTTGGCCATCGTCATCAGCGCCGTGGCCGGCCTGCACCCGATCATCGGCGTCTCGGTGCTCGCCTCGATGCTCGACCTCGACGCCCAGGGCCAGACCCTGTTCGCCTTCGTGGCGCTCGCCTCCTGGGCGGTAGGCACCAGCGTCGGGCCGCTGTCGGGCATCAATCTCTCGCTGCAGGGGCGCTACGGGGTCAGCGCCACCGGGATGATGCGCCAGAACCTAGGCTATGCCGCGGCCATGACCGGGCTGGTCCTGGTCGCGATCCTGCTGATGGAGCGCCTGCTCTAGAGGGCGCTCCTTCTCAGCCTTCCGTGAGCCTTGCGCAGGCCTTCTCAGCCTTCCGTGAGCCTTGCGCAGGCCTTTCGCGAAGGAGCGGATGGCGCGGGCGCTATACCTGCTTCGGCGCGCGAACGAAGTAGCGGTGGCCACACTGGTGGCAGGGCTCGATCCGGGTGATGCCCTCGAGCTCGACGATGGCGTCGCAGTGCACGCAGGCCATGCGCCCCGGCGCCGCCATCTCACCGACGTTATAGTCGGCACGCGAGGCCTCCAGATCCTCCTCGAGGCGCTCGCGCTCGATCACGCTGCGATCCGCGATGGAGAGCAGCGAGTCGACCACCTTGCGTGACAGCACCGACAGATCGATGCCCAGCCAGGCGGCCACGCCCTCGCCACCGGCCCCCAGGTAGCGACGCATTTCCTTGAGGTCGCGCTCGACCCAGGCGCGCAGAAGCGACAGCTCGTCCTTGGTGAACTCCTCCAGTTCGGCCTCGAACTCCACTGCGTCGTCGAGGTCCTGCTGCAGGTTCTCCCAGGTCAGTTCATCGGCGCCTTCGCGCAGCCGCTCGAGCATGCGCTCGTAGCCCTCGCGCAGGCGGTGGTCGTGGTGCGAATCCTGTTGCTCGCTCATGGTGCTCTCCTTGTGTCGCGACGGGGCGTACGGTGGCGGCGGCGCTGCCCATAGCCCCCGCCCGCCGTGCTGGGGTATCCTAACGGTCAGGCCAGATATTCCATTTAGAAGACATCCCACCGGTAATTCAATGGTTTCGCGCCGCAATGGCACCCGACCTTGAGCCCGGACAAGGGCCGCTGACACCCGCGGCGCCGAGGCGCTGCGCTCGACTTGCAAGGTACCCGAAGAGAGCGATGGACGCACAGTACAAGCCCCACGAGACCGAACGCGACGCCCAGCAGTTCTGGGACAACAACCAGTGCTTCAAGGCGGTGGAAGACGCCAGCCGCGAGAAGTTCTACTGCCTGTCGATGTTCCCCTACCCCAGCGGCAAGCTACACATGGGGCATGTGCGCAACTACACCATCGGCGACGTCGTCTCCCGCTATCAGCGCATGCAGGGCAAGAACGTCATGCAGCCCATGGGCTGGGACGCCTTCGGCATGCCGGCGGAGAACGCCGCCATCCAGAACCGGGTACCGCCGGGCCAGTGGACCTACGACAACATCGACTACATGCGTCGCCAGCTCAAGGCGCTGGGCTTTGCCTACGACTGGAGCCGCGAGTTCGCCACCTGCGACGTCGACTACTACCGCTGGGAACAGTGGTTCTTCACCAAGCTCGTCGAGAAGGGCCTGGTCTACAAGAAGATGTCCACGGTCAACTGGGATCCGGTCGACAAGACGGTGCTGGCCAACGAGCAGGTCATCGAGGGCCGCGGCTGGCGCTCCGGCGCCCTGGTCGAGCGCAAGGAGATCCCGCTGTGGTTCCTCAAGATCACCGACTACGCCGAGGAGCTGCTGGCCGACCTGGACAAGATCGACTGGCCCGAACAGGTCAAGACCATGCAGCGCAACTGGATCGGCAAGTCGCGCGGCGTGGAGCTGACGTTCGATATCAAAGCCGCTGAGGGCTCTAACATCCAGGCGTCTGACGGCATCGCCGCCGAGCCGCTGTCGGTCTACACCACTCGCCCCGACACCCTGATGGGCGTGACCTATGTCGCCGTGGCCGCCGGTCACCCGCTGGCCAAGCAGGCCGCCAAGGGCAACCCTGAGCTCGCCGCCTTCGTCGAGGAGTGCGCCCACGGCGGCACCTCCGAGGCCGAGCTTGCCACCATGGAGAAGAAGGGCATGCCGACCGGCCACCGGGCCGTGCATCCCCTGACCGGCCGCGAGGTCCCCGTCTACGTGGCCAACTTCGTGCTGATGGAGTACGGCACCGGCGCGGTGATGGCGGTGCCCGGCCACGACCAGCGCGACTGGGAGTTCGCCACCAAGTATGGCCTGCCCATCGAGGCGGTGATCGCCGACGCGAACGGCCAGGCCCCGGACCTCTCCGAGGGCGCTCACGACAACACCGGCATCCTGATCCACTCCGGCGAGTTCGACGGCCTGGACTTCGACGCCGCCTTCGAGGCCATCGCCCAGCGGCTCGCCGAGCTCGGCCGCGGCGAGGTGAAGACCAACTTCCGCCTGCGTGACTGGGGCGTGGCCCGCCAGCGCTACTGGGGCGCGCCGATCCCGGTCAAGTACGGTCCCGAGGGCCAGACCGTGCCGCTCTCCGACGAGGAGCTGCCGGTCGCCCTGCCCATGGAGGTCACCGTCGATGCCACCGGCTCGCCGCTCAAGCGCATGCCGGAATTCTCCGATCTGGGCGACGGCTGGACCCGCGAGACCGACACCTTCGACACCTTCATGGAGTCGTCCTGGTACTTCGCCCGCTTCTGCTGCGCCGATAACCAGGAGGCGATGCTCGACGAGCGGGCCAACTACTGGCTGCCGGTGGATCTCTACATCGGCGGCATCGAGCACGCCATCCTGCACCTGCTCTATGCGCGCTTCTTCAACAAGCTGATGCGCGACTTCGGCATGGTGGAGACCGACGAGCCCTTCCAGCGCCTGCTCACCCAGGGCATGGTCATCGCCGAGACCTTCTACCGTCCCACCGAGAACGGCGGCAAGGAGTGGTTCAACCCGGCCGACGTCGAGGTCAAGCGTGACGACAAGGGCCGCCCGGTCAGCGCCGTGCTGACGAAGGACGGGGCGCCGGTGGAGATGGGCGGCATCGAGAAGATGTCCAAGTCCAAGAACAACGGCGTCGACCCGCAGTCCATGATCGACCGCTTCGGCGCCGACACCGTGCGCCTGTTCATGATGTTCGCCGCCCCGCCCGAGCAGTCCCTGGAGTGGTCCGACTCCGGCGTCGAGGGGGCCAGCCGCTTCCTCAAGCGCCTGTGGCGCCTGGTCAGCGAGCACCTCGCGGCCGGCACGCCGGGCACCCTCGACGCCGAGGACTTGAGTGACGACCAGCGCGACCTGCGCCGCAAGACGCATGAGACCATCAAGAAGGCCGGCGACGATATCGGTCGTCGCACGACCTTCAACACCGCCATCGCCGCGGTGATGGAGCTGACCAATGCGCTCGCGAAGTTCGACGACGCCTCGCCCCAGGGGCTTGCCGTGTCGCGCGAGGCGCTGGAGGCCTGTGTGCTGCTGCTCGCCCCGATCACGCCCCACGCCTGCCACACCCTGTGGGCGGAGCTCGGCCACGCCGAGCCGGCGATCGACGCCGAATGGCCACGGGTGGATGAAGCGGCCCTGGCGCGCGACAGCATCGAGCTGGTGGTGCAGGTGAACGGCAAGCTGCGCGCGCGCATCGAGGTCGAGGCCTCCGCGGACAAGGCCAGCATCGAGGCCCAGGCACTCGCCGCCGAGAACGTCCAGCGCCACCTCGAGGGCAAGGCCGTGCGCAAGGTGATCGTCGTGCCGGGCAAGCTCGTCAATATCGTGGTGGGCTGATCGCCACGCCCCCTTCATCGCGCCAGACGGGAGACTGACCCATGCAGCGCCGACACCTTCTGCGCCTCGGCCTTGCCGCCGGCGCCACCCTGGCACTGGCCGGCTGCGGCTTTCACCTGCGCGGCTACGACCAGCCGCTGGTGAGCCTCGACGCCCTGGCCCTGGCGGGGCCGGAGACCGACCTTCGCCGCCTGGTCACCCGGCGGCTCGAGGGCGCCGGCACCCGGGTGCATGATGGCGCCGCGCGGGTGCTCAATCTGGGCAATGAGGCCTTTCGCGAGCGGCGCCTGGGCGCTCTCGACAGCGGGCCCCGCGAGCTGGAGCTGACGCTCGAGGTGCCGTTCTCGGTACAGCGGCGTGCCGACGGCGCCTACCTCCTCGACCAGCAGCGCCTGGAAGTTCGTGAGCGCCTGACGGTCAACGACGACGAGCTGCTGTCCCAGGACGCCGAGCGCGAGACCGCCCGCGAGCGCCTGCGCAGCGAGGCCGTGCGCCAGCTGATGGACCGCCTGCGCGTATTGGCCGAATGACGAAAACGCCTGCGGGGTCAGACCCCAAAGCATCCTTTGGGGTCTGACCCCAAGCGGCATGTAAAGAGACATCCATGAAGGTATTTGCCGACAAGCTCGAGGATGCGCTGGCCAAGAAGCTCCCCTCGGTGGTGATCGTCGCCGGCGAGGAGCCGCTGCAGCACATGGAGGCCTGCGACGCCGTGCGCCGCGCGGCCCGCCAGGGGGGCGTCGAGGAGCGAGAGGTCCTGCACGTCGAGGCCAACTTCGCCTGGGGCCGCCTGACCGAGGCGGCCGCCAGCCTGTCGCTGTTCGCCACCCGCCGCCTCATCGAGGTGCGCCTGGGCAGCAGCAAGCCGGGCCAGGAGGGGGGCAAGGCGCTGCGCGAGTACGCCGAGACCCTGCGCAGCGGCGAGGATATCCTGCTGCTCTCTACCGGCAAGCTCGACTATCGCGAGCAGAAGAGCGCCTGGTTCAAGGCGCTGGACAAGGTCGGGCTGTTCGTGCCGGTCTGGCCGGTGGACGCCTCACGCCTGGGCTACTGGCTGCGCGACCGGGCCGGTCGCCACGGCCTCTCGCTGGATCTCGACGCCGCCCGCCTGCTCGGCGAGCGCACCGAGGGCAACCTGCTGGCCGCCGACCAGGAACTGCAGAAGCTGGCCCTGATGCTGCCCGCTGGGGCGCGAGTCGGCCCCCGTGAAGTCGCCGGTGGCGTGGAGGACAGCGCCCGCTATGACGTCTTCACGCTGATGGACGCCTGCCTCAAGGGCGAGCGCGTCCGGGTCTCCCGCATCATGGCCGGCCTGCGCGGCGAGGGGGTCGAGGCGCCCATCGTGCTCTGGGCCCTGGCCCGGGAGCTGCGCATCCTGCTCTCCCTGCACCAGCACCTGGATCAGGGCCAGAGCCTCGAGCATGCCTGCAAGGCCCAGAAGCCGCCGATCTTCGAGAAACGGCGCCCGGCGTACCAGCAGGCCATCGCCCGGCTGCCGCTGAAGCGGCTGCACAAGCTGCTGCTCTTCGCCCAGCGCCTGGACCTGGCCATCAAGGGCGGCAGCAGCGTGCCCCTGTGGGACGGCCTGCACGACCTGGCGCTGACGCTGGCCGGCGGACGGGGCCTGCTCGCCGAGCTGCCCTCCTCCTACCGGATCGGCTGAGGCCCGCCGCGCTTGCTGGAGCCCTTACAAGGGCATGAAATTTCACATCATTTCATCCTATACTGGTCAGGCATCGCATCGTTTCGGCGAACTGCAGGGAAGCAGGTACGTCGGAGCCTGGAGCCGGAAGCCCAACCCAAGAAGAAGGAACACCGACATGATGAAGAAGATCTGCCGTTACTTGAGCCCGCTGCTGATCGCCGCCCTGGTGCTGGGCAGCCTACCGGTGGCCGCGGCCCCGATGAGCCCGAGCAGCGATCTGATCACCACCCAGGACGTCCTGACGGCCGAGCGGTCGCAGGGTGATCGCGAACGCATCCGCGCCGTCCTCGCCCGCGATGATGTCCAGGAGCAGCTGGTCGCCCAGGGCGTCGATCCCGCCGAAGTGGAGGCCCGCGTGGCCGCCCTCTCCGATGCGGAAGCTGCCCAGATGGCCGATCAGCTCGAGCAGCTGCCGGCGGGTGCCAGCGTGGTCGGTGCCCTTTCGCCGTCTTCGTGATCCTGCTGGTCACCGACATCCTCGGCCTGACCAACGTCTTCCCCTTCACGCGCTAAGTGAGAGCCCTACATGATGGCATGCCCTGAATGGCATCGTGTCAGTGCCCCTCTCCAGAACGCCCGCCTCGCGGGCGTTCTCGCGTTGGTACTGATGATGCTCATGATGACCGGCTGCGCCAGTACGCCACGGCTGGCCGAGTCCACCCAGCGCGATCTGCCCCCGCAGACCCTGCTCGAGGACGTCCCCTTCCACGGGCAGCGCGACTACCAGTGCGGCCCGGCCTCACTGGCCATGGTGCTCAACGCCTCCGGCGTCCCCGTTGACGTCGACACCCTGATCCCCCAGGTCTTCCTGCCCGGGCGGGAGGGCAGCGTCCAGCCCGAGATGCTGGGCACCGTGCGCCGCCAGGGCCGCATCCCGTTCCGAATCGACGGCACCCTCGACGCCCTGCTGACCGAGATCGATGCCGGCCATCCGGTGGTGGTGATGCAGAATCTCTCACTGCCGGCCTGGCCGCTCTGGCACTATGCCGTGGCCATCGGCTTCGACCGTGACGAGAAGACGCTGACGCTGCACAGCGGCATGGAGCCGGAGCGCCTCGAGTCCTTCAAGCGCTTCGATGCCACCTGGGCCCGCAGCGATCGCTGGGCCTTCATTGCCCTGCCGCCGGGCGAACTACCCGCCACCACTGACGCCAAGGCCGCTCTGGACGCCATCGCCGATTTCGAGCGTGTGCAGGGAGAAGAGGCCGCCCTGCCCGCTTGGGAGGCACTGGTGGAGCGCCATCCGAGCCTTGCCATGGGCCATTTCGCCCTGGGCAGCGCCCTCCACGCCACCGGCGACGCCGCAGGTGCCCTGGATGCCTTCGCTGACGCCACACAGGCGGCTCCCGATCTCGCCGTTGCCTGGCTCAATCTCGGGCTGCTGCATCGCGCACGAGGGAACACCGAGGAGGCCCAAGAGGCACTCGAGCGGGCCGCCAACCTGCCCGGCCCCTGGCAGGACAGGGCAAGGGAGGCCCTTACGTCACTGATGACGCAGGCCGGATAACGCCTCCGATGAGAAGGGAAGAAACGTGACCTACGACATCGCGCTTAAGCGCATCTACCAGCCGGTCGACGCCGAAGATGGCGCCCGGGTACTGGTCGACCGCCTCTGGCCTCGCGGCAAACGCCGCGAGAGTCTTGCCCTCACCGACTGGTACCGGGACGCCTCCCCCACGCCGGCCTTGCGCCGGCAGTTCCATCGGCAGGAGATCAGCGCGGAGGTCTTCGCCGCTCGCTATCGGGGGGAGTTGCGTGACGCCCCGGAGAGCCTGCTTCCGCTGATGCGGCATGTTCGGCAGGGACGCCTGACCCTGCTCTCTGCGGCGAGGGATCTTGAGAGTTCTCACCTGCCGATCTTGCGCGAGTCGCTCCTCCAGGCCCTGCAGGACGAGGACGTCGAAGACCGCGAGCCGGCCTCCTCGCCCTGCTTCGCCCCGCACGTCGACACCCCCTCGGCACCCGAGGCCTAGCACGCCTCGCCGGGCCTGCGGCACCGCCATGCCAAGGCCTTGGCCCCATCGGCCGTGCATAAAAAGGGATCAAGGGCTCTGCCCTTGATCCCCTTTTTCATGATGCGCTTTTGTAAAGCGTTAACGACGGGTAGCGTCGTATCCCAGATCAGCACCGCGGCTCTCGTCGCTGCGGCGACGGGCGCTGCTTCGCTTGCGATTCTCTTCCTCGCAGACCTCATCCTTGCCGCCGCAGACATCGCACCCTTCCTTGAGCCCGAGCTGGTTGAGCCCACCACAGGTGCCGGCGATGGGCTTGCGCCCCATGATCACGCCGATGGCCATGGCGGCGACGATCAGCAGCATGAAGGCGAATACCACCAGGAAAAGGGTCATGTCGTATCTCCTCGGGAGCGAAAATGGTGAAGCGTATTACCGTATGACAGCATGCGACCGCATGAGGTCCATGACGTCGACCTTCTGGTGCCTGAGATGACGACCGGAGGCGATCGTCATGTCGGGCGGCAGAAGCGGGGAGCGGGGACTGCTGATCCCCGCAGACCCCGATGCAAAGGGGCCGGCCTCTCGGCCGGCCCGGGGTGCCGCATAGCGAGCGAGATCAGCCGCCGAAGTCATCCAGCAGGATGTTCTCGGGCTCGACACCCATATCCACCAACAGCTTGATCACTGAGGCGTTCATCATGGGCGGTCCGCACATGTAGAACTCGCAGTCCTCAGGCGCCGGGTGGTCCTTGAGATACTTCTCATAGAGGACGTTGTGGATGAAGCCGGTCGGCCCTTCCCAGTTGTCCTCCGGCTGCGGATCGGAGAGCGCCAGGTGCCACTCGAAGTTCGGGAACTCCTCGGCGAGCTGATCGTACTCTTCGTTGTAGAAGGTCTCGCGCCAGGAGCGAGCGCCATACCAGAAGCTGATCTTGCGGTCGCTCTTGAGACGCTTGAGCTGGTCGAAGATGTGGCTGCGCATCGGCGCCATGCCTGCACCGCCGCCGATGAAGATCATCTCGGCATCGGTGTCCTTGGCGAAGAACTCGCCGAACGGCCCCATCACAGTGACCTTGTCACCCGGCTTCAGCGCGAAGACGTAGGTGGACATCAGGCCCGGCGGGTGACTGGAGTTGGGCGGAGGCGTGGCGATACGGATATTGAACTTGAGGATGCCCTTCTCGTCCGGGTAGTTCGCCATGGAGTAAGCGCGGATGATTTCCTCGTTGCTCTTGTGGGAGATGTTGAACAGGCCGAACTTCTCCCAATCGCCCCGGTACTCTTCCTCGATATCGAAGTCAGAGAACTTGACGTCGTAGGGCGGCGCCACCAGCTGCACGTAGCCGCCGGCACGGAACCCCACTTCCTCGCCTTCGGGAAGCTTGAGATTGAGCTCCTTGATGAAGGTGGCGACGTTGGGGTTCTCGATGACCTCGCATTCCCACTTCTGGACGCCGAAGACCTCTTCCGGTACCTCGATCTTCATGTCCTGCTTCACGGGCACCTGGCAGGAGAGGCGCCAGCCCTCCTTCTTCTCGCCCAGGGTGAAGTGGGACTCCTCGGTGGGCAGGATCGAACCACCGCCCTCCTCGACCCGGCACTTGCACTGGGCGCAGGAGCCGCCGCCACCGCAGGCGGAGGAGAGGAAGATGCCGTTGGCCGCCAGGGTATTGAGCAGCTTGCCGCCGGCCTGGGTGGTCAGGGTGTGCTGGGGGTCACCGTTGACCTCGATGGTCACGTCCCCGGTACTGACGAGCTTGCTGCGTGCCGCCAGGATCACCGCGGTCAGACCGATGATGATCACGGTGAACATGACCACACCCAACAAGATGACTGTTGTATCAACCATGTCGGTTTCCTATTGCTTGCGTTGCCTGGTCACCGGCGGCACGGAGCCGCCGGCAGGAACGAGCCGTCTCAGAGCTGGATGCCGGAGAAGGACATGAAGCCCAGCGACATCAGGCCCACCGTGATGAAGGTGATGCCCAGACCCTGAAGCGAGGCCGGCACATCGCTGTACTTGAGCTTCTCGCGGATCCCGGCCAAGGCCGTGATCGCCAGTGCCCAGCCGGTACCTGCACCCAGGCCGTAGACCACGGATTCACTGAAGTTGTAGCTGCGCTCGACCATGAACAGCACGCCGCCGAGGATCGCACAGTTCACGGTGATCAGCGGCAGGAAGACGCCCAGGGCGTTGTAGAGCGCCGGCACGTACTTGTCGAGGAACATCTCCATGATCTGCACCAGGGCGGCGATGACGCCGATGTAGGAGAGCAGACCCAGGAAGGAGAGATCGATGTTCTCGGCGCCGCTGATGCCGGTCCAGGTCAGGGCCCCTTCCTTGAGCAGGAAGGTGTAGACCAGGTTGTTCACCGGCACCGTGACGGTCAGCACCACGATGACCGCGATACCGAGGCCGATGGCCGAGGAGACCTTCTTGGACACCGCCATGAAGGTACACATGCCCAGGAAGAAGGCCAGGGCCATGTTCTCGACGAAGACCGAGGCGACGAACAGGCTAAGATAATGTTCCATGTTACACGGCCTCCTTCGGCTGGGTGTTGGCCTTCATGGTGAACTCGTTCTCCTCGATCTGCTCCGGGTTGAGGGCGCGCAGTACCCAGATGATCAGGCCGATGATGAAGAACGCCGAGGGCGGCAGCAGCAGCAGGCCATTGGGCACGTACCAGCCGCCGTTCTGCACGGTCTCCAGCACGGTAAACCCGAACACGCTGCCAGCACCGAACAGCTCACGGAAGAAGCTCACGACCATCAGGATGAAACCGTAACCCAGGCCGTTGCCGATGCCGTCGAGGAAGCTCAGCAGCGGCGGGTTCTGCATGGCGAAGCCTTCGGCACGCCCCATCACGATGCAGTTGGTGATGATCAGTCCCACGAAGACCGAGAGCTGCTTGGATATCTCGTAGGCGTAGGCCTTGAGGATCTGGTCCACCACGATGACCAGCGAGGCGATGATGGTCATCTGCACGATGATGCGGATGGCAGAAGGAATCTGGTGACGAATCAGCGACACGAACAGGTTCGAGAGCGCCGTCACGAAGATCACCGCCAGTGCCATGACCAGCGACACGCTCATGCTGCTGGTCACCGCCAGCGCCGAGCAGATCCCCAGGATCTGCAGGGCGATGGGGTTGTTCTTGAAGATGGGCGTCGTCAGGACGCCCTTGGGAGTCGGTGCGGACATGATCAGGCTCCTTCAGTGTCGTCGGACGCGGTGGCCGTACCCTGGACGTCGGCCTGGGTCATGCCCTCACGGAACTTGGCCAGATACTCGCCGAAGCCCGCAGGGCTGAGCCAGAACTGCACCAGTTTGGTCACACCACGGCTGGTCAGGGAGGCGCCGGACAAGGCATCCACCTCGGTCTCGCCGCTGGCGCCGCCCTTCACGAGCTGAATCGCCGGCTGCACGCTTTCTTCCTCGGCAAAGATCTCCTTGCCTTCCCACTGGGCCTTCCAGCGCGGGTTGTCCACCTCGCCGCCCAGGCCAGGCGTCTCGGCATGCGAGTAGAAGGTGATGCCGTTGATGGTGTTGCCGTCACCCTTCACGGAGAGATACCCGCGCATCAGGCCCCACAGCCCCTGGCCTCGGATCGGCAGGATGAGCTGCTGGGGATCGTCCGGGTCGCCCACCAGGTAGACGGTGCTGTAGTGCTCCAGGCGGGACAAGCCGGCGATGTCCCTCTCGCCGGACAGCGTGCGGGACTGGGCCGGATCCTTGGCCGCCTGGAAGCTATTGTAAGTCTCCGGGTCGAACTGGTCGGTGTACTCTCCGGTGCGCAGGTCGACGACGCGCGGCGTGACCTGTTCGAACGCCTCCTTGATGTCGTCACCGGGCTCGTAGAGGTCGGCCACGGCCAGGATGTTGGTCTTGCGATCCAGCTCCTGGTTGAGCTGCTGCTTGGAGCGCAGCGCCACGGCGGCGGTGGAGACGATGATCGAACACACGATACAAAGTGCGAACGCCACCGTCAGGATCTTCTTGGTGGAGTTGTTGCTCTGTGCCATCAGGCAGTCTCCTCGGCCGGCACACCGGTGCGCTGCAGGCGGCGCTTGATGTTGGCCTGTACAAAGAAGTGATCGATCAGCGGGGCGAACAGGTTGGCGAACAGGATCGCCAGCATGATGCCCTCGGGGAACGCGGGATTCACGACGCGGATCAGCACGGTCATGACACCGATGAGGGCACCGAAGATCAGGCGACCCTGGTTAGTCATCGAGGCGGAGACCGGATCGGTGGCCATGAAGACCATGCCGAAGGCGAAGCCGCCCACCACCAGGTGCCAGTACCAGGGCATGGCGAACATCGGGTTGGTGTCGGAGCCGATCAGGTTGAAGAGCGCGCTGGTCGCCACCATGCCCAGGAACACGCCGAGCATGATCCGCCAGGAGGCGATCCGGGTCCACAGCAGCACCGCGGCGCCGATCAGGATGGCCAGGGTCGAGACCTCACCTACCGAACCGGGAACGAAGCCGAGGAAGGCATCCGACCAGCTGAAGGTGTCGGACAGCGCAGCCATGCCGTCCTGGAACGCCAGGGAGAGCGCCGTCGCACCGGTGTAGCCGTCGGCCGCCACCCATACCGCATCACCGGAGATCTGTGCCGGATAGGCAAAGTAGAGGAAGGCACGGCCGGTCAGCGCCGGGTTGAGGAAGTTCTTGCCGGTGCCGCCGAAGATCTCCTTACCAATCACCACGCCGAAGGTGATGCCGAGCGCTACCTGCCACAGCGGGATAGTAGCCGGCAGGATCAGGGCGAAGAGCACGGAGGTGACGAAGAAGCCCTCGTTGACCTCATGGCCGCGCTTGATGGCGAACAGCACTTCCCAGAAACCGCCGACCAGGAAGGTCACCAGGTAGATCGGCAGGAAGTAGGTGGCGCCGAGCACCATGTTGGCCCACAGGCTGCTGGGATCATGGCCACCGGCGAGCGTCATGATGATCGCCTCGCGCCAGCCGCTAGGGGCACCGAAGCCCTCGGCGATGGCCAGATTGGCCTGCCAGCCGGCGTTCCACATGCCGAAGAACATCGCCGGGAAGGTGCACAGCCAGACGGTGATCATGATGCGCTTGAGATCGATCCCGTCGCGCACGTGCGCCGTGGTCTTGGCCACGCTGGGCGGCGTGTAGAAGATAGTGTCCACCGCCTCAAAGAGGGGATAGAACTTCTCGTACTTGCCACCCTTGTGGAAGTGCGGCTCGAGATTATCGAGTGTCTGTCGGATAGCCATCATCAGGCCTCTTTCTCGATCATGGTGAGATTGTCACGCAGGATGGGACCGTACTCGTACTTGCCGGGGCACACGTAGGTGCACAGCGCCAGGTCCTCTTCATCCAGCTCCAGGCAGCCCAGTGACATTCCCGTCTCGATATCGCCGACGATCAGCGTGCGCAGCAGCTGGGTGGGCAGGATATCCAGCGGCATTATCTTCTCGTACGCCCCCACCGGCACCATGGCGCGCTCGGAGCCATTGGTCGAAGTGGTCGGCGCATAGCTGCTCAGGCCCTTGATCTTCGAGATATAGATACCCAGTACCGAGTGGCGGTTAGCGCCAGGCGACATCCAGCCCATGAAGATGCGCTTGTTGCCTTCCTCGAGCAGGCTGATCTGATGGTGGAAGCGTCCCAGGTAGCAGAGGCTTCCCTCGGCGGTGGATCCTGAGAACACCGAACCGGAAATCACGCGGGTTCCATTGGGTTCGACGACTTCACCGTCCAGCAGTTCCTCAGTGCTCGCCCCGAGACGGGTGCGCAGCAGGCGAGGGTTCTCGGCGCGCGGGCCACCCACGGCAATCACGCGCTGCACGTCGAGCTTACCCTCAGCGAACAGCTTGCCGAAGGCGATGACGTCCTGATAGCCGATGTGCCAGACACGCTTGTGAAGGGCAACGGGCGAGAGATGATGGATGTGCGTCCCGACGAGACCGGCCGGATGCGGGCCGGCGAAAGTCTCCTGCTGCACGCCCTTGAGATCGCCACCCGGCACCCGCGCCTCGGGCGCCGTACAGAGGTAGACCTGCCCCTCGGTAAGGTGCTCCAGCACCTTCAGGCCATCCTCGAAGGCCTCGGCCTGCTCGTTGATGATAGCGGCAGGATCGGCGGACAGCGGGTGGGTATCGATGGCGGTGACGAAGATATCGGTCGGCGTGGCGTCGATGGCCGGCGTGCGCGAGAAGGGACGCGTGCGCAGCGCCGTCCACAGACCGGACTCGACCAGCTGGTCGACCACGGCTTGACGCTCCAGGCTCTCCAGCTTGTCGCGGCCGTGGGCGGTGAACTCGACCGCCTCCTCGTTCTCGTCGACCTTGATCACGACCGACAGCAGCTTGCGCTTCTCGCCGCGGTTGATGGCGACGACTTCACCGGCCGCCGGGGCCGTGAAACGAACGCCATCGATCTTCTTGTCGGTGAAGAGCAGCTGGCCAAGCTTGACCCTGTCTCCCTCACGGACCTCCATGGTCGGCTTCATGCCGACGTAGTCGGTGCCCAGGACGGCCACATGGCGCACCGGCCGCGCATCCTCGATACGCTCCTCCGGTGTCCCCGCGATGGGGAGATCCAGGCCTTTCTTGACTTCGATCATAGTCTCGCCCAGTTGATGGATCGGATAGATGAAGAAAGGGGGTTCGAATGGATTCGAATTCTTCTGTTTTCAGTACGTTACCAGACAGGCCCGAGGGTCGCTCGAACCACCCCGAAAAATCCAACGTATTATAAAGACAAGCGCCAGGGATGACCACCTGACCTTAGGTCGCAAGGGGCCAGGAGGGCGAGCGCCGAGCAGCATGATGGCTCGGCCACCCCAGGCATCAACGCAAAGCCCCCGCTGGATGCTTGATCCAGCGGGGGCTCATTCCAGCTCAGCACCTGCCGCCCGTCACGGGTCAGCTTGGCGGCTCGGTGCTTGGCCGCTTTGCGCTGCCCGAAGGGTATCAGGCCTGAGCGCGGGGCAGCTTGAGGAAGTGCACGTTGGAGACCTGCTGCAGGATGCGGATCACCTGACAGCTGTAGCCGAACTCGTTGTCGTACCAGACATAGAGGACGGCATTCTTGCCGTTGGCGATGGTCGCCTTGGCATCGACGATCCCGGCGTGACGGTTGCCGACGAAGTCGGTGGAGACCACCTCCGGCGAGTCGACGAAGTCGATCTGCTTCTGGTAGGGCGAATCGAGCGACATGCGACGCAGGAAGTTGTTCAGCGTCTCGGCGTCGGTCTCCTTGTCCAGGCGCAGGTTGAGGATCGCCATGGAGACGTTGGGGGTCGGCACGCGGATGGCGTTGCCGGTCAGCTTGCCGTCGAACTCCGGCAGCGCCTTGGCGACCGCCTTGGCGGCACCGGTCTCGGTAAGCACCATGTTGAGCGGGGCACTGCGACCGCGACGATCGCCCTTGTGGTAGTTGTCGATGAGGTTCTGGTCGTTGGTGTAGGAGTGCACGGTCTCCACGTGGCCGTGCTCGACGCCAAACTCATCGTTGAGCACCTTGAGCACCGGCACGATGGCGTTGGTGGTGCAGGAGGCCGCGGAGATGATGCGATCCTCGTCGCTGATGTCCTGGTGGTTGATACCGTAGACGATGTTCTTGACGTCGCCCTTGCCCGGTGCGGTCAGCAGCGCCTTGGCCACGCCCTTGCACGCGAGGTGCTGGCCCAGGCCCTCGGCATCGCGCCAGATGCCGGTGTTGTCGACCACCACGGCGTTGTCGATACCGTGGGCGGTGTAGTCGACCTCGGCCGGCGAGTCGGCGTAGATCACCTTGATGGCGTTGCCGTTGGCGATCAGGGTCCGCGACTCGACGTCGACGCTGATGGTGCCGTCGAACGGGCCGTGAACCGAGTCGCGACGCAGCAGGCTGGCGCGCTTCTCGAGATCCTTGGCGATGTCGCCACGGCCGCGCACCACGATGGCGCGCAGGCGCAGCAGGTTACCACCGCCGGCCTTCTCGACCAGCACCCGCGCGAGGATGCGGCCGATGCGACCGAAGCCGTAGAGCACCACGTCCTTGGGCTCGCCGTTGCCGGCGTCCGGGTCGTGGGCATCGACGATCTCGCCCAGCTGCTCGCGCAGGAAGGCCTCGGCGTCACCGCCGCCCTGGCGCTTGAAGGCCACGCCCAGCTTGCCCACGTCGACGTGGGCCGGCCCCAGGTTCAGGTCCATCATGGCCTTGACCAGCGGGAAGGTATCCTGCACGGAGAGTTCGGTGCCCTCGACCTTACGCACGAAGCGATGATCCTTGAGGATGCGGATCACGCTGCGGTTGAACAGCGAGCGCCCGAACATGGTCACGACCACGTTGTTGTGGCGATAGAGGCTGCCGATCATCGGGATCATCTGCTCGGCGATCGCCTGGTTGTCGTGCCATTCCTGGAAGACGGTATCGGGGGACTGCTGGCTCACGGGTGGCCTCTCCTGGGTGAGAATAGTGAGGTAAGGTCGGAGGGTATTATCCGGGGGGACGCCCCCGGGGGCAATCGCAGGATGGTCGCAGCCGCTGTAGGGGTATTACACAAACGTTGGCTCGACTACAGCGCCACGCCGGGGCTGGTATGATGAAGCCACTTTACATACGCCGCTCACGAACACGGTTGGGTAACCGAATCGCATGCCGAACTTCTCGCCGCTCGACCCGCCGCGCCCCCAGGGGCTGCGCGACATCCTCTACTGGCAGACCCCGGCGGGCAGCGCCACGGCGCTGGCCCTGGCGCACCTGGCCGAAGACGCGCCGCTGCTGGTCATCACCCCCGACACCGCCTCGGCCCAGCGCCTGGAGGGCGACCTGGGCTTCTATGGCCGAATGCCGGTGATGCCCTTCCCCGACTGGGAGACCCTGCCCTACGACAGCTTCTCGCCGCACCAGGATATCGTCTCGTCGCGGCTGCGCACCCTGCGCCGCCTGCAGGACGGCGAACACGGCATCGTGCTGGTGGCCATCAACACCCTGATGCAGCGCCTGCCCCCGGTGGACTACATCGCCGGGCGCGTCATGACGCTGGAGGCGGGCCAGACGCTGGATCGCGAAGGCTTTCGCAGCGCCCTTTCGCGCGCCGGCTACCGCGCCGTGGAGACGGTCTTCGAACCCGGCGAGTATGCCCTGCGCGGCGCGCTGATCGACCTGTTCCCCATGGGCGCCGAGTCGCCGCTGCGCATCGATCTGTTCGATGACGAGATCGACACCCTGCGCCACTTCGATCCCGACACCCAGCGCAGCGCCGACCGGGTGGAGCGCGTCGAGCTGCTCCCGGCCCACGAGTACTCGCTGTCGCGCTCGGCCATCGCCTGCTTCCGCGAGGGGTTCGAGACGCTGTTCGACGTCGACCCGCGCCAGTGCCCGCTCTACGTGGACGCCCTCAAGGGCATCCCCTCCCCCGGCCTCGAGCAGTACCTGCCGCTGTTCTTCGACGAGACGGCGACGCTGTTCGAGCATCTGGCCGAGGGCACCCGCGTGGCCATGCTGCCCGAGATCTTCGAGGCGGCCGAGCACCACTGGGCGGCCATCGAGAGTCGCTTCGAGAATCTCGGCGTCGACCCGACCCGTCCGCTGCTGCCGCCCCATCGGGCATTCGTGCCGGTGGCCGAGGTCTTCGGCGGCATCAAGCGCCATCCCCGGGTGGCCCTGACCGAAGATACCGAGCACCGGCATGCCGTGGCGCCCGCCAGCCAGGCGCCGCCGACGGTCACGGTCAACGCCCGCGCCAAGCAGCCGCTGGCCAACCTCGCGACCTTCCTCGACGACCACCCCGCCACTCGCGTGCTGTTCGTCGCCGAGTCGCGCGGCCGCCGCGAGGCCCTGGAGGAGACCCTGGCACCGCTGGGGCTCACCCTGCCCCACGTCGACGACTTCGCCGGCTTCCTGGATAGCGACGCGCGCCTGGCCATCACCGAGGGCGAGATCGATGCCGGCCTGTGGCTGACCGACCCCGACCTGGCGGTGATCAGCGAGACCGAACTCTTCGGCGAGGTGGTGCTTCAGAGCCGGCGTCGCGAGAAGGCCACCGACGACGGCGAGCTGGCGATCCGCCACCTCTCGGAACTGCGCCCCGGGGTGCCGGTCGTTCATCAGGCCCATGGCGTGGGCCGCTACAAGGGGCTCGAGACGATCGAGGCCGGCGGCCAGGCCGCCGAGTTCGTGACCCTGGAGTATGCCGAGGGCGCGCGCCTCTACGTGCCGGTGGACAGCCTGCACCTGATCTCGCGCTATGCCGGCGCCGACGACGAGCTCGCCCCGCTGCATCGGCTGGGCTCGGACCAGTGGGAGAAGGCGCGCCGCCGCGCCGCCGAGAAGATTCGCGACACGGCCGCCGAACTGCTCGACATCTACGCCCGCCGCGAGGCGCGGGAGGGCTTCGCCTGCCCGCCGCCCGACGAGGAGTACGCCCGTTTCGCCGCCAGCTTCCCCTTCGAGGAGACCCCCGACCAGCGCGCCGCCATCCAGGCCGTGATCGGCGATCTGACCGCTCCGCGCCCCATGGACCGGGTGGTCTGCGGCGATGTCGGCTTCGGCAAGACCGAGGTCGCCATGCGCGCCGCCTTCCTGTCGGTCCACGCCGGCCGCCAGGTGGTGGTGCTGGTGCCCACCACCCTGCTCGCCCGCCAGCACTTCGAGAACTTCCGCGACCGCTTCGCCGATACCGCGGTGAACATCGAGCTGATCTCGCGCTTCACCGCCGGCAAGGGGCAGGCCGCCGCCCTGAAGCGCATCGAGGAGGGCCAGGCGGATATCGTCATCGGCACCCACAAGCTGCTCTCCAAGAGCACCAAGCTCCCCAAGATGGGCCTGTTGATCATCGACGAGGAGCACCGTTTCGGGGTGGCCCAGAAGGAGCGTCTCAAGAGCCTGCGCGCCGAGGTGGACATCCTGACCATGACCGCCACCCCGATCCCGCGGACGCTGAACATGGCCATGAGCGGCATCCGTGACCTCTCGATCATCGCCACCCCGCCGGCCCGGCGCCTGTCGGTGAAGACCTTCGTCCAGCAGCGCGACGAGGCGATGATCAAGGAGGCGATCCTGCGCGAGATCCTGCGCGGCGGCCAGGTCTACTTCCTGCACAACGAGGTCAAGACCATCGAGACCGCCGCCGAGAAGGTCCGCGAGCTGGTGCCCGAGGCCCGGGTCGGCGTCGCCCATGGCCAGCTGCCGGAACGCTCGCTCGAGCGGATCATGTCCGACTTCTACCACAAGCGCTTCAACGTGCTGGTCTGCTCGACCATCATCGAGACCGGCATCGACGTGCCCAGCGCCAACACCATCGTCATCGAGCGCGCGGACAAGTTCGGCTTGGCCCAGCTCCACCAGCTGCGCGGCCGCGTCGGACGCAGCCACCACCAGGCCTATGCCTACCTGCTCGCCCCTCCCCCAAGGGTCATGAGCAAGGACGCTGCCAAGCGGCTGGAGGCCATCGCCGGCGCCGAGGACCTGGGGGCCGGCTTCACCCTGGCTAGCCACGACATGGAGATCCGCGGGGCGGGCGAGCTGCTCGGTGAGGAACAGAGCGGGCAGATGGAAGCCGTCGGCTACGGCCTCTACATGCAGATGCTCGACCGCGCGGTGACGGCGATCCGCGAGGGCCGCACCCCCAATATCGAGGCCCCGCTGGATCAGGGCGTGGAGGTCAGTCTCAACCTGCCGGCATTGATCCCCGACGACTACCTCCACGACGTCCAACAGCGTCTGGTGATGTACAAGCGCATCGCCAGCGCCGCCGACGAGGCGGAGCTCAAGGAGCTGCAGGTCGAGATGATCGACCGCTTCGGCCTGCTGCCGGCGCCGGTCAAGACCCTGCTGCGCCAGACGCGGCTGCGTCAGCGCGCCGAGCGCCTGGGCATCGCTCGCCTGGAGGCCGGTCCCGAGAAAGGCCGGGTGATCTTCTCCGGCCAGACCGCCGTCGATCCGCTGGTACTGGTGCAGCTGATCCAGCAGGCGCCCGACCGCTACCGCCTCGACGGCGCCGACACCCTGCGCTTCGAGGCGAGCATGGCGCAGGAAGACGCCCGCTTCGAGGCGGTGGAGCGGCTCCTCGAGACCCTCAACCGCAAGGCCGAGGCGGCCTGATCAAGCACACCGCGGTGGATCGGCCAATGCCGATCCACTCGCCCCATCTGGCAGAAACCGGTCGTCGCGGGCGATACTATAGGGTCAAGGCGCCCAGGACGGGCCCATCGCAGCCCCCGACGACCGGTAACCACGAGACATGACTCGATGACGCACTTTCCCCCGCTCGGGCTCACTGCCCGATTCGCCACCGCACTGGGCCTCTTCGCCGCCCTGACCGCGCCCCTGCAGGCCAGCACCGACGACTGGCCGCGCGGCCACTACCCCCTTCCCGAGGAGGGTGACCTCGTCGGGGAGGTATACACCATCGCCTCCGACAGCGGCGATACGCTGATCGAGATTGGCCATGAACACGGTATCGGCTACGAGGAGATGATCCGCGCCAACCCCGACATCAGCATCTGGGCCCCCTACGAGGGCACCGAGGTGGTGATTCCGGGCCGCTTCATTCTCCCTGATGGAGCCCGTGAGGGCCTGGTAGTCAACGTGGCCGAGATGCGTCTCTACTACTACCCCCCCACCGAGGAAGGCGAGACACCCCGCGTCGAGACCTACCCCATCGCCGTGGGCCGGATGGACTGGAAGACGCCGCTGGGCGAGACCCGGATCACCGAGAAGGTCAAGAACCCGGCCTGGTACCCGCCGGCATCGATCCGACGCGAGCGTGCCGAGGCCGGCGACCCCCTTCCCAGCGTGGTGCCACCAGGCCCCGACAACCCGATGGGCACGCGCAAGATGCGCCTGGGCATCCCCGGCTACCTGATCCACGGCACCAACAAGCCCGAGGGCGTCGGCATGCGCGTCACCCACGGCTGCATTCGCATGCTGCCGGAGGACATCGAGGCCCTCTTCCCGCGCCTGCCGATAGGCACCAAGGTCAAGCTGATCAACGAGACCCTCAAGCTCGGCTGGGCCGACGGCGTCCTGCACGTCCAAGCCTATCCCTACCTCGATGAGGAGGACGGTACCTCCATCCAACGCATCACCGAGGCGCTCTCCGAGGTCGACACGGCGATCAGCGGCCTGGACTACCCGGTGGACTACGCCCGCCTGCGCGAGGTCGTTGAGGTGCCCCGCGGCATGCCCGTGCCCCTGGACGTCGATACCACCGAGCCGGCCCCCGAGACTCTGTGGGATCGCCTGGAGCTGATCGCCGCCAAGAGCGTCACCGGCGGGCGCCAGACAGAGGAAGGCTGACCCTCGCCCCCGGCCGGCAGGATGCTCCCTGCCGGCCATCCCCTCCAGTATCGTTCTGCTGTCCGCCTCACACCTCCTCGACTGCTCGATATTGGCCTTCACGCGCCACGCATGGCCCTAAGGGCGATCGGCCAGGGCCCCTCTGCATGGTGCGGCCGTCCACACCACTCACGAGCTCGAGAGAGGCTACGAACCACACCAAAAAAAACAGGGGCCTCGCCAATATGGCGAGGCCCCTGTCTGAAGGTTCAACTACCGCCCTGACGGGCGGAAGAGAACGATCACTTGCGCATGGAGCTCTCGAACATGCGATTCATCTCGTCGCGGTTCTGCTGCGACATCTGCAGGGCAGCCTGAGCGTCACGCTGCGCCTGGTTGGCGGTGTTCTGCGCCTGGGTAGCGATGCTGCGAGCTTCTGCGGCGTCAGCCTGAGCAGACTCGGCGGTCATGCGGACTTCTTCCAGGGCGCCAGAGGACGCACAGCCAGCCAGCACGGCCAGAGATGCGGCAGCGGCGGTCAGCTTCAGGGTAGTCTTCAGAGTCATGGTGTTCTCCTTGAGTCTTCCTTGGTACTGCGTTGATGTTGCCTGGGAACCAGGCTTCCTGCAGATGCAGGACTTCGAGCAGCAACATATGCTGCGAAGCACGGGGAGTCAAACGCTGTTCTAAAGTACGTCACGCAAATACGTCACGGCGCTTATCCCTAGCCTAGAACGCCCCTTGCGCATGTAAAGCCTAGCGGATCACGACGCGTGTGCCAATGTCGATCAACGACGACAGACGCTCGACCTGCGGGTCCGTCACCGCCACGCAGCCATCGGTCCAGTGAAAGCGCTGATGAATGGACGGATCCCCCTCGCCGAGGCCGTGAATACCGATGAAGCCGCCAAGGATCGTTTCCTGGGGCGGATAGCCGTGACGGCGGTAGTAGGAGAAGTAGTCGTCGTAGTCCTGCTGGCTATAGACTCCGGCGTTCAACGCCATGCGGGCATGGGTCGGGGTGGGATAGTCCAGGCCGATGAAGATGTGGAACTTGCTCTGCCGGTTGAAGCGATTGACCCGGAATTCGCCCAGCGGCGTGGCCCGGCCGCCTCGCTGACGCTGGGGCTTGGCCCCTCCGCGACCCAGCGATGCCCGCTCGAAATTCTCCAGGAGCCGGTTACCCTGATAAACCTTGAGGTTTGCTTCGCTGTCATCGACCAGCACCCAGCGCTCATGATCGCTGCGTGGCACGATGGCTCGGGACAGCACATCGTCCATCGTGCTGGCGGATGCTGCCGTCCCTAGCAGCAGCAGGGGGGAGCTCAACGCCAACAGGCCGAAGCGGCGACGGGTCAGGTGATTCATCGGCAACATCTCTGGGACAGGCAGGAAATGGAAGGCATCGATATGGCCGACGTTATACCTCATTGCAGCGGCGGTGTCAGGCATGACGGATTGGCCGTCTCCGGCCCAGCCGGCCAGGACCACCCGTCGCCAAATGGCATCAACCACCTATGACCGGAGCAACCACGCGCCCAGCGGCGGGCCGGTGTAAGTAGTCCAGGCTCTCACCTCCGGCTGTCGCCAAACAGAGACCATATCTTCAGCGTCGCTGATCAAGCGACCCGGCATGAGAGAGCACGCTCTCGGCTCCTCAGTAGTCCTCGAGTCGCTGCATGTCACGGGCCAGGCGTCGCACCTCGGCCTCGTGGCCGCTGGCCAGCGCGGCGAAGAACTCACGCTCCGCCTCGATCGAGGCCTGCTCAATGCGGTGCGCATAGAGGTCCTGCAGGGTGCGGTGCATGGTCAGGGCCGTGGCCAGTACATCCTGAACGCTGTCGCAGGCCATGCACTCGGTGAGGCGATCGAGGGTGGGCGCATGGGGAAAATCGGCGGGATCGTCGAACCAGGTCTCGAGGACCTTGCGATGGTCACCGCTCTCATCGAGATAGCGAGTCAGCTCGGTCTGCATCTTGCGCTCATGCTCGGCCAGATACTCCAGGGCCATGCGTACCCGATCGCTGACGTCGCCGGCGGCCAGCCGGTCATAACGCTCGGCCAGCCCGCGGTGATAGCCGGTCGCCCAGGCGACCAGCTCCTTGACCTGATGAAAGCGCATGAGACGCTCCTCCCGATGATGCCCCGACGCGGGCGAGTGGATCCTGCCTTCAGCCTAGCCAAGCCGCCGGCATTACGCTTGATGCAGATCATCCGATATGCACGCGGCGCCATCGGGGACAGGCGCCGCGTGCATATCGGAGCGCCGGAACGCCGGGCCGGACCCCGGGATCAGCCGTAGAGGCCCTGGCTGCGCAGGTAGTCGTCGTAGCTGCCGCTGAAGTCGGTGATCCCGGTGCCACTCATGTCGAGGATACGGGTCGCCAGCGACGAGACGAACTCGCGGTCGTGGCTGACGAAGATCAGCGTGCCCGGATAGTTCTCGAGCGCCAGGTTAAGCGCCTCGATGGACTCCATGTCCAGGTGGTTGGTCGGCTCATCCATCAGCAGCACGTTGGGCTTGGTCAGCGCGAGCTTGCCGAACAGCATGCGGCCCTGCTCACCGCCGGAGATCACCTTGACCGATTTGCCGATGTCGTCGCTGGAGAACAGCATGCGGCCCAGGGCACCGCGGACTTCCTGTTCACCGCCGGTGGTCCACTGCGCCATCCACTCGAACAGGGTGGCATCATTGGCGAAGTCGTCGGCGTGATCCTGGGCGAAGACGCCGACCTCGGCGCTGTCGGTCCAGCGCACCGCGCCCGCGTCGGGGTGCAGCTCACCCGCCAGGGTCCTGAGCAGGGTGGTCTTGCCGATGCCGTTGGGGCCGATGATGGCGATGCGCTCGCCGGCCTCAACGGTCATGGAGAGGCGCTCTAAGAGCGGCGCGTCGGCGTCGAACCCTTTGGTGATCGCCTCGACGTTGACGGCGTTGCGGTGGATCTTCTTGCCCTGCTCGAAGCGAATGAAGGGGCTGACCCGGCTGGAGGGCTTGATGTCCTCGAGCTTGATCTTGTCGATCTGGCGCGCACGGGAGGTGGCCTGCTTGGCCTTGGAGGCGTTGGCAGAGAAGCGGCTGACGAAGGTCTGCAGCTCGGCGATCTGCGCCTTCTTCTTGGCGTTGTCGGCGTGCTGCCGCTCGCGGGCCGCCGTGGCGGCCGTCATGTAGTCGTCATAGGTACCGGGGAACAGCGTGATCTCGCCGTAGTCCAGGTCGGCCATGTGCGTGCAGACGCTGTTCAGGAAGTGGCGGTCGTGGGAGATGATGATCATGGTGCTGTCCCGGGCGGTCAGCATGCCCTCCAGCCAGCGGATCGTATTGATGTCCAGGTGGTTGGTGGGCTCGTCGAGCAGCAGTACATCGGGGTCGGCGAACAGCGCCTGGGCCAGCAGCACGCGCAGCTTCCAGCCCGGGGCGATCTCGCTCATGGGGCCCGTGTGCTGGTGAAGGGGGATACCCAGCCCCAGCAGCAGCTCGCCGGCGCGAGACTCGGCGGTGTAGCCGTCGAGCTCGGCGAAGCGCACCTCGAGGTCGGCCACGGCCATGCCATCTTCCTCGCTCATCTCCGGCAGCGAGTAGATGCGCTCGCGCTCGGCCGCCACCTGCCACAGCTCGTCGTTGCCCATGATCACGGTGTCGATGACCCGCTCATCCTCGAAGGCGAACTGATCCTGGCGCAACTTGCCGAGCCGGGCGCCGGATTCGACCATCACCTGACCCGAAGACGGTTCCAGATCTCCGCCGAGGATCTTCATGAAGGTGGACTTGCCGCAGCCGTTGGCGCCGATCAGGCCGTAGCGGTGGCCGTTACCGAACTTGATGGAGACATTCTCGAAGAGCGGCCGGGCGCCGAACTGCATGGTGATATTGGCGGTGGAGATCAATGAAGCGTCCAGTCAGTGCGTGAAGGGGGCGAGATTGTACCGGTTATCGCCGCCGCTCACACCCGCGCAGCCTGAACCAAGAGGTAACCGCAGAAGCAGCATCGCTCGGGGCAGATCCGTCGGCACGCCTACGAGGAGGCGCTGTGAACCCCTCCCTGGGCGCTACCGACGCCATCCATGGCGTAGGACCTCCTCTCCGGCCTGCCCCCGGCGCCCCTAGCTATCGTCCGTTTCAAAAAGGCTTACAACCTAAAGCAGCAGCTCGCCCTCGATGGGCACGAAGCGGCTCGCCGCGCGGATCAGCGAATCGGCACTGAGCCGCTCCACGCCGACCACCTCCACGGTCACGCCGTGGCGCTCGCGCATCCGCTCGACCAGCAGGTCGAAGTCGCCGTCGCCGGAGACCAGCACCACCCGGTCGACCAGCGGCGCGGCCTCCATGGCATCCAGGGCGATGCCCACGTCCCAGTCGCCCTTGGCGGAGCCGTCGCTGCGCTGGATATAGGGCTTGAGCTGCACCGCGAAGCCGATGCCGCGCAGGATGTCCTGGAACTGGCGCTGCCTGGGATCGCCGCGATCGATCGCGTAGGCGTTGGCCACCACCACCTCTCGATCGGCGGCGAAGCGACGCCAGAAGGCGTGGTAGTTGAAGTGGCGACCGAAGGCCTGACGCGTGGTGTAGTAGACGTTCTGAACGTCGACAAGGATGGCTAATTTTTCCTTGGGGTCAGACCCCAAGGTTTGATTAGTCTCCGGCACTACCACTCTTCGCTGGTCTCGCGCAGCGCGGCGATCTCGCGCTTGGCCTCGCGTACGCAGTCCCTGAGCTCATCGGCCAGGGAGGCGGCACCACCCACGGCGATCAGCCCAGGATTGCTGGGCCGGCGCCGGGCCACGCCGTCGCTGCCGTGCAGCGCCTCGAATCGAACGAGCAGCCCGGACAGCCAGCTCTCGGGCCGGGCGACCAGCTCCCGCAGGCGATGCAACTCGGCGATGCCGGCCCCCTCGTGGCCGAGCAGTTCGCGCCAGTCGTGGCACTCGAGGTGAGCATGCTCGGTGACCTCGCGCAGCAGCGACTCCAGCGTCAACTCGAGCAGGGCGAGACCGCCCTCCTCCGCCGCCATGCGGCGCGCCTCGGCGTGCTCGTCATCGCCGGCGGGCAGGTCGAGCAGCAGCTCGACCTGGTAGAGCAGCTGATTGGTGCGGGCTCGCGGGGTCACTTGCGCTTGTCCTCCACGTGCCATTTGCCGCCCTCGAAGGTGGCCTTCCAGCCGGTGGCCTTGCCGTCCTCGTCGGTCATCACGAACTGCTCCTTGGCCTTGCGCGAGAAGCGGATCTGCGACGGGCGACCATCCGGATCCTCGCTGGGCGCCTTGAGCAGGTAGCGATACTTCTCGGGCAGTTCCTCGGCGTGGGCCTTGAGCTCGGCGACCAGCGGCGGCCGGGTCTCACGGTTCTTGGGGAACTTGCTGGCCGCCAGGAACAGCCCGCTGGCGCCATCGCGCAGCACGTAGTGATCCTCGACCTTCTGGCAGGCCAGCTCCGGCATGGGGATGGGATCCATCTTGGGCGGCGCCACCTCGCCGCTTCTGAGCAGCTTGCGGGTGTTCTTGCACTCGCTATTGGTGCAGCCGAAGTACTTGCCGAAGCGACCGGTCTTGAGCTGCATCTCGCTGCCGCACTTGTCGCACTCGATGGTCGGCCCGTCGTAGCCCTTGATGCGGAACTTGCCCTGTTCGATCTCGTGACCGACGCAGTCCGGGCTGTTGCCGCAGATGTGCAGCTTGCGCGTCTCGTCGATCAGGTAGCTGTCCATGGCGGTGCCGCACTCGGGGCAGCGGTGCTTGGCGCGCAGCGCGTCGGTCTCGGCGTCCTCGCCGGCATCAGCCGCGACGGCCTCGTCGCCGGGCAGCAGATCGATGGTGGTCTTGCAGCGTTCCTTGGGCGGCAGGTTATAGCCCGAGCAACCCAGGAAGACCCCGGTGGAGGCGGTGCGAATCTGCATCTTGCGCCCGCAGCTCGGGCAGTCGATATCGGTGGGCACCGGCTGATTGGGGCGCATGCCCTCCTCGCTCTCGGCCACGGCGAGCTCCTTCTGGAACTCGCCGTAGAAGGCATCGAGCAGCTCCTGCCAGTTGCGCTCGCCGTCGGCCACCTCGTCGAGGCTGTCCTCCATGCGCGCGGTGAAGGAGTAATCCATCAGGTCGGGGAACGACTCCTTGAGTCGCTCGGTGACGATATCGCCCAGCTTCTCGGCATAGAAACGCCGGTTCTCCAGCTTGACGTAGCCACGGTCCTGGATGGTGGAGATGATCGCGGCGTAGGTCGAGGGCCGGCCGATGCCCTTCTTCTCCAGCTCCTTGACCAGGCTGGCCTCGGTATAGCGGGCCGGAGGCTTGGTGAAGTGCTGCTGGGGATCGAGGTGCTCGAGGCTCATGGGGGTGCCCTCGGCGAGGTCAGGCAGGGACTGGTCCTCATCCTTGCGCCCCATCGGCTTCATCACCCGAGTATAGCCGTCGAATTTCAGCACCCGGCCCTTGGCACGCAGCTCGAAGCCCTCGACCTCCACGGTCAGGGTGCTGGAGAGGTACTCGGCGGGATTCATCTGACAGGCCACGAACTGGCGCCAGATCAGCTCATAGAGCCGCTCGGCGTCGCGCTCCATGCCGGCGAGATCGGTGGCACGCCGCGCGACCTCGGAGGGACGAATCGCTTCGTGAGCCTCCTGGGCGCCCTCCTTGCTGGAGTAGCGGTTAGGCGCCTCGGGCAGGTAGCGCGCGCCGTACTCCTCATTGATGAACTCGCGCACACCCTCGACCGCATCCCGGGAGAGGTTGGTGGAGTCGGTCCGCATATAGGTGATGTAGCCGGCCTCGTAGAGACGCTGGGCCAGAGTCATGGTCTTCTTCACCGAGAAGCCCAGCCGGCCACTGGCCGCCTGCTGCAGCGTCGAGGTAATGAACGGAGCGTTAGGCTTGGAGCGAGTGGGCTTGTCTTCCCGCGCGGTGATCGCAAGCGTCGCCGTGCGCAGCGCCGCGATACGCTCGAGGGTCTCGGCCTCGGAGGTGGGGCGGAAGGCCTTGCCGTCCTGGCGCACGAGCTCGAAGCGCACCGGCGTCGCGTCGTCAACCTGAGGGACCAGATCGGCGTGAACGTCCCAGAACTCCTCGGGGGTAAAGGCGTGGATCTCGCGTTCGCGCTCGGCGATCAGCCGGGTGGCAACCGACTGCACCCTGCCGGCGGAGAGGCCGCGGGCGACCTTGGCCCACAGCAACGGCGAGAGCATGAAGCCCACCACCCGATCGAGGAAGCGTCGCGCCTGCTGGGCCTCGACCCGCGGGATATTCAGGTCGCCGGGATCCTGAAAGGCCTCCTGGATGGCGTTCTTGGTGATCTCATTAAACACCACGCGCCGATAGCGGGTCTCATCGCCGCCAATGGTCTCGCGCAGGTGCCAGGCGATGGCCTCCCCTTCGCGGTCCAGATCGGTGGCGAGATAGACCGTGTCGGCCTTCTCGGCGAGCTTCTGGAGCTCGGACACCACCTTCTCCTTGCCCGGCAGGATCTCATAGTGCGCCTTCCAGCCGTGCTCGGGGTCGATGCCCATGCGACGGATCAGCTGGTCATGAGCCTTACGCTTGCGATGCTCCGCTTTCTCCTCCGGCGACATCTTGCGGGTTGCCGCCGCCTGTCGAGCGCGCTCCTTGGGGTCCGACGCCGTCTTGCCCGAGCCGCTGGTCGGCAGGTCACGGATGTGCCCCACGCTCGACTTCACGATGAAGTCGTTGCCGAGATACTTGTTAATCGTCTTCGCCTTGGCCGGCGACTCGACGATGACCAGTGACTTGCCCATAGTGCTCCACTGTGCTGATGGCGCCAGCTCTGCGGCTCGCGCCAGACGGTATCGACCCGTTTTCTGCAACGGGTGAAAAATGCGCTTACCCTACCCCAGCGATCGGCTTCACGCCAGTCGCCCCCGGCGGGCGGCTCCTTGAACCTAGACCGCCGAGTCACGAGTCGACAAGCCAAGAAAGTCCGGGTGCCAACGACAACGCCCCCGCCGAGGGGGCGGGGGCGTGCGTTTCACAGCACTGGCGCGCGGGGCTCAGCCACCGTCGCCATTCGTGTCTCGACGGTCATTCCTGCCGATCACTGCGTGCCCATCACTTCTTGCCCATCACTTCTTGCCCATCACTTCTTGCCAGAGTTGCGCGACGTGCGGCGCCGCGGCGCGGCCCGGCTCGCCGGCTTGCGCTTGACGCCGGCGCTGGCCGGATCAGCGGCCGGAGCGGCCGCCTCCGGCGCATCGACATCCTGTGCTTCGACGGCCTGTGCTTCGACGGCCTGTGCTTCGACGGCCTGTGCCTCGACGTCCTGTGCCTCGACGTCCTGCACCTGGGGCGCCACGCTCGCCCGGGCCGAAGTGACGACGGGCATCGCCTCCATCAGGCTTTCCACCTCGCGGCGAGCGGCCTCTCCGGCCTCGGCCTCGCGGGCGATACTGGCCTCGGCATCGCGCCGTGCCTCCTGCTCTTGCTCGGGGGCATGATCGATGGCCTGGTGGAACAGCCCCTTGATGCGCTCGAAACGCTCTGCCGCATGCTCACTGAGCTCGCCGCTGGCAGCCAGCACGTGCTCGATATGCGCGAGGTGGGCGTCGATCTGCTGGGCCGTCTGCCCCTTGAGCAGGGTCGGGATCGCCTCCAGTGCCGCCTCATGATCCTGCTGGAGAGTAAAGAACTGCTCGCGCACCAGGTGTTTGAAGTCGGCAAGCTCCGCCCCCGGCTCGAGCTCGGCACGCGAGGCGCGCAGCCGCTTGAAGTTGCGTTCGTCGGTGGCCGGGGCACCCCCCAGCACATGAATGACCGAGCGCATGACAGCCTCGTGACTGCCGCCATCGGTGATCGCGCGATGGACCTCTTCGCGGCGGCGCTCGACGAAGCGGCGATGCTCCGGCTCGGCGCCCGGGCGACGGCGGTGCACATGGGCATCACCGCCCAGCCCCACCATGGCCTGCAGGATCGGCTGGCCGTAAAAATCCAGGAAGAAGCGTTCGCTGGCGCTGTCGCGCAGGTCGCGCCAGGCGTTCAGGCTACGCGTGACCTGGTCGGAGAAGATGCCCTCCACGGCCCGGAAGACATTGTCCTCGTGCACCGGATGGCGATCGGCACGCACCTGGTCGGCCAGTACCGGCACGGCATTCATCAGCGGATTGCGATCGGAGAGCAGACGATAGCCCAAGCGGTTGGGGTGCATGCGCCGCATCCACTTGGCCGATTCCGGCGTGGCCACGGCCTGCACCCAGGGCTGCACGAAACTTCGGTAGAGGCCCAGGTTGATCTCGGAGATGCGCGCCACGGCGGCGAAGCGGGTGTCGTCCTCGGGGCGATGCTGGACCTCACGATCGAGCTCATCGATGGTGCGCGGCGTGAACTCGAGCATGTAGTCGCGCTCGATCAGCTCGGCATCCTCGCGCTCGGCGGCGCTCGAGACCGTGGTCTCGTAGAGGCCGGGCGGCAGGACGTCGATATAGTCCATATTGGCGGTGAACTCGGTATGCTCCTTGCGGGACACGCTGCCGGACACGAAGATGCCCAGGTGCCCGGTGGTGTCATGCACGCAGTAGACGATGGTCTGCTCGTTGGCGATGATGTCGTCGACCCCTTCGTAGAGGTCGCGAACCCAGCCGAGCGCCTGGGGCGGCGGCGTGATGTCGTCGCCGCGCGAGCAGAACACCACCACCGGCGAGCGCACGTTGCGCAGGTCGATGCGCCGCCCGTCAGAGGTCACCAGTTGGGCGGTGGAGAGGCGATTGCCGACGAAGAGATTGTCGACGATGTACTGGATCTCTTCGCCACCGAGGACCACGTGGCCGCCCCACCAACGTTCGAACTCGAGGTAGCGCTCGGCCTCGGTGTCGACCTGGGCGTAGAGCCGGTACTGCTTGTTCCACCAGGTGTTGGCCGGATTGAGGCGCTCGAAGTTCTGCACCAGCCAGGCACCGTCGAAGAGCCCGGCCCCCAGGTCACTGAACAGCGACGTCATCCAGCTGCCCCCGGTCAGGCCGCCGGTGTAGCGCATCGGGGCACCGCCCCGCTCGCCGCCCCAGTAGGAGAGGGGCGAGCCGGCGATCAGCAGCGGACCAAACAGCTCGGGCTCCAGGGCCGCGGCCATCATGATCTGCCAGCCGGCCTGGCAGTTACCCACCACCATGGGCTTCTCGGAGGTCTCGGGGTGGCGCGAGATGATGTGGCGCAGGAACTCGACCTCGGCCTCGACCACGTCCTCGACGGTCTGCCCCGGCACGGGATAGGGCAGGAAACCGATGAAATAGCAGGGGTGTCCGGCGCGCAGGGCGACGCCGATCTCGCTATCGGGCTTGAAGCCGCCGATGCCCGGACCGTGGCCCGCGCGGGGGTCTACCACCACGAAGGGACGCATCTGCAGATCGGTCTCCACGCCCTCGGGCGGAATGATGCGCAGCAGCTCGTAGTTGACCGGACGACCCAGCTCGCGACCGTCCACCAGCACCTCGGCGTCGAAGCCCAGCACGTTGGGCTTGGTCTTCTCGATGTGCTCGAGGTACTGGTTGCCCCGCCGGTGCATGACGTCCATGAAGAGCACGCTGCGCTCCATAGTATCGCGCCAGTAGTCGCAGGCCGCGCGTCCGAAACCGAAGGGATCCATGAAGGGCAGCGCGTCGGCTGCCGGAGTCGGTATCAGGGGGTTCATTATCAGCTCCAGGGTTGCTCGGTGCTCTAGCCATATCTACTCGCGGCTCATGGCACCAATGCATGAAAACGGGCTTTGCTGCAATGCAATATAGCGCATGAAGGCAGGCGCTGCGAGGGGCTTGTGGTTGACCATGGCCACGCAAGGGGCATTTGTGGGGCCAATTTCCGATATGGCGGGTGGCGCCACTCGCCGGACGGCTCCGCATGAGCTCTGCGGCAGCGCCGGTATCGATGGCCGGCGGCGAGCGAGCGGTGCTAGCATGTCGCCAGACTTCCAGAGACCCCACGGCATGGCGCCGGCGGACAGACCGACATGACCACACCCAAGCTGCTCAACCGCCTGACCTTTCGACAGCTGCAGGTGTTTCGTGCCGTTTATGACCAGCACTCCTACTCGCGGGCGGCCGAGGCACTGGGACTGACCCAGCCTGCCGTGAGCGCCCAGATCCGCCAGCTCGAGCAGGCCCTCGGCCAGCCCCTGTTCAAGTACGCCGGGCGCACCCTGCACCTGCTGCCCGCCGCCGATGCGCTGGCCGCCTCGACCCGCTCGATCTTCGGACAGGTCTCGCGTCTGCAGATGACGCTCTCCGACATGGCCGGGACGCTGAACGGCGAACTCAGCCTCGCCGCGGTCTCCACCGCCCAATACGTGGTGCCCCACCTGCTGGCTCGCTTTCGTGCCCACTACCCCGACATCGTGGTGCGCCTGCGCGTCTGCAGCCGGCGCCAGGCGCTGGAGCGACTCGCCGAGCGACGCGACGACCTGGTGATCATGGCGCGTGTCCCCGAGGGCGACGAGCTGACCTTCATGCCGATCCTCGACAGCGAGCTGATCCCCGTGGTCTGGCCGGGACATCCCCTGCTCGATGCCGAGTGCCCCACCCTGGAGGACTTCGCGCGCCACTACGTGCTGATGCGCGAGCCCGGTTCCGGGGTGCGCAGCGCCTTCGAGGAGTTGGCCGCCGAACAGGACGTGTGGCTGCCCCACGCCATCGAGCTGGGCTCCAACGAGGCGGTCAAGCACGGGGTGATGGCGCAGCTGGGGGTGGCCGTACTGCCCCGCCTCGCCGTGCGCCTGGAGATCGAGGCGGGACTGCTCTCGCCCCTCGCCCTGCCCGGCTTCCCCCTGCGCCACTCCTGGTGCACGGTACATCCCCGCGACCACTTCCCGACCCCGGTCACCGAACTGTTCCTGCGTTTCGTACGCGAGCACCTGGCCGAGCTCCACGAGCACTTCGCCGCGCCGCCGACCCCACTGCCGAGTCACGGCGTCGACTGCCTGCCGATGACCACCTATTGAGCGCCCGCGCTTGATCCCCACCCCTTGATCCGCCTATCGCGGGCGTGACCGCACGGCCCACCCGCTGTCCAGAAAGGTGACGGCTGTGGTAGGTTATGGGCCTTTAATCCCCGTATCATTCGACGTGCCAGGCTGACTGGAAACGCCGGTCGACGCGCCCCCAGCGCCGCCCCGGCAGGACAGCCGGCGAGCAGAGAGGCTCACAGCTATGAGCGACACCCCCTCCCCACGCATCTCCAGCGGCGAAAAGTATCGCAACGACCATGGCACGGCCGCCATCAAGGACGGCATGAAGGTGCGTCGTGAGGTCGAGGAAGGCGGCGTCAGCGGACGCAAGCCCAGCTGGCTGCGCGCCCAGATTCCCGGCGGCGAGCGCTTCGAGGCGGTCAAGAAGAACGTGGCCACCCACCGCCTCAGCACCGTCTGCGCCGAGTCGCACTGCCCCAACCAGGGCGAGTGCTGGAGCAACGGCACGGCAACCATCATGCTGATGGGTTCGGTGTGCACCCGCGCCTGCCGCTTCTGCGCCGTGGATACCGGCAACCCCAAGGGCTGGCTGGACGCCGAGGAGCCGGAGAACACCGCGCGCTCCGTTGATCTGATGGGGCTGCGCTATATCGTGCTGACCTCGGTGGATCGGGATGACCTGCCCGACGGCGGCGCGACCCACTACGCCGACTGCATCCGGGCCATCAAGGCGCGCACCCCCGAGGTGGTCGTCGAGGCGCTGACGCCGGACTTCGACGCCGAGCCCGTGGCGATCGAGCGGGTGGTGGACTCCGGGCTCGAGGTCTTCGCCCAGAACGTCGAGACCGTCGAGCGACTGACCTCGCGGGTGCGCGACCCGCGCGCCGGCTACCGCAAGACCCTCGACGTGCTGGCCCATGCCAAGCGCCATCGCCCCGGGGTCATCACCAAGACCAGCCTGATGCTGGGCCTGGGCGAGACCGAGGAAGAGATACTGGCGACCTTCGATGACCTGCGTGAGATCGGCGTAGACATCGTTACCCTGGGCCAGTACCTGCGCCCCACCCGCAACCACTTGCCGGTGGAGCGCTGGGTCACGCCGGAGGAGTTCGATCGCTACCGCGTGCTGGGCCTGGAGAAAGGCTTCATGGAAGTACCGTCCGGCCCGCTGGTGCGCTCCAGCTACCGCGCCGACCGGGTGTTCGAGAAGAACAACCTCGGCCTGGCCGCGCCCGCCGAGGTGCCGGGCCAGGAAGCAAACCCCAACCGCATCGACGCCGTCAACGTCGGCTGAGCGCCGAGCGCCGAGCGCCGAGCGCCGAGCGCCGAGCGCCGAGCGCCGAGCGCCGAGCGCCGAGCAAACAGCATGATGTCTCTGCCAACACTGCTGTCAACGCAAAGCCCCCGCTGGATGCTTGTTCCAGCGGGGGCTTGTCCTATCTCAACACCTGCTGCCCGTCACAGGTCAGCTTGGCGGCTCGGTGCATGGCTGCTTGGCGCTTTTAACTCGCGGCCGAGCTCCCGTGCCAGGCAGCGCGCCAGCGCCATGCCGACCACCGCTGCGGGGGGACAGTCGTCGACCAGATCGGCGAGCCGCGTCATGGCCATGCCGGCATAGCCGCAGGGATTGATCCGCGCGAAGGGCGAGAGGTCGCCGTCGACGTTGAGCGCCACCCCGTGGAAGCTGGCACCGCGGCGAATCCGCAGCCCCAGGGAGGCGATCTTGGCCTCACCCACGTACACGCCGGGGGCATCGGGCCGGGCATGGGCCGTCACGCCGTGCTCGGCCAGCAGGGCGATCACCGCCTGTTCCAGGGCGCTGACCAGCTCACGCACGCCCAGGCGGGCGCGTCGCACGTCGAGCAGCGGATAGAGCACCACCTGGCCGGGGCCGTGGTAGGTCACCTGGCCGCCGCGATCGGTAGCGACCACGGGGATGTCACCCGGCATCAGCAGGTGCTCGGGCTTACCGGCCTGCCCCTGAGTGAACACCGGCTCGTGCTCCACCAGCCAGAACTGGTCCGGCGTCTCGCCGTCGCGCTCGTCGGTCAGGGTGCGCATGGCCTGCCAGACCGGGCCATAGGGCCGTCGTCCCAGGCGGTACAGCGCGATCGGCGCCGTGCTGTCAGGTTCCATCACACCACCATGTGCACACGGCCGGTGGCCTTCAGCTCGTCGAAGAGGGCCTTGATCTGCACTTCGCCCGTGGCGCGCAGGGTCAGGCGCACCGACAGGAAACGGCCTTTGCGGCTCGGCACCACCTGGATGCCGGCGGCGTCGAAGCTCGGGTCATGGCGGTTGACGATCTGACAGACCGTCGCGACGAAGTCGTCGGCGGCATCGCCGACGACCTTGAGGGGATAGTCGCAGGGAAAGGTGATCTTCGGCGGCGTCTCGCTCGCTCCAGGAGCGGGCTTGCGAAGGTCGCGCAGGGAATTGTCGCTCATGATCGCGTCCGGATGGAGGGTATGACCCTATTCTACGCAACGCGGCGGCGGCGACCAACCAGACCTGTCGCCACCGCGCTCACCCCGGGGTCGGCTGTGTCAGGGGCCAGACACCAACACGGGCCGGCCCAAGGGGGCCGACCCGTGGATCCTCGCCGCGGCGAGGAAGGCATCAGTGGGCGATACCCGCCCGCTGACTTACTCGAACCAGCCGCGGGTCAGGTTGGTGAAGAAGCGCTGAACCTGATCGATCAGGCGCTTGAAGAAACCGCCCTCCTTGATGCTCTCGAGGGCGACCAGCGGCCGCTCGCCGACCACTTCATCGCCCTGACGCACCTCCATGGTGCCCACCCGCTCGCCGGCGGCGATCGGCGCGGTCAGATCGGCCTGGAGGTCGAGCTTGGCGGTCAGCTCCTCGTCACGCGCCCGCGGCACGGTCATGACAACGCCGCTGTCGACGCCGACACGCAGCTCGTTCTTGTCGCCACCCCAGACCCGCGGCGTGTTGAGCACGGCCCCGGCCTTATAGAGGTTCAGCGTCTCGTAGTAGCGGAAGCCGTAGCTCAGCAGCTTCTGGGACTCCTGGGCCCGCGCCTCCTCGGAGGCCGTGCCCATCACCACCGAGATGAGTCGCATGTCGTCACGCTCGGCGGAGGCGACCAGGCAGTAGCCCGCCTCATCGGTCCAGCCAGTCTTCAGGCCGTCCACACTGGCATCGCGCCACAGCAGGCGATTGCGATTGGCCTGCTCGATGCCGCCGTAGGTGAACTGCTTCTGGCGGTACATCCGGTAGTGCTCCGGATAGTCGTTGATGATGTGCTGGGAGAGCAGTGCCAGGTCGTGAGCCGAGGAGTAGTGGTCCTCGTGGGGCAGGCCCGTGGGGTTGACGAAGTTGGTGTCGTGCATGCCCAGGCGCGTCGCGTGCTGGTTCATCAGGTCGGCGAAAGGACGCTCGCCGCCGGCCAGGTACTCGGCCATGGCCACGCTGGCGTCGTTGCCGGAGACGATGACGATGCCGTGCAGCAGCTCGCTGACCGGCACCTGCTCGCCGACCTCGATGAACATCTTCGAGCCGCCAGTGCGCCAGGCCTTCTCGCTGATCGGCACCAGCCCCTCCGGGCTGATGTTGCCCTGATTGAGCTCGCGCTCGACCAGGTAGGCGGTCATCAGCTTGGTCAGGCTGGCCGGCGGCAGGCGCTCGCGGGAGTTGTGCTCGGCCAGCACCCGGCCGCTGTCGGCATCCATCAGGATCCACGAGCTGGCCGCCAGCTGCGGGGGCGAGGGAATCATGGTCTGCGGCTTGGGCACCGCCTGGGCCGCGGCCTGTGACGCAACCAGCAGCAGGCTGACCAGCAGCATCGGCAGCAGCCGGTGGCGGCGAAGAAATAACGTGAATCTCATGGCAAGGGTTCTCATCGGGTGCATCACAGGGTTATACGCTAGGGAGACGCCGACTCAGTCGGCATCGTCGACGATAAAGGCCTGGGCGAAGCCGGCCCGGCGCAACTGTTCACGAACCGGATCCAGCTGACCAGCGGGATCCAGCGGGCCGACTTGAACGCGGTGAAGGCCCTCGGCGCTGGCTACGCGCACGGGCCCGGCAATTTCCGCCTCGAGCTTGGCCTGCAGCGCCCGAGCCCCGTCTTCAGAGCCCAGGGCGGCCACCTGCAGGAAGACGCCCTCCGCCGGCTCGTCGCGTACGGCCTGGGGCGCATCGCTGTCGCCTGCCGAAACGGGCGACGCCGCCTCGGCCACGGTGGAATCGGGCTCAGGCTCACCGCCGCGCCTGGCGAGCCAGCGCTCTACGTCGATGGCCTCCACCCTCACCCGGCCGGTGCCCTGGTCGAGGATGCCCAGGCGGGCGGCCGCGGCGTATGAAAGGTCGATCTCACGCTCGCTGTGGAACGGACCGCGATCGTTGACGCGAACGATCGTCGAGCGCCCGTTATCGAGGCTGGTGACCCGCACGAAGCTCGGCAGCGGCAGGGAGCGATGAGCGGCGCTCATCTTGTACATGTCGTAGATCTCGCCGTTGGATGTAGCATAGCCGTGGAACTTCTCGCCGTACCACGAGGCGCGCCCCTCGCGACGGTAGCCGCTGGCATCCGCCATCACCTCGTAGTGCTTGCCCCACACCTCGTAGGGGGACTTGTTACCGCCCCGGGAGCGCGGCTCCTGCTGCGGCACGGCATCGGGCACCTGGGCCACGTCGGGCGGATCCTCGGGGTAGGCGTCTCCGGACAGCGCGTACCGTTCGCCGCCCTGGGTGGATGCGGCGGCCGACGAGCTCGATTCGGCCGGCTCGACGGCCGCGGGCCGTGGTCCGCCGCTGCCGGCACAGCCGACCAGCAGCGACGCCAGGCCGAGAATCACCAGGGCACGTCTCATGAGGCTTCCTCCGGCATGGTGTCGGTGGCCTCGAGCCAATCGGCCTTGCGACCGCGCGCCTCGGCGATCGCCTCGGCGAGTTCCGTCACCGCCATGGCATAGAGGTGGCTGTGATTATAGCGAGTGATCACGTAGAAATTGTGCTCGCCGAGCACGTAACGCCAGGTGTCCTCCCCGCCCTCCAGCGCCACCGGCAGCAGGCGATGATCGTCGGCCATGGCGTTCGGCATCTCGAGACCCGCCGCGGCGAGCCTGGCCGCCGGCACCGCGGGCGGCCGCGCGGCGCGATTGAACTCGATACCCTCGGGCAGCTCGGCAGGCCCCTCGACCATGCGATAGATCGGAGCGTCCGGGCGCCAGCCATGCTCAGCGAAGTAGTTGCCCACACTGCCGATGGCATCCACCGGATTGGTCCAGAGATCGCGCAGGCCGTCGCCGTCGAAATCCACCGCATAAGCACGGTAGCTCGTCGGGATGAACTGCGGATAGCCCATGGCACCGGCATAGGAGCCGGTCAGGCTGCCGGGCGCGCGCTGCTGCTCGAAGGCGATCTCCAGGAAGGCGGCCAGCTCGCCGCGAAAGAATCGCCCACGGCTCGGGTGATGGAAGGCCAGCGTCGACAGCGAGTCCAGCACCCGGTGGCGGCCGGTGATCTCGCCGTAGCGGGTCTCGACGCCGAGGATCGCCGCGATGACTTCCGGCGGCACGCCGTGGACGGCCTCGGCCCGCGCGAACGCGTCGGCGTGGGCCTCGATGAAGGCCGCCCCGTTGGCGATGCGCGCCTCGTCGAGGAAGATGGCACGGTACTCGGGCCAGGTCAGTCGGCGCTCGGCGGCGCCCCCCATGGCGTCGAGCACCGACTGGCGGTACTCGGCCGATGCCATGGCAGCTTCGAGCCAGTCGCGGTCGATGCCTCGCGCGGCGAGTTCCTCCACCAGCCGACCCGCCTCGGCGTGGCGCTGCGGATCAAAATCGGCTGCCGACGAGCCGGCGGCGCTCAGGGCCAGCAGCCCTCCCGCCAGCCAGCTCATCCAGCGTGTACCCTGTGGTGACGACACCGTCATCGCAGCTCTCCCTGAGTCGTGTCGGCCGCCTAGCGTGGCAGCAGTCGGCGGTGGGCATTCACGGCCATGAGAATACCGAAACCCGCCATCAAGGTCACGCTGGAGGTCCCGCCGTAGCTAACCAGCGGCAGCGGCACGCCGACCACCGGCAGGATGCCACTGACCATGCCCACGTTGACGAATACATAAATGAAGAAAGTGAGGATGATGCTCCCCGCCACCAGCCGGCCAAAGGTCTCCTGGGCCGCTCCGGCGAGCCACAGCCCGCGACCCACGATCAGCAGGTAGAGCGCCAGGAAGGCGAGCATTCCCACCAGCCCGAACTCCTCACCCAGCACCGCCACGATGAAGTCGGTATGGCGCTCGGGAAGGAATTCCAGCTGGGACTGAGTGCCCTGCAGCCAGCCCTTGCCCCAGAAGCCGCCACTACCGATGGCGGTGGTCGACTGGATGATGTTCCAACCCGCGCCCAGCGGGTCGCTCTCAGGGTCGAGGAAGGTCAGCACGCGCTGGCGCTGATAGTCATGGAGATTGATCCACAACAGCGGCAGCGCCGCCGCCGCCAGCGTTCCGCAGAACAGGATGAAGCGCCAGGAGAGCCCCGCCAGCACCACCACCAGCACCCCTGCCGTCGCCACCAGCAAGGAGGTGCCGAGGTCGGGCTGCCGGGCGATCAGCGCCACCGGCAGGCCGATGATCACCGCGCACACGGCCAGGTCGCGCCAGCGCGGCGGCAGCACCTGGCGGCTCAGCCAGGCGGCCACCATCATCGGCATGGCGAGCTTCATCAGCTCCGAGGGCTGGAAGCGGATCACCCCGGGAATCACCAGCCAGCGCTGGGCCCCCATGCCCATGTCACCGATCAGCTCCACGGCCACCAGCATGCCAAGCCCCGCGACGTAGACCAGCGGTGTCCAGCGCAGCAGGGTCGTCGTGGAGAGCTGGGCGAGCCCGACCATCACCGCCAGGGCGACGCCGAAACGGATGGCCTGGGCGGTGACCACAGAGAAGTGCTGGCCGCTAGCGCTGTAGAGCACCACTAGACCCGCCAGCATCAGCACCAGCAGCATGCCAAGCAGCCAGGGGTCGAGGTGAATGCGCTCCCACAGGCTGCGGCGCCGCGCGATGCCGCTCAGCGAGGGTTTCACGGGGTGGCTGCGCAGGCCACGGGTCAGTTCATTCCAGATCATCGGTCAATCCCCCGCCACGCGATCGTCTTCGCGCTCCAGTGCCTCGCGCACCTCGTCGCTGTCCGGGGCCTCGTCATCGAGCAGCCAAGCATCGGTCATCGCCTTGGCCAAATGCGCGGCGTGGGTGCTGCCGCCGCCGGCATTCTCGACGATCACCGCCACGGCGATCTCGGGCTCCTCCACCGGCGCGAAGGCCATGAACAGGGCATGGTCGCGCAGCCGCTCCTTGAGTTCATCGGCGTTGTATTTCTCGTTCTGGCCCAGCGAGAAGACCTGGGCGGTGCCGGACTTGCCGGCCATCCGGTACTCGAGATCGCGGCCGATCCGCCGCGCCGTGCCCTCGCGCCCGGAGACGACCTTCTCCATGCCCGAGTAGACGCTGTCCCACCACGTCTCGTTGCCCAGCTCGATGTCCGCGGGCGTATCGGGCAGGTCGACCGGCACTTCCTGCTCGCCGATGCGCTGGGCCAGGCGCGGCTTGACCCACTCGCCACGGTTGGCCAGCACCGCCGTGGCGGTGGCGAGCTGCAGCGGCGTCACCTGCAGATAACCCTGACCGATGCCCACCGAGAGGGTCTCGCCGGGATACCAGGGCTGGTTGAAGCGCCCGCGCTTCCAGGTGCGCGATGGCATCAGCGCATCGCTCTGCCCCTGGACGTCGTGGGCGATCCGCTCGCCGAAGCCGAAGGCGGTCATGTTCTCGTGGATGCGATCGATCCCCAGCTCATGGGCCAGCGAGTAGAAGTAGGTGTTGTTGGAAACGGCCAGGGCGCGCTCCAGATCGACCCGACCATGGCCCCAGCGCAGCCAGTTACGGTAGCGCCGCGAGTCGTTGGGCAGCTGGAAGTAGCCAGGGTCGTAGATCACCTTGCCCGGCGTGATCGCGCCCTCCTTGAGACCGGTGATGGCCATGAACGGCTTGATGGTCGAGCCCGGAGGATAGTGGCCGCGAATGGCGCGATTATAGAGCGGCAGGTCAAGATTCTCCTGCAGCGCCCGGTAGGAGGCGACGTCGATGCCGGTGACGAACTGGTTGCTGTCAAAACCCGGTACCGAGGCCAGGGCGAGGATCTCGCCGGTGGCCGGCGCGATGGCGACGATCGAGCCCCGGCGCCCATCCAGCAGCTCCACTGCGAGCTTCTGGAGCTCGCTGTCGAGGGTCAGGGTCAGGTCGCGACCAGGCACCGGGTCGGTATGGCCAAGCTCGCGCAGCACCCGCCCGCGGGCGTTGGTCTCGACCTTGCGCAGCCCCGCCTGGCCGTGCAACTCGTCTTCGTAGAAGCGCTCCACCCCGCTCTTGCCGATGAAGTGGGTACCGGCATAGTTGCCCGAGTCCAGCCCCGCCAGCTCCTCGGCATTGATCCGGCCCACGTAGCCCAGAGCGTGCACCATGGTCTCGGCATCGGGGTAGTAGCGCAGCAGTTGCGCCTGCACCTCGACGCCAGGCAGGCGGTGGCGATTGACCGCCAGGCGGGCGATCTGCGCCTCATCGAGGTCGCTCATCAACAGCGCCGGCTGGAAGGGCCGCTGGCGCTGGCGCGAGCGGACCCGAAAGGCCTCGGCCTCTTCATCGGGCAGCTTCAGCAGCTCGACCAGCAGGGCCAGTGTCGCGTCCAGGTCGTCGACCCGCTCGCGCACCAGGGTCAGGTTGTAGGTGGGCCGGTTCTCGGCCAGCAGCTTCCCGTTGCGATCGTAGATCAGACCGCGGGTGGGCGGCAGTGGCTCCACCCGAACCCGGTTCTTCTCGGAGCGCGTGCTGTAGACCTCGTGCTGCACCACCTGGAGATAGAACAGCCGTCCGCCCAGCAGCCCCGTCAGGATCAGCACCACCAGCACGGCCAGCAGCGAACGCATCCGGAACACGCGCAGCTCCTGTTCCGGGTTCTTCAGGGTATCGCGGCGGCGACGCATGTGGAGCAATGACCTCGGGATGATGAAGCGGAAGAGCCTTCAGCGGTGGTAACGAATAACGCCTTCAGCGGTGCTTATAAAAAAGCGTCTTCAGCGGTGCTCATGGAAAAAGCGTCTTCAACGGTGCTCATAAAAAAGCACCTTCGGCGTTGCCGGTGAGGCACGCCGTCAGCGGTGATAGGGGTGGCCGACCAGCAGGGTCCAGGCGCGATAGAGCTGCTCGGCGAGCAGGATGCGCACCAGCGGATGGGGCAGGGTCAGCGGGGAGAGCGACCAGCGCTGGTCGGCGCTGGCCGAGAGCGACGGCTCCAGGCCGTCGGGCCCGCCCACCAGCAGCGCCACGTCGCGTCCCTCGAGGCGCCAGGCGTCGGCTTCGCGGGCCAGCTGCTCGGTGCTCCAGGCCTTACCGCCCACCTCGAGGGCCACGAGATGCTCGCTGCCCCTGAGGCGAGCGCGGATGCGCTCGGCCTCCGAGGCCATGGCGCGCGCCACGTCGGCATTCTTGCCGCGCTGCCCCGGGGCGATCTCCTCTACTTCCAGGGCGAAATCGCGGGGCAGACGCTTGCGGTACTCTTCGACGCCGCGATTCACCCAGTCGGGCATCTTGGTGCCCACCGCCAGCAGGCGGACCCTCATGAACCCTGCTCGGCCCTGGACTCGGCGTCGCTCGGCAGATCGGCCCACAGCCGCTCGAGGTCATAGAGCTGGCGCGTTTCGGGAAGCATCACGTGAACCACCAGCTGGCCGAGGTCGACCAGCACCCAGTCGGAGCCGTTCTCGCCCTCGACGCCCAGCGGCGCCAGGCCCTCGTCCTTGGCCGCCTGCAGCACCGTCGCGGCCAGCGCCGACACGTGGCGGGTGGAGGTGCCGGTGGCCAGCACCATGCGGTCGGTCACGCTGGTCAGTCGCGCGACATCCAGGACGGCGATGTCCTGGGCCTTGAGGTCCTCCAGTGCGTCGATCACCAGAGTCTTGAGTGCGTCGATATGCATAGCCCTTCGTATCTGCCCTTGGTCAGCGAGAAATCGTCACCCCTATTGTACCGACTCGACGCGCCGGTGGGCAGCATTCAACTCGCCAGCAATGACGCCGCCATTACGCGTGCCGATAGAGTCCCCGCTCGAGAATGCGCGCCTCCACTGCCTCGGGCAGCAGGTAGCGAACGCTGCGCCCGGTGGCCAGGCGGCGGCGCACCTCGGTGGCCGAAATGGCCATGCGCGAGGGCAGCCGCAGGCGCAACAGCTTGCCGGCCGGATGCGCCATCAGCGCCTCGCCCTGCTCGACCTCGCGCCCGGCCAGCAATTCACGAAGCGCCGCCGGCAGCGCCGCCTCGTGATCCGGGCGATCGATCACCACCACGTGGGCCAGCGCGAAGAGCCGCTCGGGATCGCGCCAGTCGGCCAGGCGCAGGAAGGCATCATGTCCCAGCGCCATGACCAGCCGCGCCTCGTCGCCGACTTCACCACGCAGCGAGGCCAGGGTATCGGCGCTGTAGGAGGGGCCGTCGCGCTCGAGCTCTCGTGGGTCGGCCACCAGCCCCGGCGTGTCGGCGATCCCCAGGCGCAGCAGCGCCAGGCGCTCGTCGGGCGAGACCCGCGGCTCGCCGCGCAGCGGCGGCATGGCGGCGGGAATCATGTGCACCCGATCCAGCGCCAGCGCCTCGCGAAGCTCCACGGCACTGCGCAGATGGCCCAGGTGGACCGGGTCGAAGGTGCCCCCCAGCATGGCCAGCCGAGGGGGCGCCGGCGACACTGGGGAGCAGACCGGCAGGCCCGTCTCGCTCACTGGCGCACCTGGCCGTCGCCGAGCACCACGTATTTGCGGGTGGTCAGCCCCTCGAGCCCTACGGGGCCCCGGGCATGCAGCCGGTCGGTGGAGATGCCGATCTCCGCGCCCAGCCCGTACTCGAAGCCGTCGGCGAAGCGGGTGGAGGCGTTGACGATCACCGAGCTGGAGTCCACCTCGGCCAGGAAACGCCGCGCCAGAGTGTAGTTCTCGGTCACGATGGCATCGGTGTGCCGCGAGCTGTAGCGCTCGATGTGCGCCATGGCGGCGTCGATGCCCTCCACCACGCGAATCGCCAGCACCGGCGCCAGATATTCCGCCTGCCAGTCCGCCTCCGTGGCCTCGGCGATGTCGCCGAGGATTTCGCGGGTGCGCTCGCAGCCGCGCAGCTCGACCCGATGCTCGGCGTAGGCGGCGGCAAGCCGCGGCAGCATGGTCTCGGCCACCGGTGCATCGACCAGCAGGGTCTCCATGGTATTGCAGGTGCCGTAGCGCTGAGTCTTGGCGTTGACCGCGATGGCGAGCGCCTTGTCGAGGTCCGCGCTGGCGTCGATATAGACATGGCAGACGCCGTCGAGGTGCTTGATCACCGGCACCCGGGCCTCTCGCGTGATGCGCTCGATCAGCGACTTGCCGCCGCGCGGAATGATCACGTCGACGTACTCGGGCATGCTGATCAACCGGCCCACGGCGGCGCGGTCGGTAGTGGCGACCACCTGCACGGCACCCTCGGGCAGGCCGGCACGGGCGAGACCGGCACGAATGCAGGCGGCGATGGCGGCGTTGGAGTCGCGGGCCTCGGAGCCACCGCGCAGGATGGCCGCATTGCCCGACTTCAGGCACAGGCTCGCCGCCTCCATCGTCACGTTGGGACGCGATTCGTAGATGATGCCGATGACGCCCAGGGGAACACGCATCTGGCCGACCTGTATGCCGCTGGGCCGCGAGCGCAGGCCATCGATCTCGCCGACCGGATCCGGCAGGGCGGCTACCTGGGAAAGCCCCTCGATCATCGCATCGAGGCGGGCATCGTCCAGCGCCAGGCGATCGAGCAGGGGCGCATCCAGGCCGCTCTCGCGCCCCCGGTCCAGGTCACGGGCGTTGGCCGCCAGCACCTCGCCTCGAGCCTGCTCGAGGGCCTCGGCCATGGCCAGCAGGGCGGCATTCTTGGCCGCCGTGTCGACCCGGCGCATGCGGGTCGCCGCCTCGCGGGCGACCTTTCCGAGGCGCTCCATGTAGGTGTCGACGTCCCCGATCTCCGGGGTGGCGGTCTCGAGATCCGAGCGGGAAGCTTGAGCTGTCATGCCGATGCGTGTCTCCTGGGGCCGGCGCCGCCGCGACACGGGCAGGGCCGGGGTTATACTGTGTCGAAAACCGGGAAGGGATTCATACTAATCCACCATGCAGACCAAGTACAAAAGCCTCCTGCTGCGCGGCAACCTGCTGATCGCGGCGGTGCTGATGGCGCTGCTGGCCACCCGCACGCCGAGCCTGACCGACACCCTGCTGATGTGGCTGGCCGCGGCCTGGCTCGTCATCACCGCGCTGCTGCTGACTTTCGACCATCGCCGCCCCGCCACGCTGCCCTGGCAGCTGCTGCCGATCCTCCTGCTGGCGGCGCTGCTGTGGGGGGAACCCGGCCGCCACGTCACCTGGCTATGGGCCTGGGCCATACTGCTGATGCTGCCCCAGCCCCGCTGGGTGCTGCTGCTGGGCAGCCTGCTGGCGCTCGCCACCTGGTGGCCGCTCAGGGACCTGCTGGGCCTCGAGCAGTGGGTGCTGAGCGGCCTGCTGCTCGCCGCCCTGATGCTGCTGGGCCTGTCCCGGGCCCTGGATCTGCGCGCGCGACGCCAGAGCGCCCTGCGCCGCGCCCGCCTGGTGCCGGGTCTGCCGCTGTGGCCTGGTGAGCGACTGCCCGGCGACCTGACCCTCGAACGCAAGCGCAGCCTGCGCGAGGGCGTGCACACCGAGCTGCTGCTGCTGCACGTACCGCGCCACCGCTGCTGGCCGCTGGCGCAGCGCCTGTGCCGCCTGACCTACCGCTTCGAGCACTGCTACCAGCTCGATCCGACGACGCTGGCGGCGCTGCTGACCAGCCGTAACCCTGACGAGCGTCGCGAACTCTTGTGGCGTTCCCTGGAGGCTCACGGGCCGGCTCGAGCGATCCCCCTTGCCGGCCTGTCGTCACTGGACGACGAGCGCCGGGCCCTGGCCCGCCAGCCGGCCGGCCTGCGGGTGATCGGGGGGGCGAGTGATGCATGATCGCTACCGCCACTCCTCGCGACTGTTTGCCCTGTGGCACGCGGGCGGTGTGCTGCTGCTGCTGGGCATGGCCCTGTGGCTCTACCTGATGGGCGAATACGAACGCATTCCTCTGCCCGCCGCGCTCTCCCTGCTGATGATGGTCGCCACCCTGCTGAACGCGACCCGCGAGGAGCACTCGCGGCTGGCCGCCTACCTGGCGCTGATCTGCGGCTATCTGCTGATCGCCGTCGAGTTGCCCCGCCAGTCCGGCCTGCCGGCACTGTGGGTGGGCCTGCCGCCGGTGTTGACCCTGCTGCTGCTGCCGCTGGCCCCCGCCATGCTGCTCAACCTCGCGCTGACGCCGGTGTGGCTGGCACTGCTCGGCAACGGGCAACTCGATGGCCAGATGCTGCTGGGGTATCTGAGCCTGGTGGCCGTGGCCGCCCTGGTACCCTGGGAGCAGGCCCGCCAGCACGCCCTGCTCCGGGCCACCGATCCGCGCGACGCCGAGTGCGCGACCACCGGCCGCGAGACCCTGCACGAGCTGCTGGAAAGCGAAGTCGAACGCGCCGGGATGCTCGGCCAGCCCCTGGGGGTGTTGCTGATGCATCTGCCCCAGCTGGACATGGCCGGCGAACAGTTCGGCCACGGCGCTCGCCAGGCGCTGCTGGACACTCTGTGCCAGGCGGTCTCCAGCCGCAGTCGCGACCACGACATCCTGGGCCGCGAGGGCCCGGCGGACTTCTGGCTGGTGATGCCGGACACCAGCGAGAGCGGCGCCCTCATGGTCCAGCACCGCCTCGAACAGGCCCTGGAGCAGATCACCCTGATGGACACCGGCCCGATGGACGTGCGGCTGCGCCTGTGCCGGCCGCGGGCCGGCGAGTCCTGGCCGCGCTTCGAGCAGCGCCTGGAGACCTGTAGCCGGTCGCTGGCCGACGGCTGAGCGCGAGCGCGCCGATTCCCGGCCCGACCATGGAGCATCACGTGAACATCGCCGACACCCTCTTCCAGCTGGCTCCCTCGCCGGGGCTGCTGCTGCTGATCATTGCCGCCATCGCCCTGGTGGAATCCCTTGCGCTGGTGGGACTGCTGGTTCCCGGCGTGGTGCTGATGACGGCCGCGGCGTCCCTGGCCGGCCATCAGGAGCTCGCCGTCATCACGGCCATGCTCGCCGCCTTCGTCGGCGCCGTGATCGGCGACGGCCTGAGCTTCCTGCTGGGCTATCACCAGCGCGAACGGGTCACCACCCGGTGGCCGCTGTCGCGTCACCCTGAATGGCTCGCCCGGGGCGCGCGATTCTTCCAGCGACACGGCTCGCTCTCGGTCCTGCTGGGGCGCTTCGTGGGGCCGGTGAGGCCCGTGGTGCCGCTGATCGCCGGCATGCTGCGCATGTCGCCCCGTGCCTTCCTGTGGGCCAACCTGATCTCGGCGGCGCTGTGGGCGCCGGCCTACGTGCTGCCGGGCTATGTACTCGGGCGCACCTGGCAGCGGCTGGTAGCGCTGCCCGAGGGGCTGGAGGCCTGGCTGATAGGCCTCGGCGTGCTGGTGGTGGTGCTGGCGGTGATCTTCTCCTGGCTGCGCCATCTGGTGACCCGCGAGGGCATGGCCTACCGGGGACTGATCGTCTGGTCGCGGCGCAGCGCCTTCGGCCGACGCCTCTGGCGATGGCTCTCTCCGCCCCACGACGTCCAGCCGCCGCTCGCCTCCTGGCTGCTGCTGATCCTCTCGCTGACCGCCTTCTCCGCCTGGACGCTGGTGGTCATCCATCACGACGCCCCGCTGGCCATGGACCTGCGCCTGGAGGCGCTGATGCGGAGCATCACGCTGCCCGGTCTCGACACGGCAGGCCAGGCGCTTGACCGGGCCGGCGACCTGCTCGGCGTGGTGGCTCTGGTGCTGCCCTGGGGCGTCTGGCTCGCCTGGCGGCGGCACTGGGCGGCCTTCTGTCACATCGCCGGCGGTCTTCTAGGCATCGCGCTGCTCAACGTCCTCGGCAAGGCGGCCATCGGCCGCGTCCGCCCCATGACCCCGGAGCACCTCGCCGACTCCTTCTCCTACCCCAGCGGCCACACCTCCACCGCGGTGGTGCTGTTCGGCATGGCCGCGGCCTTCATCAGTCGCGAGCTGCCCCCCGGCCGGCGCAACCTGGCCTACTGGGCGGCCATCGCTGTGATCCTGCCCATGGCGATATCACGCCTGGTGGTCGGGGTGCACTGGCTGAGCGACCTGATCGGCGGTGCGCTGCTTGGCCTGGTGATCTGTGCCCTGGTGCAGCTCGCCTGGCAGCGCCACCCGCGGTCGCCGCTGCGCCCCTGCCCCTGGCAGCCGCTGGGCATCGCCTCGCTGGCACTGGTCGCCGCTCGCATCGCCTGGCTGCCGCCGTTCTAGTCCCGCCTCACCCCAGCGCCAGCCACAGGCCCACCCCGACCATCAGGGTGCCGGCGACGCGGTTGAGCAGGCGTACGCTGTCGCCTTCGCCAAGCAGCCGACGCAGGGTGCGCCCACCGGTGGCATAGAGCAGCAGGCAGAGGAACTCGATGGAGAGGATCACCGCGATCAGCGCCGCGAGCTGCGGCGTCAGGGGCCGGCTGGCATCCAGAAAGGGCGGCAGCAGGGCCACGAAGAAGGCCCAGCCCTTGGGGTTGGCCACCGCCGTGACCAGGCCCTGCAGGGCCAACTGCCCCCGGGCGGCGAGCGGGCCCGCCTCGAGCGCCTGGGGAATGGCCATGCGCCCGCGGGAGCGCCACATCATCACGCCCAGGTAGCCCAGGTAGGCGCCGCCCAGCCACTTGAACACCGCGAAGAGCTCGGGCTGGCGCAGCATCAGCGCGGCCACACCGGCACCGGCCGCGAAGGCCACCAGCCCGACGCCCACGAGCTCGCCGACCATCATCCACAGCGTGCGCTTAACGCCCTGCGTCATGCCGAGCACCATGGCCAGGGTCATGCACATGCCGGGCGTCAGCGAGACCAGCAGGAAGGTCGGCACGAACACCGACAGGACAGACAGCGTGATCATGGGATACGTCCTTGTGATCGCGACCCACCTGAGGTGGCGGGTCGGCGTGATGCCGGCGTGGCGGGGCGCTCCGTGGCCCGGGCCGGCCTATTCTCCCCAGCGGGGCATCAGGCGGTGCTCGATGCCCAGCTGGTTGAGGATGCGCGCGACGATGAAGTCGACGAGGTCCTCGATGCGCTGCGGCTGGTGGTAGAAGCCCGGTGCGGCGGGCAGGATCACCGCGCCCATGCGGGTCAGCGACAGCATGTGCTCCAGGTGGATCGCCGAGAACGGCGTCTCGCGAGGCACCAGGATCAGCCGGCGCCGCTCCTTCAGGGCGACGTCGGCGGCGCGCTCGATAAGGTTGTTGCTGGCCCCCGTGGCCACCGAGGAGAGCGTGCCTGTAGAGCAGGGGCAGATCACCATGGCCGAGGGCGCCCCCGAGCCCGAAGCCACCGGGGCCATCCAGTCCTCACGGCCGAAGCAGCGAATCTGGCCCGCCGCGGCGCCGGTGCGTTCGGCCAGCACCTCGGCGAGCCGCTCCGGCCGCGCCGGCAGCTCCTCGTCGGTCTCGGTGGCGATCACCAGGTGAGCGGCCTTGGAGATCATCACCCAGACCCGATGCTCGGCCGCCACCAGCGCCTCGATCAGGCGCAGGCCGTACTGGGCGCCGGAGGCCCCGGTCAGCGCCACCGTGACGGGCTCGCGCAGCTCGGTAGATGCCGTCGACTCAGTTCCCATGAGCCACCTCCAGGGCGGCCAGCAGCTTCTCGTGAATACCGCCGAAGCCACCGTTGGACATCACCACGATACGATCCAGCGGGCGCGCCTCGGCCACCAGCGCCGCGACCAGGGCATCGAGGTCCTGGCACAGCCGAGCCGGCACCGGGCTGGCCTCGAGCACCGGCGAAAGCGACCAGTCGAGCCCCGGCGGCTGGAACCAGAAGGCGGCATCGGCGGCAGCCACGCACGCCGCCAGCCGGTCGCGCAGGGTGCCCAGCCGCATGGTGTTGGAGCGCGGTTCGATCACCGCCAGCAGCCGGCCGCGGGGTGTGGCGGCCCTTAGCCCCTCCAGGGTGGCGGCGATCGCCGTGGGGTGATGGGCGAAGTCGTCGATCACCTCGATGCCGGCCACCTCCCCGCGCAGCTCCTGGCGCCGGCGCGGCGTGGCGAAACGCGACAGCGCGGCGGCGCCGCGCACCAGATCGACTCCGCAGGCGCTGGCGGCGGCCAGGGCGGCCAGGGCGTTGCGGGCGTTGTAGGCGCCGGTCAACGACCAGTCGACCACCGCGTCCTCGTTCACCTCCCCTGCCCCGTCGCGGGCCTCGTGGATCACCCGGAAACGCGAGGCGTCCTCGCGCTCGAGCTCGATCCGCCAGGGACTCTCCGCCGCGGCGCCGAAGTGCGCCACCGGCGTCCAGGCGCCCATCGCGATCACCCGGTCCAGCGCCGGCTCGCCGTCGGCCACCAGCAGCCGGCCGCGCCCCGGCACGGTGCGCACCAGGTGGTGGAACTGCCGCTCGATGGCGGCCAGGTCGGGAAAGATGTCGGCGTGATCGAACTCCAGGTTGCCCAGGATGGCGATCTCCGGGCGGTAGTGAACGAACTTGGAGCGCTTGTCGAAGAAGGCGGTGTCGTACTCGTCGGCCTCCACCACGAAGGGCGCGTCATGGGCGCCGAGACGCGCCGAGACGCCGAAGTTGCGCGGCACTCCGCCGATCAGAAAGCCCGGCGACTGGCCGGCGGACTCGAGCAGCCAGGCCAGCAGGCTCGCCGTGGTGGTCTTGCCGTGGGTGCCGGCCACGGCGATCACCCGGCGTCCCGGCAGCACCTGCTCGGCGAGCCACTCCGGGCCGGAGACGTAGGGCAGGCCCAGATCGAGTACCGCCTCGACTTCGGGGTTGCCCCGCGAGAGGGCGTTGCCGATCACCACCCGGTCGGGGCGCGGCATGAGGTTGTCGGCCGAGTAGCCGTCGCACAGGACGATGCCCGCCTCCTCGAGCTGGGTGCTCATCGGCGGATAGACATTGGCATCCGAGCCGCTGACGGTCAGGCCCTTCTCACGGGCGAGCAGCGCGAGGCTGCCCATGAAGGTGCCGCAGATGCCGAGGATGTGAAGGTGCATGCAGTCTCCGGGAGTCTTGCCGCCGCTGGCCGCGGCGCGATCTGCGCGAGACTAGCACGACGCCCTCGAGCCGCTCCAGTGACCGCCCCGGACGCCCGCGCGGGCGGGTGCAGTAGCGGCCGCTTTCGGCTAGACTCTGCGGCTTTCGCACTCCTCGACGATCAGGAACAGGTAAGCCCCCATGGCCCAGCACAACGCCTTCTACGCCCAGTCCGGCGGCGTCACCGCCGTGATCAACGCCAGCGCCTGCGGCGTGATCGAAGCCTGCCGCCGCCATCCGGACCAGATCGGCAAGGTCTATGCCGGCCACAATGGCATCATCGGCGCCCTCACCGAGGATCTGGTCGACGTCAGCCAGGAGAGCGACGAGACCATTGCGGCGCTGCGCCATACCCCCGGCGGCGCCTTCGGCTCCTGCCGCTACAAGCTCAAGGACATCGAGACGCATCGCGCCCAGTACGAGCGTCTGATCGAGGTCTTCAAGGCGCACGACATCCGCTACTTCTTCTATAACGGCGGCGGCGACAGCGCCGACACCTGCCTGAAGGTCTCGCAGCTTTCCGAGAAGCTCGGCTACCCGCTCACCGCGATCCACGTGCCCAAGACCGTGGACAACGACCTGCCGATCACCGACAACTCGCCGGGCTTTGGCAGCGTGGCCAAGTACATCGCCACCTCGACCCTGGAGGCCTCGCTGGACATCGCCTCCATGTGCGCCACCTCCACCAAGGTCTTCGTGCTGGAAGTGATGGGTCGCCACGCCGGCTGGATCGCCGCCGCCGGGGCCCTGGCCGGCGAGGGCGAGGGCGAGCCGCCGCACCTGGTGATCTTCCCCGAGGTGGCCTTCGACCGCGCCGCGGTCATGGCCCGGGTCGACGCCTGCGTCAAGGAGTACGGCTACTGCGTGATCGTGGTCTCCGAGGGCGCGCGCTACGAGGACGGCACCTTCCTCGCCGACTCCGGTAACACCGACGCCTTCGGCCACCGCCAGCTGGGCGGCGTGGCGCCGACGCTGGCCGGCATGGTCAAGCAGGACCTGGGCTACAAGTACCACTGGGCGGTGGCCGACTACCTGCAGCGCGCCGCCCGCCACCTCGCCTCCAAGACCGACGTCGACCAGGCCTACGCGGTGGGCGACACGGCCGTGGAGCTGGCCGTGGCGGGCAAGAACTCCATGATGCCTGCCATCAAGCGGGTCAGCGAGACGCCCTACGAGTGGTGCATCGAGGCCGCCCCGCTGGCCGAGGTGGCCAACCGCGAGAAGTTCATGCCCGGCGAGTTCATTCGCGAGGACGGCTTCGGCATCACCGCGGCCTGCCGCCAGTACCTGTCGCCGCTGATCCAGGGCGAGGACTTCCCGCCCTTCGAGAACGGCCTGCCCAAGGTCGCACGCCTGAAGCTGGCCAAGGTCGAGCGCAAGCTGCCCGACTTCACGATCTAGGCAGCGCCGAGCGCCGAGCGCCGAGCGCCGAGCGCCGAGCGCCGAGCGCCGAGCGCCGAGCGCCGAGCGCCGAGCGCCGAGCGCCGAGCGCCGAGCGCCGAGCGCCGAGCGCCGAGCGCCGAGCGCCGAGCAGGATGGTGCTCACAGACCACGATGGCAACAAAGGAAAACCTCCAGCAGACGCCTCTGCTGGAGGTTTTTCTTGGCTGCTTGGCTGCTTGGCTGCTTGGCTGCTTGGCTGCTTGGCTGCTTGGCTGCTTGGCGCCTTATCTCAACAGCCAGGAGAGCACCAGCAGCAGCAACAGGATCCCCGCCACGCCCTGCCAGAAGCTCGCCCGCTCCCCCGGGCGACGCCCACCGCTCCCCGCCTCCCGGGGCGGGCGCAGGGCGCGGCGAAACTCCGACATGCGCCGGAAGCGCAGCGCGCGCTGGGGATCCAGGGCGCGGCGCAGCGCATCGTCCAGCGCAACCGTCACCTCGGGATTGAGGGTCCGGGCGCTGCGGTAGGCGAGCTGCTCGAGGTCGGTGTGGCTGCGCAGCCGATGGGGCGCCAGGGCGTAGGGCAGCTCGCCGGTCAGCAGCCAGTAGATGGTCGAGGCCAGCGAGTACTGATCGCTGCGCCGCCCGACCTGATCGTCCAGGGCGTACTCCGGGGCGCTGTGCTCGGTGAGCCCGAGCTGGCGCACCAGGCCCCTCGAGCGGCGGTGACCGTCCACATCGCGCAGGTGGCAGGCACTGAAGTCCGCCAGCACCACCTGGCCGTGCCGGTCGATGAGCACGTTGTCGGGATGGATGCGCTGGTGCAGCAGGTCGCGATGGTGCAGCGCCTGCACCGCCTTGCCCAGCTGATTGGCGATATCCAGGCGCTGCTCGAGGCTCGCCTGGGGATGCAGGCGGGCCCATTCGGTCAGCGTGTTGCCCTGCACGTGGGCCATCAGGTAGTAGAGGAAGCGCCGCGGGCGCGAGGACTCCATGATCCGCACCACGAAGGGGGACTTCACGCGCTCCACCACCCACTGCTGCAGCAGGAAATGTTCCAGGTAGGCGTTGCGACTGGAGAGCTCGGGGCTCGGCGCCTTCATCACCATCTCGCGACCGCTGTGCACATCGCGCACGTGATAGACCCGCGACTGGGCGGTGCGCGACAGCACCGACAGCACCTCGAGGCCGTCCAGGCGCTCCCCGGGCGCCAGCTCCGGGGGAATCGGCAGATCGCCGTAGACCCGGCCGGGCTGATCTTCCGAGGCGTCGGGCAGGGCATCGATACGCACCAGCTGGAAGCAGAACTGGTCGCTGCCGTAGCCGCGCTCCTGGGCCCGCTCGCGGGCCGCGCTGGCCAGCCGCTCGCAGGCGGCATCCAGGTCGCTGGCATCCTCGCGAATCAGCCGCACGTAGTCCGAGGGCATCAGGGTGCCCCGAACCGCCTGGGTGGTGAACAGGAAGATATCGCCCTGCTTGAGGGGCAGACTGGCATAATCGACCTCCAGGCCGCTGTCCATGCCCATGGCGCGCGAGGGATAGCGATAGCCACCCAGGTCGGTGACGTGATCTCGGGAGAGCTGCTCGAACTCGGCGCCGCGCAGGCGGAACACCAGGGTATCGCCCATGTGGAAGAGGTGCGCGTCACGCCCGCGAAAGACCATGGCGGAGAGCGAGGAGACGTAGCTGCCGTCCGAGATCCGCCGGTTCTGGCTGAAGCACCAGGTGTTCAGCGCCCGCAGCACCCGGGTCGCCGAGGCCTTGACGTCCCAGTGATCCGGCGTGGAGAAGTAGTCGGCCAGAAAGCCCTTGACGCTGAGATCGCCGGCCTGCTTGGCGAGGTTGTTGCGCGAAGTGGAGTCGCTGATCAGGGCGCAGGCGCCCTTGGCCGAGAGCAGCGGGGGCTCGGGCAGTCGCACCGACATCGAGCTGCGATGCCGACGCCGATCAGGCGCCACGAAGGCCTGGCCGTAGCTCAGCGACAGATGCTGGGGGGTCAAGGCGTTCTCCTCGCAAACGACGCGCTTCGCCGGCCGATGGCCGACACCTTCCATCGGGGACCCATGATACACCCTGCTTCCACGCCTGGCCCATCGGCGGATGAAGCGGCATGCCACCTATGGCCGATTGGTAATCACCGCCTTGGCTTCGTATAATTCGGCGGATTTTTTCCACCATTCCGATTCGCCCCGCATTAGCAGTATTGCCAACCCAAGGAAGCGACGATGAACTTCGACAACATCCCCGCCGGCAAGGATCTCCCCAACGACATCTACGTGGCGATCGAGATCCCGGCCAACCACGCGCCGATCAAGTACGAGATCGACAAGGACATGGGTGCCCTGCTGGTCGACCGCTTCATGGCCACCCCGATGTTCTACCCGGCCAACTACGGCTTCATCCCGCACACCCTGGCCGACGACGGCGATGCCCTGGATGCCCTGGTGGTCACCCCCTACCCGGTCCACCCCGGCGCCGTGATCCGCGCTCGCCCGGTGGGCATCCTCAACATGACCGACGAAGCAGGCGAGGACGCCAAGCTGGTCTGTGTGCCCCACCCCAAGCTCTCCAGCCTCTATGACGACGTTCAGGAGGTGACCGACCTGCCCGAACTGCTGCGCCAGCAGATCGCTCACTTCTTCGAGAACTACAAGGATCTCGAGAAGGGTAAGTGGGTCAAGGTAGAGTCCTGGGAAGGGTCCGAGGCCGCCTGCAAGGCCATCGAGAAGGCCGTGGCCGCCCACGACAAGGCCTGATCGCTAGAGCGCATCATGCCTGGCGGCGCCGACGCGCTGCCGCCAAACGAGACGGGCCGCCCACTGGGCGGCCCGTCTTCGTTGCTGCATGTCGGCGATCTCGCCGATGCTTGCGATACCCTACTCCTGCGGTTTCGCGCCGGACTCGCTGTCATCGCCGGCCTCGGCAGTCGCCTCGTCGCTGTCGACCGCGTCCTCCGACGGCGACGCCTCGGGCGCTTCCTCGGGCTCGGCTTCGCCACGGGCCGGCGCGTCGCCGACGGTTGCCGCCCCCGATGACGCCTCGGCATCGACGGCAGATGCGTCGGCACCGGTCGCAGGTGCCTCGCTATCCGCCGACGCGGCCGGGGCCTGCTCGGCGGTTTGGGTCTCGGCGGGCACGGCGCCCTCGCTTTCCGGCGCCGGCATGGCCGGAGCCGGCGCCGCTGTCGGGGACGCTTCCGCCGCCTCGCTGGCAACGTCGGCGCCCGCCTCGTCGCCGGTAGCCGGAGTCGCCGCCGCCAACTGCTCGGACAGCGCCCACGACAGGTCGCGGGCCCGAATCATGTGGTTGGCCAGCACCAGCGAGTGGTTGGCGAAGATGCCGAAGCCCGAGCCGTTGAGCACCAGCGGGCTCCACAGCCGGCGCTGACTGAGCTCGAGCTCGGCGATCAGCGCCTCCCAACGCGCGGTCAGGCCGGCCGCGTCCAGCACGTCGGCCTGGTCGCGCTGCACCGCCCGCAACAGATGGATCAGCGCCCAGGCCTGGCCGCGGGCCTCGAAGAAGACGTCATCGACCCGGTACCAGGCGGTCCGCGCCGGCAGGGCCTCGGCGTCGATGTCCAGGTCGCGAAGCTCTGCGCGGGGGCCGATGCTGGCCGACAGCCGAAGCCCCAGGTCGTCGAGCGAGCGGGTGACCGTCTCGAGCCAGGCGGCGAGCCCCTGGCCCCGGGCGCCGAAGGCGGCTTCGCCGTCCCGGTCGAGGGCCTGCAGGTAGCCGTCGAGCGACTCGAGGGCCTGGTTCAGGCGCCGCTCGGTGGAGGGATAGAGCCAGTCGCCGCTGTCTCCCGCCAGCCGCTGCTGAACGTCCTCGAGCGCCGGCATGGCGGCCTGCTCCATGGCCGGCAGCGCCACCGAGAGCCGACGCGCCTGGGTGAGCACCCCAAGCTCCCAGGCGGGCATGTTGTCGAGCCACACCCCGGGCGGGGCGATATCATTGCGCAGGTAGCCCCCGGGCTTCTCGAGCAGGGTCTCGACCAGCGTCATCAGGCTGGCGGTGGTCACCGCCCCCCGGGAGGCCGGTGCCTGGGCGGCCGTGCCGCGCTGATCAATCACGGCCTGCTCCACGTCGAAGAGCACCGGCGTGCGACTCCACCAGATGCCGAGCCCCACGCACACCGCCAGGTAGATCACCAGCAGCGTCAGCAGCGGCTTGTAGATCCAGCCATAGGCCGGCCGCTCCAGTTCCTCGGTCCGCTTGCGGCGCCTGGCGGCACCCTTTTGCGTCAACGCCATGTTCGGGTTTCCTTGATGAAGAGAGCTTCCGGCGGCGCGACAATACGGCGCAGCCTCGACGAGAGGATGCCATCAACACCCTCCTGATACTGCGATATCCTAGCAGGCTGGCGGCCATGCCGCCGATGGGGAACCCGGACCACTGCCCGGGGTCAAATCGCGCCAAACGACCACCGCTCACTGCCACCAAGGAAGACCCGTGCCGATCGTCCTGCGACTCGCCCTGCTGATCACCCTGCTACTGCCGCTGGGAGCCCAGGCCCAATGGTTCTCCCAGAATGATGACGATGCGCAGTTCCTGCCCGTGCATGAAGCCTTTCAGCCCAGCGCCTGGCATGACGGGGAGACGCTATACGTCGGCTTCGAGAATGCCGACGGCTACTATCTCTACCGCCATCAGTTCGACGTCGCGACCGCCACCGAGGGCCTGTCGCTGGGGGAGCCGAAGCTGCCTCCCGGCGAGGCCAAGAGCGATGAGTTCCTCGGCGACGTCAACGTCTTCTACGACAGCGTAGTCTTTGAAAACGCGCTTTCGCCCGGCCACCAGGGCCCGCTGGACCTGACCCTGACCTTCCAGGGCTGCGCCGACGCGGGCCTGTGCTACCCGCCGGAGCGGGTCGAGCTGACCGCTCGCGAGGGCGAGGCGCCGGCCTCCTTCGCCGGCTGGACGCCCGCGGCGCAGGATCCCGAGCCTAGTGCGGTCGCCGACGCGCCGGACGCCGCCACCGATCCTGCTGCCACGGCCTCTGCCGACGGGCCTTCTGCGGGCAGTGACGAGGGCACGTCGGTCGCCGCCCCGACGAGCGAGGACGGCCAATTTCGCTCGCTGATGGCAGAGGCCAGCCTGCCGCTGATCCTCGGGCTCTTCTTCCTCGCCGGCCTGGGGCTGACCTTCACGCCCTGCGTGCTGCCCATGGTGCCGATCCTCTCCTCGATCATCGTCGGCCAGCAGCCGACGCGCCCGCGGGCCTTCGCCCTCTCGGCGAGCTACGTGGGCGGCATGGCGCTGACCTACGCCGCCGTGGGCGTGCTGATGGGGCTGTTCGGCGCCGGCCTGAACCTCCAGGCGCGCCTGCAGTCTGCGCCGGTGCTGATCACCTTCGCCCTGCTCTTCACGCTCTTCGCCCTGGCCATGTTCGGGGCCTTCAACCTGCGCCTGTCGTCGTCGCTGTCCGGCCGCATCGCTGCCTGGCAGGCTCGCGCCCAGCAGAGCGGCCCCGCCGGCCTGGCGCTGGCCGGCGCTCTGTCGGTGCTGGTGGTCTCGCCCTGCGTCTCGGCGCCGCTGGCCGGCGCCCTGGTGTTCATCTCCACCACCGGCGATGCGCTGATGGGCGGTGCGGCGCTGCTCGCCCTGGCGCTGGGCATGGGCGTGCCGCTGCTGCTGGTCGGCACCTTCGGCACCACCCTGCTGCCGCGCTCCGGCGCCTGGATGAACGGCGTCAAGGCCGCCTTCGGCATCCTGCTGCTGGGGGTCGCGATCTGGCTGGTGGAGCGCCTGCTGCCGGGCAGCGTCGCGCTGCTGCTGTGGGCGGGCCTCGCCATCGGCAGCGCCCTGGCGCTGGGCGCGCTGACCGTCAACCAGCCGACCGGCTGGCCGCGGGTGCGCCAGGCCGGCGGCCTGATGCTGCTGATCTGGGGCATCGCCCTGGTGATCGGCGCCTCCCGCGGCGGCGAAGACCCGCTGCGCCCGCTGGCCGTCACCGCGACGAGCTCGGGCGCCGCCGCGGCGGGGGCGCCCGCCCCCGCGCAACACATCACCACCGTTGAGGACCTCGAGACGCTGCGTACTACACTGGCGCAAAGCGACGAGCCGGCCTTCGTCAACTTTACCGCCGACTGGTGCATCTCCTGCAAGGTCATGGAGCGCAGCGTCTATCCGGCGCCCGAGGTGGCGGGTCCGCTGAGGCAGTTCCGGCGCATCAACGTCGACGTGACCGCAAGCGACGCCGCCAGCCGCGAGGTGCTCGAGCACTTCGAGCTGTTCGGCCCGCCCAGCCTGCTGTTCTTCAACGGCGGCGAAGAACTGCGCGATGCCAGGGTTCAGGGCGAGGTCGATGCCCCCCAGCTGGCCAGCCACCTCGAGGGCGTGCTGGACTGGCTGGCGACACGACGGGGCTGAGCCCGCGGCGCACGGGCAATCGCACTCGAACAGCGTTCCGCTACGGCTGGACATCCCGGTCGATTTTCGGCAGACTCCGCTCCCACTGCTCCTTCATGGTCAATAGAGGCCGCAAGACACGCTATCTTGCCGGGATCTATTGCAAGTTGGCCGGGGTTGACAGCACCCCGGATCATCACCCCAACCCCACCGGTCGAGAAACGTCATGGATATCCGCAAGGTCAAGAAGCTGATCGAACTGCTCGAAGAGTCCAACATCAGCGAGATCGAGATCCAGGAAGGGGAAGAGTCGGTTCGCATCAGCCGCCACCCCAACGGCACGAGCTGGCAGCAGCCCGCGCCCCAGCCCTACGCGGCCGCGCCCCAGCAGGCGCCACAGGCACCGGCGGCTCCCGCCGAGCCCGCCGCTGCCGCCGAGCCGTCCTATCAGGGCCAGAGCGTCAACTCGCCGATGGTCGGCACCTTCTATCGCTCGCCGGCACCGGGCTCCAAGGTCTTCGTGGAAGTCGGCCAGAACGTCAAGAAAGGCGAGACCATCTGCATCGTCGAGGCGATGAAGATGATGAACCAGATCGAGGCCGATCGCGACGGCGTGATCGAGGCGATCCTGGTCGAGGACGGCGAGCCGGTCGAGTTCGACCAGCCGATGCTCGTCATCGCCTGATCGCCCCCGTCCTCATCACTCATCAACTGGCGGATTCATCATGCTGGACAAGGTTCTGATCGCCAATCGCGGCGAGATCGCACTGCGCATCCTGCGCGCTTGCAAGGAGCTGGGCATCAAGACGGTGGCGGTCCACTCCACGGCCGACCGTGAACTGATGCACGTACGCCTGGCCGACGAGGCCGTGTGCATCGGCCCGGCCTCCTCGGCGCAGTCCTACCTGAACATTCCGGCGCTGATCAGCGCCGCGGAAGTCACCGACTCCAGCGCCATCCACCCGGGCTACGGCTTCCTCTCCGAGAACGCCAACTTCGCCGAGCAGGTCGAGCGCTCCGGCTTCACCTTCATCGGTCCGCGCGCCGAGACCATTCGCCTGATGGGCGACAAGGTCAGCGCCATCGAATCGATGAAGAAGGCCGGCGTGCCCACGGTGCCCGGCTCCGACGGCCCCCTGGGCGACGACGAAGGCGAGACCCTCGCCGTGGCCCGGCGCATCGGCTACCCGGTGATCATCAAGGCCGCCGCCGGCGGCGGCGGGCGCGGCATGCGCGTGGTGCACACCGAGGCGCACCTGCTCTCGGCGGTCAACGTCACCCGCACCGAGGCCCACTCGGCCTTCGGCGACGGTACCGTCTACATGGAGAAGTTCCTGGAGAACCCGCGCCACGTGGAGATCCAGGTGCTGGCCGACGGCCAGGGCAACGCCATTCACCTCTATGACCGCGACTGCTCGCTGCAGCGCCGCCATCAGAAGGTGATCGAGGAGGCCCCGGCGCCGGGCATCGACGAGACCGCCCGCGCCAAGGTGCTCGAGGCGTGCCGCGAGGCCTGCATCACCATCGGCTACCGCGGCGCCGGCACCTTCGAGTTCCTCTACGAGGACGGCGAGTTCTTCTTCATCGAGATGAACACCCGGGTTCAGGTCGAGCACCCCGTCACCGAGATGGTCACCGGCGTGGACATCGTTCGCGAGCAGCTGCGCATCGCCTCCGGCCTGCCGCTCTCGATCAGCCAGGACCAGGTGGAACTGAGCGGCCACTCCTTCGAGTGCCGGATCAACGCCGAGGACGCCCGCACCTTCATGCCCTCGCCCGGCCGGGTCACCCTCTATCACCCGCCCGGCGGGCTCGGTGTGCGCATGGACTCCCACGTCTATACCGGCTACACGGTGCCGCCCCACTACGACTCGCTGATCGGCAAGCTGATCACCTGGGGCGTGGACCGCGAGACGGCGCTGATCCGCATGCGCAACGCCCTGGACGAGCTGCTGGTGGAAGGCATCAAGACCAACACCGACCTGCACAAGGATCTGGTGCGCGACACCCACTTCCAGCAGGGTGGCGTGAACATTCACTACCTGGAGAAGAAACTGGGCCTCTGAGCCCGTCTCCTCCTGCAAGCGGGGCGGCCATGGCCGCCCCGCTTGCGTTGCCCACTCCCCTTCCCGTCCCTACCCGCACCGACCGGAGATCGCCCATGCCCTGGATGCAACTCAAGGCCCGTATCGCCCCCGAGCAGGCCGAGACCCTCGAGGAGCTGCTGCTGGCCGAAGGCGCCACCGCCATCACGCTTCAGGACGCCTTCGACGAGCCGGTCTTCGAGCCGGAGCGTGGCACCACCCCGCTGTGGGACGAGACCGTGCTCACCGGGCTCTACGACGATCTCGAAGGCATGGATGCGATGCTCGACCGCGTGCGCCAGGCCTGGGCCGCCGAGTTCCCCGAGGAGCCCTGCCCCGAGGTGGAGGTCGAACTGCTGGCCGATCGCGACTGGGAGCGCGAGTGGATGGCGGACTTCCACCCCCTGCAGATGGGCGAGCGACTGTGGATCGTGCCGAGCTGGCACGCGCCGCCGGAGCCCGGCGCCGTCAACCTGCATCTCGATCCGGGGCTGGCCTTCGGTACCGGCACCCACCCCACCACGGCCCTGTGCCTGGAGTGGCTGGACGGCCTGGCGGTGGCCGGTGAGCTGACCGATACAAGCGCGCTCGACGTGGGCTGCGGTTCGGGCATCCTGGCGATCGCCGCGCTCAAGCTCGGCGCCCAGGAGGCCACCGGCACCGATATCGATCCCCAGGCGCTCTCGGCCAGCCGCGACAACGCCGAACGCAACGGCGTGGCGGAGACGGCCTTCCGGCTGTGCTACCCCGAGCAGCTCGATGCGGGCGAGTTCCCGCTGGTGGTCGCCAATATCCTCGCCGGCCCACTGGTGGAACTCGCCGACGAGATCGCCGGCCGCGTCGCCCCAAGTGGCCGCCTGGCGCTCTCCGGCATCCTCGAGGCCCAGGCCGAGGAAGTGCTCGAGGCCTACCGCGCGCGCGGGCTGATCATGGAGGAGCCGACGGTGCGCGAAGGCTGGGTGCGACTCGCCGGCAGTCGCCCCGCCGCCGCTAAGGCGCCGTGAAGCGGTTGCCCCTCGTGTAGCGGTTCAACAACGTCCACCGTGGGCGTATGATATGCACCCCCTGTCGCCGACGACCCCGATCATGTCCGACTCTCGCCCCCTGCCCCGCATCGGTCGCCACCAACTGCCCAACCGGGTGGTGCTGGCCCCCATGGCCGGGGTCACCGACCGGCCGTTCCGCGCGCTCTGCCGGCGCCTGGGCGCGGGGCTGGTGGTGGGCGAGATGGTCACCTCGGATCCCACCCTGTGGCACACCCGCAAGTCGCGGCTGCGCATGGATCACCGCGGCGAGCCGGGGCCACGCAGCGTGCAGATCGCCGGCGGCGATGCCGAGATGCTCGCCGAGGCGGCCCGCCTGAACGCCGCCATGGGCGCCGAGATCATCGACATCAACATGGGCTGCCCGGCCAAGAAGGTCTGCAACAAGGCCGCCGGCTCGGCGCTGCTGCGCGACGAGGCGCTGGTGGCCGAGATCGTCCAGGCGGTGGTCGCCGCGGTCGAGGTGCCGGTGACGCTGAAGATCCGCACCGGCTGGTGTGCCGAGAGCAACAACGGCGTGCGGGTGGCACGCATCGCCGAGGACGCCGGCATCCAGGCCCTGGCCGTGCACGGCCGCCATCGCCAGCAGCGCTATGCCGGCACCGCCGAGTACGACACCATCGCCGCCATCAAGGCCGCGGTGGGCATTCCGGTGTTCGCCAACGGCGATGTCGACGGCCCCGAGAAGGCGCGCCGGATCCTCGACTATACTGGGGCGGATGCGGTGATGGTCGGCCGCGGAGCGCAGGGCAACCCCTGGATCTTTCGCGAGATCGACCACTATCTGCGCCATGGCGAGCCGCTGGCTCCCCCGCAGGACGAGGAGCGCGCCGCGGTGCTGCGCGACCACCTCGCGGCCCTGCACGACTTCTACGGCGAGCACATGGGCGTGCGCATCGCGCGCAAGCATCTCGGCTGGTATCTGGCCGGCGATGCGCGTTTCGACGACGACGGGCGACGAGCCCTGCGAGCCACCTTCAACGGCCTCGAGAGCCCCCGCGCCCAGCACCGCTTCATTGACGAACTCTTTCGCTACGACCCCGCCGCGACGCCGCATCGCGTGGCCCGGGCCGTGGCATCCGACGGAACCTGTGCCGCATGATGAGCAGCCAACCCCTTGATCAGAATCTCGCGCAGTCCGAGTTCGAGTCCCAGACCTCCCGCGAGCTTGCCGAACTGAGCGACACCGTTCGCCCGAGCCCCCAGGACGATCGCCCCCTGCGCGAGGCCGTCGAAGCCTCCCTGGCGCGCTACTTCGATCATCTCGACGGCTCCAGCGTCACCGACCTCTACGCCATGGTGATGGCCGAGGTCGAGGCGCCGCTGCTGGCCTCGGTGCTCGAGCACACCCAGGGCAACCAGACGCGTGCCGCCGAGATGCTGGGCCTCAACCGCGGCACGCTGCGCAAGAAGCTCAAGCAGTACGGCCTGATCTGAACGGTCCATCCGGGGAGCCCGCGCGGCTCCCCGCGCGTTTTCGCCGCCCCATCGCAACCCGTGTCAGCCTGACCATCGACAGAGAGTGACTCCCATGGCCCAAGCCTCCTCCACCGCGGTCCGCCGCGCCCTGATCAGCGTCTCCGACAAGACCGGCATCGTCGACTTCGCCCGCGGCCTCGCCGAACAAGGCGTCGCGCTGCTCTCCACCGGCGGCACCTTCCGCCTGCTCAAGGAGCACGGCATCGAGGTCACCGAGGTCTCCGAGCACACCGGGTTCCCCGAGATCATGGACGGCCGGGTCAAGACACTGCACCCGACGATCCACGGCGGCATCCTCGGGCGTCGCGGCCAGGACGATGGCGTGATGGCGCAGCACGGCATCGACCCCATCGACATGGTGGTGGTCAACCTCTATCCCTTCGCCCAGACCGTCGCCAAGCCGGACTGTACCCTCACGGATGCCATCGAGAACATCGACATCGGCGGCCCGACCATGGTGCGCGCCTGCGCCAAGAACCACGCCCACACCACCATCGTGGTGGATGCCGGCGACTACGCTCGAGTCCTCGCCGAGATCGCCTCCGGCGAAGGCGCGGTGAGTGATGCCACCCGCTTCGACCTGGCCGTGAAGGCCTTCGAGCATACCGCCGGCTACGACGCCGCCATCGCCGACTACCTCGGCCAGCGGGTCCCCGGCGGCGAGGACGGCTTCCCGCGCACCTACAACCTGCAGTTCGAGAAGAAGCAGGGCATGCGCTACGGCGAGAACCCGCACCAGAAGGCGGCCTTCTACGTCGAGGCGGACGCCCGGGAGGCGAGCGTGGCCACCGCCACCCAGCTCAACGGCAAGGCGCTCTCGTTCAACAACGTCGCCGACACCGATGCCGCCTTCGAGTGCGTCAAGGGCTTCACCGACACCGCCTGCGTGATCGTCAAGCACGCCAACCCCTGCGGCGTGGCGGTGGGCGCCACCGCCCGCGAGGCCTACGACAAGGCCTTCGCCACCGACCCGACCAGCGCCTTCGGCGGTATCATCGCCTTCAACGTGGCGCTTACCGCCGAGACCGCGCGGGCCATCGTCGAGCGCCAGTTCGTCGAGGTGATCATCGCCCCCGGGGTCGAGGACGAGGCGGCGCGCATCGTCGCCGAGAAGAAGAACGTGCGCCTGCTCGACGTCGGCGAGCACTGGCCCGGCGAGCGCGAGCACGCCCACGACATCAAGCGCGTCACCGGCGGCCTGCTGGTCCAGGATCGCGACCTCGGCATGGTCGGCCGCGACGAGCTCACCGTGGTCAGCGAGCGCGTGCCCAGCGAGCAGGAGATGCGCGACCTGGCCTTCGCCTGGAAGGTGGCCAAGTACGTCAAGTCCAACGCCATCGTCTACGCCAAGGATGGCCAGACCATCGGCGTGGGCGCCGGCCAGATGAGCCGCGTCTACTCGGCCAAGATCGCCGGCATCAAGGCCGCCGACGAGGGGCTCTCGGTGCCCGGCTCGGTGATGGCATCCGATGCCTTCTTCCCGTTCCGTGACGGCATCGATGCCGCCGCCGCCGCGGGCATCGCCGCGGTGATCCAGCCCGGCGGCTCCATGCGCGACCAGGAAGTGATCGACGCCGCCAACGAGGCCGGCATCGCCATGGTCTTCACCGGCATGCGCCACTTCCGCCACTGACGCGAGCGCCGAGCGCCGAGCGCCGAGCGCCGAGCGCCGAGCGCCGAGCGCCGAGCGCCGCAAGATGATGTCACGGCCAGCCGTGGCATCAACCAAGAACCCCCCATCGGACCTGGTCCGCTGGGGGGTTCCTGTTTTCTCGTGCAGCATCGACTGCCTGTCACTGATCAGCTTGGCGCTCGGCGCTTGCAGCTTGGCGCTGCCCGAAGGGCGCTAGCCGAGATCGAAGCAGAGGTACTTGGTCTCGAGGAACTCGTCGAGGCCCTGGTGGCCGCCCTCGCGGCCGAGCCCCGAGGCCTTGACCCCGCCGAAGGGCGCCGCGGCATTGGAGATCAGGCCGGTGTTGATGCCCACCATGCCGTACTCCAGGGCGTCGGCGACCCGCCAGACGCGGCCCAGGTCACGCGAATAGAAGTAGGAGGCCAGGCCGTATTCGGTGTCGTTGGCCATTTGGACGGCTTCCTGCTCGTCATCGAAGGGGAACACCGCCGCCAACGGGCCGAAGGTCTCCTCGTGGGCCACCTTCATCTTGTCATGGGCGAAGCTGATCAGGGTCGGCGAGAAGAAGTTGCCGCCCAGCGGATGCGGATGGCCGCCCAGCAGCAGCTCGGCGCCCTGATCCACGGCGTCATGGACGTGCTCGCTGACCTTGGCCACCGCCTTGTCGTCGATCAGCGGGCCGATGTTGACGCCGTCACCGGTGCCGTGGCCCACCTTGAGCTCGCTGTTCATGGCCACCGCCAGCTTCTCGCAGAAGGCGTTGACCACGCTGGACTGGACCAAAAAGCGGTTGGTACAGACGCAGGTCTGGCCGGCGTTGCGGAACTTGGCGGCCATGGCGCCTTCCACCGCGGCGTCCAGGTCGGCATCCTCGAAGACGATGAAGGGGGCGTTGCCGCCCAGCTCCAGGGAGATCTTCTGGATGTGCTGGGAGGCCTGGGCCATCAGCCCGCGACCGACCTCGGTGGAGCCGGTGAAGGTGATCTTGCGCACCAGCGACGACTCGGTCATGGCCGCGGCGATCTCCGAGGCGCGCCCGGGCACCACGTTGAACACACCGCGCGGCACGCCGGCCCGCTCGGCAAGCTTGGCCAGGGCGGTGGCGGAGAACGGCGTCTGGCTGGCCGGCTTGACGACGATGGTGCAGCCCGCGGCCAGTGCCGCGCCGGCCTTGCGGGTAATCATCGCCGCGGGGAAATTCCAGGGCGTGATGGCCCCCACCACACCGATCGGCTGCTTGGTGACCACGATCCGCTGGTTGGCATTGGCGGCCGGCACGGTATCGCCATAGACGCGCCGCGCCTCCTCGGCAAACCAGCGCAGGAAGCTCGCCGCGTAGGCGATCTCGCCCGCCGACTCCTTGAGCGGCTTACCCTGCTCGTAGGTCATGATCATGGCCAGGTCGTCCTGATGCTCCATCATCAGGTCGTGCCACTTCATCAGGATATCGGCACGCTCCAGGGCGGTAAGTGCCTTCCAGGCCGGCAGGGCGGCGTCCGCCGCGTCGATGGCCCGCTCGGTTTCCGCACGCCCCAGGCGCGGCACGTTGCCCATCGACTCGCCGGTGGCCGGGTTGAGCACGTCGATCTGCTCGCCGCTGTCGGCGGCGACCCAGCTGCCGTCGATATAGGCGAAGGGGCAATAGAGCTGCGTTTCCTTGAGGGCTTGCATGGTCGTCTCCTGCCGCGATCGCGGCCTCTTGTCGGTTTTCCCCCATGCTAAGCGCAAAGACCCCGGTGCACCAAGCACCGGGGTCTTTTGCCAATCAACGCGGGCTCACTGCGGGCGGCGAGACTCCCGGGAATCGGACAGGGTAATCGATACCGAATCGGAGAAGCGCAGCGCGTGAGGCTTGTCGATCTCCACCTGGGCGGTCAGCACCTGCTGGTGACCCATGATCAGGTCTAGCACCTCGCGGGTCATGCGCTCGAGCAGCAGGAAGCGACGATCCTCGACCAGGGCAATCACCTCCTTGGTGATGGTCCGATAGTTCAGGGCCTGCTCGATGTGGTTGAATTCGACGGCATTGTCGGCGCGATAGCGAATCACCGCATTGATCACCACGTCCTGGCGGTTCTTGATCTCGTCATCCTTGATGCCGATATGCGTGCGCAGGCGCAGGTTCTTGATGCGGATCGTGGCCAGATCGTGGTCGAAGTGCTGATCATCCAGGGCGTGAATCGGCATATCGAGGCTCCTTGCGGGGAAATCAGCGGCCGTTGACCAGGGTGAGGAATTCCTGGCGGGTGCTCTGCTTCTCGCGGAAGGCGCCGAGCATCACCGAGGAGGTCATGCTGGAGTTCTGCTTTTCCACCCCGCGCATCATCATGCACAGGTGGCGCGCCTCGATCACCACCGCCACGCCCCGAGCCTCGGTCACCTGCAGGACCGCCTCGGCGATCTGGCGGGTCAGGTTCTCCTGAATCTGCATGCGCCGGGCGTACATGTCGACGATGCGCGCAAACTTGGAGAGCCCCAGCACCTTGCCGCTGGGCAGGTAGGCGATGTGGCACTTGCCGATGAACGGCAGCAGGTGGTGCTCGCACATGGAGTAGAGCTCGATGTCCTTGACCAGCACCATCTCGTCGGTCTCCGACTCGAACACCGCGCCATTGATGATCTCCTCGAGCGACTGGCTGTAGCCGCGGTTGAGGAACTGCATCGCCTTGGCGGCGCGCTTGGGCGTGTCGCGCAGGCCCTCGCGATCGGGGTTCTCGCCCAGTTCGTGGATGATGTGGCGGTAATGGTTGGCGAGTTCTTCGGTCATGGTCAGGCCCCGTGGCAGAGTCGGTGTCCGGCGTGTCGATGGTGGATAGCCCGGCCATCATGGTTGTATCGTGTACAGAAGATATACAAGATCAATATCGTGTACAACAAGAGAATCCTGGAACCCACATTCTAGCGCATGACGACCATCGACGCAGGGGAGCGTCGGGCCGGCCAGTGACATCGTGTCGCGCCTACCCCCATCCCCGAGGGCTGCCGGGTCTGCCGGCCTGTGATAGGCTTATGACAGCTTCATGCTGCGCCCAAGCCACCCTCGAGAGCCCGACATGATCAAGACCCCTGCCTCTCTGCTGATGGCCGCTGCCCTTGCGGTGCCGAGCCTGGCCATGAGCGACACCCTCGAACTGCCGATAGATGCGACCCTCGACGTCCAGGTCATCGAGACCCTGACGATCACCGCGCAGGAGCCGGCGCGCGACGACCTGATCATTCACCCGGTCGCCGGCGGCAGTGCCTCCCACTCCCTGCCGGAATACTGCGTGGTGGTCGGCAACGCCCGTCTCGACGGTGAGCGCATCCGCCTGACCACCGAGGCCCTGACCTGCATCGAGACCGACGGCAGCGAGAGCGAGATCTACAGCGGCGAGCTTTCCGCCGCCGCCTACGGCGCCGACGGCGATTTCGGCATCCCCGCCTGCCAGGGTGGCGAGTGCCGCCTGACCCCGCAGCAGACCTTCCAGCTGCGCCTGGCCAGCGACCTGGCCATCGAGCAGCAGGACAATCCGGCGGCCGAGATCAATGCGCAGCGCCGCCAGGGCGAGGGCACTGCCAACCCGACGCCCGCCGAGACCGGCCCCGCTGACGACTGAGCGTCGCCTCTTTCGTAACGTGCTTTCGCGACGTGCTTGCTCGACTCGCTCCCGCGATATGCTAAAGGACGCACCCTACGGGGTGCGTCCTGCGTTAACTCCCTTCTTCCCTACGTCCATCTTCCTCTCGCACCAGCCCCCCCTAAGCTCTAGGACCGGAGCCAGCACTCCCTCAGGCCAGCCAACGGGGCGCCGCCTCGAGCACCTGGCGCTGCTGTTCCAGCAGACGCAGGTGGCCGTCCCAATATCCGGCATCGGCAAGCCAGGGGAAGGCCAGCGGGAAGGCCGGGTCCTCCCAGCGATCCACCAGCCAGGCGCTGTGGCGCAGCAGGCGCAGGGTGCGCAGCGGCTCCACCAGGGCGAGCTCGCCACGCTCGAAGTCGCGGTGCTGCTCGTAGCCCTCGAGCACCTCGGAGAGCTGCATCTGGCGCTCGCCCTCCTCCTGGGCGGTGAACAGCATCCACAGGTCCTGGATGGCGGGTGCCATCAGACAGTCGTCAAAATCGACCAGGGCGAAGTGCTCGTCGCGGCCAAGCACGTTGCCGATATGACAGTCGCCCTGCACGCGGATCATCTGGCCGAGATCCTTGGCATGGGCGGCGAGCCGACCATGCAGCGCGTCGCAGAGGCGGCGATAGGCCGGGCGCTGGCGGCGATCCAGCCAGCGGCTCGCCAGCACCTTGTCGCGAGCCTCCAGCACCATGCCGTCCAGGTCCAGGGTGCGACGCTGCGTGAAGCGCCCCCGCTCGCCCACCGCATGGACCGCGCCGATCAGCTCGCCGAGGGCAAACAGGTGAGTCGGATTCTCCAGCTCCGGCGCCTGGCCCGGCAGGTGCGGGAAGAGCGTGAAGCGAAATCCCTCGGCGCGATGCAGGCTCTCGCCCGCTTCGTCCCGCCAGGGGGCGGCCACGGCCACCTCGGCCTCGGCGAGCTCGGCCAGGAAGGCGTGCTCCTCGCGGATCTGGGCATCCGTCCAGCGCTCGGGACGATAGAACTTCACCACCCAGCGGCGGCGCTCGTCATCGTGCACCAGGAAGACCCGATTCTCGTAGCTGTTCAGGGTGAAGGGCTCCCCGGGCAGCCAGAAGCCGAGCGACTCCACCGCCGCCACGACCCTGGCGGGCGAGAGATCGGCGAAGGGATGGGGTCTGGTCTCCATGGAAGGCTCCGACAGGGGTAAAGGGAAACACTTTACCAGAGCCCGGATCAGCGGTCGTGGAGGGGCGTGCGCGCCACCGCCCAGGCCTCCACCTCGCGGGCGCCGGCGCGGCGACAGGACAAGGCCAACGCCTCCAGGGTCGCCCCGGTGGTCACGACGTCGTCGACCAGCGCCACCCGTCCGGGCAGCGTCGCCGGCACAGCGAAGGCCGCGCGCAGGTTCTTGCGCCGCTCGCCGCGGTCCAGGCCGCGCTGGCTGGGCGTGTCCCGCAGGCGCTGGGCGCGCACCAGCGGGCAGCCGAGCCGCAAAGCAAGGCGCCGGGAGAGCCACAGCGCCTGGTCGAAGCCGCGTTCCCGCGCGCGGCGCGGATGCAGCGGCACCGCCACCAGCGCCTCGGGCCAGGCCCTGGCATCCGCCGAGAGCCGCGTCGCCAAGAGCTCGAGCAGCAGGCTCCCGGCCCGCGGCGAGGCGTCGAACTTGAAGCGCTGCACCAGGCCGGCCACCTCGGCGGCGTAGCGCAGCGGCACCCTGGCCCGGTCGAACGCCGGGGGACGACGCAGGCAGCGCCCGCAGCGCAGCCCCGCCTGGGCCGGAGGCTGCGGTTCACCGCAGCCATCACAGGCCGGCAGGTTCCAGGGCAGCCCCGCGAAGCAGGCCGCGCACCACGGCGCCTCTCCCGGCAACGCCGCCAGGCAGAACGCGCAGCGACCGGGCAGGGCCCGGCGCAGCCAGCCGTCAACTCCACTCACTCCGCCGGTTGACATGCCCGCCGCAGGCCGTAGGCTATCCGTCAACCTCGATATCCACGACCAGTTGACCATAAGCGAGCCCACCATGCCTGCTGCGCCCCAAGAATCCCGCCCCGACTCCCTGACCCTAGCCACACGGAGCGAGGTCCGCCACGACTGGTCGCTCGAGGAGATCGAGGCGCTGTTCGCCCTGCCCTTCAACGATCTGCTGTTTCGCGCCCAGCAGGTGCACCGGGCCCACTTCGAGGCCAACGCCGTGCAGGTCTCCACCCTGCTCTCCATCAAGACCGGCGCCTGCCCCGAGGACTGCAAGTACTGCCCGCAGTCGGGCCACTACAACACGGGCCTGGGCAAGGAGAAGCTGCTGGAGATCGAGAAGGTGGTCGAGCAGGCGCGCGCCGCACGCGAGGCCGGCGCCAGCCGCTTCTGCATGGGCGCGGCCTGGAAGAGCCCGCGGGAGCGCGACCTCGAGGTGGTGCTGGAGATGGTGCGCCGAGTCAAGGAGCTGGGGCTCGAGACCTGCATGACGCTCGGCATGGTCGACACCGACCAGGCGAGCCGGCTGGCCGAGGCCGGCCTTGACTACTACAACCACAATCTCGACACCTCGCCGGAATACTACGGCGAGATCATCACCACGCGCACCTATGCCGACCGTCTGGAAACGCTGGGCAACGTGCGCGAGGCGGGGATGAAGGTCTGCTCCGGGGGCATCCTCGGCATGGGCGAGGCGCCCCGCGATCGCGCCGCCCTGCTCCAGCAGCTGGTCAAGCTCGAGCCGCATCCCGAGTCGGTGCCGATCAACATGCTGGTCAAGGTGCCCGGCACGCCGCTGGAGAATGTCGAGGACCTCGACCCCATCGAATACGTTCGCGCCATCGCCGTGGCCCGCCTCCTGATGCCGCAGAGCCACGTGCGCCTCTCGGCCGGCCGCGAGCAGATGAGCGAGTCCACCCAGGCGCTGGCCTTTTTGGCCGGGGCCAACTCGATCTTCTACGGCGACACCCTGCTGACCACCGGCAACCCCCAGGTGGAGAAGGACCGCGCGCTGTTCGACCGGCTGGGCCTGCACCCCGAGCGTCGCGAGACCTGCACCGACGAGGCGGGACAGCAGGCCGCCCTGGCGGCCGCGCTGGAAGCCAATGCGGTGCGTCAGGCCGCGGCGGCGCAGGAGAGCGCGGCCAGCCGGCTCGCCTACGACGCCGCCCAGGCCTGATCCCGCCATGGCGGATGCCTGGACCAGCCACCTCAGCGCGCGGGCCGCGGCGCAGCGTGACGGCGGCCGCTGGCGTGCGCGCCGCACCCACGATGCCCGAGGGCCGCTTCGCGACTTCGCCGGCAACGACTACCTGGGCCTGGCGCGGGATCCGCGCCTGGCCGAGGCGCAGGCCGAGGGCGCGCGCCGCGACGGCGCCGGGGCCGGGGCCTCGCACCTGGTCAGCGGTCATCTGGCGGTCCACGAGGCGCTGGAACAGCGCCTGGCCGAGCTGACCGGGCGCCCGGCGGCGCTGCTCTTCTCCACCGGCTACATGGCCAACCTCGGCACCCTGCAGGCGCTCTGCGATGGCGAGACCCGTCTCTTCCAGGATCGCCTGAATCACGCCTCGCTCATCGATGGTGGCCGGCTGTCGGGGGCCCGCTCGCGGCGCTTCCACCATAATGATCTGGACGATCTCGAGCGGCTGCTCGCCCGGGCGCCGGCCGACGGGCGCCGCCTGGTGGTCAGCGACGGGGTATTCAGCATGGACGGCGACGTGGCGGACATCGCCGGGCTCGCCGAGACCTGCGCCCGCCACGACGCCTGGTTGATGATCGACGACGCCCACGGGCTCGGCGTGCTGGGCGAGCACGGCGACGGCTGCGCGGGCCGGGCCCACGGGCCCGAGCAGGTCCCGGTGCTGGTCGGCACCCTGGGCAAGGCACTGGGCTCCGCCGGCGCCTTCGTGGCCGGCAGCCAGGCGCTGATCGATCACCTGATCCAGTTCGCCCGTCCCTACGTCTATACCACCGCCCAGCCGCCCGGGGTGGCCGCCGCCACCCTCGAGGCGCTGAACCTGCTCGAGGCCGAACCCGAGCGCCGCACGCGCCTGGCGAGCCTGATCGCACGCTTTCGCGCCGAGGCCGCCCGGCTCGGGCTGTCGCTTTCGCCCTCCACCACGCCCATCCAGCCCCTGGTGCTGGGCGACAGCGAGCGCGTGATGCGCTGGGCGGCCCGGCTGCGCGAACGCGGGATCATGGTCGGCGCCATCCGCGAACCCACCGTGCCCCGCGGCGAGGCGCGGCTGCGCATCACCCTGAGCGCGGCCCACACCGCCGAGGATCTCGAGGCGCTGCTCGAGGCCCTGGCCGCGCTGCACACCGAGGAGGTGTCGGCATGACACGGCTTGTTTTGCTCTCCGGCTGGGGCTGCGATGCGCGCATCTGGCGGCCGCTGGCGGCGCACTGGCCGGGGCGTCTAGAGGGAGGGCTCGAGGTCTCGACCCCCGACTGGCCAGGCTACGCGACCCGCCCCGCCCTGGACGACCCCGAGGATCTCGCCGCCCTGGCCGAGGCGATGGCCGCCGACCTGCCGGAAGATGCCGTCTGGGTGGGCTGGTCGCTAGGCGGCCTGCTCGCCGCGGCCCTGCTCGATCACCTGCCCGCCCCCCGCGGCCTGGTGCTGCTCGGCATGGGCGCTCATTTCTGCCACCCCGACGGCGTCTCGCACGAGGACCTCGCGACCTTTCGCACCGCCTTTCGCCGCGATCCACAGGCGACGCGAGCCCACTTCCTGCGCTGGCAGCTGCGCGGTGAGCCCTCGCCGCGGGCGGCCCATCGCCAACTGCTGGAACTGCTCGGCCCCGAACCCGCCGCCCCCTCGGCCACCCTGGCCGCGGGGCTAGGCCAGCTGGCCCGGCTCGATCATCGCCACTCCCTGGCCGCCCCGCTCTGCCCGGTCTGGCGCATCGTCGGGGAGCACGATCCCCTGCTGCCATCGTCGGTACGCGACGCGGCCGACGTTCGCCTCGCCGACGCGGGCCACTGCCCGATGCTCAGCCAGCCACGCGCCCTGGCAGAGTGCCTCGCCGCCATCGCCCTGGAGCGAACGCCATGATGGCTCTTCCAGAACCCTTGCCGACGACTCTGCCGACAACCTCTGCGCAGGCCACTGCACCCGGTGCGCCTGGGCGCGCCACGCGACACTCGGCCGAACAGGCCGGCTGGCGGGGACGCGTCGCTCGCGCCTTCTCGCGGGCCGCCCCCGAGTATGCCGAGCGGGCCAGCGCCCAGCGGGCCATGGCCGCGACGCTGCTGGCGCGGCTTCCCGAGCGGGCCGAGGCGGTGCTGGATCTCGGCTGCGGCCCGGGGGAGACGGCCGCCGGGCTCAAAGAGCGTTACGGCGCGGCCTGCCGCGTCATCGGGCTCGATCTCGCCCCGGGCATGCTCGACGAGGCCCGCCGGACCCACGGCGACCCCGTGCGTTGGCTGTGTGGCGATGCCGCCGCCCTGCCGCTGGCCGACGCGAGCCTGGATCTGGTGGTCTCCAATCTGGCGATCCAGTGGTGCCCGGAGCTTGAGGCCGTGCTGGCCGAGGTGCGACGCGTGCTGCGCCCCGGCGGTCGCGCCCTGATCAACACCCTCGCCCCCAGCACCCTGGCCGAAGTGAGTCACGCCTGGTCACACCCGGAGCGCCCCGCCGCCCTGCTCGCCTTCCGCAATGCCGACGAGCACCGCCGCGTGGCCCGGGCGGCGGGATTTCGCCGCGTCGACTGCCTCGAGCGCGCGGCGCGCTTTCACTATCCCGACCTCGCCGCGGTCATGGCCTCGATCAAGGGCGTCGGGGCCCAGGTCGCGCGGCCCGGTGCCCGGTTGACGCGAGCCGACCTGGCCCGGGCGGCCCGGCGCTTTGAAGCGCTGCGCGAACCCGAGGGGCTGCCCGTCACCTATCGCCTGCTGACCCTGGAGCTCTCGACCTGACATGCCCGCCTACTTCGTGACCGGCACCGACACCGATGCCGGCAAGACCCTCGTCACCAGCGGCCTGCTCGCCCTGGCCCGGCGCCGCGGCCTCACCACCCTAGGCCTCAAGCCCGTGGCCTCCGGCTGCGAGAAGACCGCCCAGGGGCTGCGCAACGCCGATGCCCTGGCCCTCGAGGCGCAGACCCGGCCGGCTCTGCCCTACGCGACGATCAATCCCTTCGCCTTCGCGCCCGCCATCGCCCCGCACCTGGCCGCTCGCCGGGCCGGGGCGGCGCCGACGCTCAAGGCGCTTGACGACCATGTTCGGGCGCCGCTCGACCTCGATCGCGACCTGGCACTGATCGAGGGGGCGGGCGGCTGGCGGGTGCCGCTCAACGACCGCGAGGACCTCTCGGGGCTGGCGGTGCGCCTGGAGCTTCCGGTCATTCTCGTCGTGGGGCTGCGCCTCGGCGCCATCAGCCATGCCCGGCTCACCTGCGATGCGATCCGCGCCGACGGCCTGCGCCTCGCCGGCTGGGTGGGCAACCTCCTCGATCCCGGCCTCTCCTTCGATGCAGGCGGCGACGCGGCGCTCTTCCGCGACAACCTGGCGACCCTCGACGCCACCCTCGATGCCCCGTGCCTCGGCGTGGTGCCGAGGCTCGCGGCCGAGGGACACGAGGCGCTGGCCGCGGCGGCCGCCGACCACCTGGTGCTGCCCGATGTCGATTGACTTGCGCGAAGGCGTCCGTAAAATGTGCACGCCTGCCTATCCGTGCGGATGTGGTGGAATTGGTAGACACGCCAGGTTTAGGTCCTGGTGCCTTCGGGCGTGGGAGTTCAAGTCTCCCCATCCGCACCATCTCAGCTCATCGTTGCGTCCCCTCTCGCACCGGCTTTCCCCGAGAAAGCACGGCACTCTTTCGTGCCCATCAGTTTTGTGCCCATCAGTCGCGCGTCCGTCATGCACGCCGTCCGCTGCGCCCTGTGCCAGCGCCTTGCAGGCTTCCAATGCCCGCGCCGCGTCCGACGCCCTTCACGTTTTCAACATCCTTCACTCTCTGCCGATTCCTCGGAGGCCCTCATGACGTCCCCCGTCTGGCACCCCTATGCCCACCTCAAGACCCAGCGCCAGGCCCCCAAGGTGGTCGGCGGCGAGGGGGCGACCTTCACCCTGGAGGGCGGCGAGACGCTGCTCGACGCCACCTGCTCCTGGTGGTGCATGATCCACGGCTACGCCCATCCGCGGCTGGTGGCGGCGATCCGCGAGCAGGCAGGCGAGCTGTGCCACGTGATGCTCGGCGGCCTGACCCACGAGCCCGCCGACCGCCTGGCCCGCGAGCTGGTGCGCGTCACGCCGGAGGGCCTGAACCACGTGTTCTTCTCCGACAGCGGCTCGGTGGGCATGGAAGTGGCGATGAAGATGGCGGTGCAGTACCACTACCTGCGCGGCAAGCCGGCCAAGCATCGCATGCTGACGCTGATGAAGGCCTACCACGGCGACACCGCCGGCTGCATGGCGGTGTGCGACCCCGAGGAGGGCATGCACTCACTGTTCGCCGGTTTCCTGCCGCAGCACCATTTCGCCCCCGCCCCCACCGCCCCCTTCGCGGCCAGCGCGGAGGAGGTGCAGCCCGACCTCGACGCCCTGCGCGGCGTGCTCGAGGCCCATCACGAGGAGATCGGCGCGCTGCTGATGGAGCCGCTGCTGCAGGCCGCCGGCGGGCTCAACATGACCTCGCCCCACTACCTGCGCGGCGCCCGTGAGCTCTGCGACGAGTTCGACGTGCTGCTGATCTTCGACGAGGTGGCCACCGGCTTCGGGCGCACCGGGCGGATGTTCGCCGCCGACCATGCCGAGGTGACGCCGGACATCATGGTGCTCTCCAAGGGGCTGACCGGCGGCTACCTGGGCCACGCCGCGACGCTCGCCACCGACAAGGTGCACGACGCCTTCGTCGGCGACAGCGAGCTGCACGCCTTCATGCACGGCCCCACCTTCATGGGCAACCCGCTGGCCTGCCGGGTGGCGCTGGAGAGCCTCGCGGTGTTCGAGGAGCAGGACTACCTGGGCCGCATCCAGGTGCTCAACGGCGTGCTGCGCGAGACGCTGGTGAACGATGAGGCGCTGCGCGCCCATCCCGAGGTCGAGGATATCAGGGTGCTGGGCGCCACCGCGGTGATCGAGGTCCACGATGCCGCCGCGCTCAAGGGCGTGGCCGACTTCGCCCGCACCCAGGGCGTCTGGCTGCGCCCCTTCGGCCGCTGGCTCTACACCATGCCCGCCTACATCACCAGCGATGCCGAGATGCGCCGCATCACCGACGTCATGAAGGGCTGGTTCCTGGACCGCTGAGCACTCAGGGCACTCAGACCAGCGAGCGCGGCAGGCACAGGTCCCAGCTGCGGCAGAAGACCCGCGTCTCGCCCTCAAAGGCATCCAGGGTGGCATGCAGCCGGAACGTCTCGGCATCCGAGGTGAGGCGCGTGCGCGTCACGGTGCGCACCGCCCAGTCGCCTCGGGAGAGCGAGCGCTCCCAGTGGGTCGTGCCCTCCAGGGTATCGACGTCGTCGTCGCGGGAGGAGTAGGTCTCCACCGCCCGGGTCGCCACCTCGATGCCGGAGTCCTCCAGCCGGATCCGGCCGTTGTCGTTGATCACCTCGAGGGTCGAGAGATCCCGGGCCAGGTCGCGATGCACGTACCAGTTATGATGGCCGGGCTCGAGGCGCGTGGTGTCGATGCTCGGCGCCGCCTCCGGCTCGGCGAAGGGGGCCAGCCGGCTGTCCTCCTCGCGGGGAGGACGCACCGGCAGGTGCAGCTCAGAGCCCCGAACGAAGAGCGTGAGGCGCACCGGCTCGGGTGGCGCCCAGGCCAGCGGCCAGTAGGAGGTGGAAAGCGACAGCCGCAGCCGGTGCCCGCGGGGGAATACCTGGGCCACGTCGTTGAGCTGCAGCCGGACCCGGTAGCGACGGCCCGGCTCCAGGGGGCTCGGCGAGGCGTGGCTCTCGCGGTGCGTCAGGTTGAGCAGGCCATAGGTGACCCGGGTGGCCTTGTCGTCGGGGGCCACGTCGCACAGGCGCGCCGCCACCATGGCCACCGGACGATCGGCGGCCAGCTCCATCTCCACCACCGCCGCCCCCATCACCTCCAGCGGCGCCGCGAGGGGCGGACTGTCGAAGGTCAGGGCACCACCGTCCTCCTGGCGCTGGTCGTGGGCCAGGTCCGGGCCGGCGGCATAGGAGCACCACTTGCCGGCGAAGAGCCCGCAGGTCAGCGGCGACTGCACGGTCAACTCATGCTCCTCCTCGCCGGGGCGCCCGTCGAGGTGCAGCCGGTCGGGCGAGAGCGGCAGCTTGTAATGCACGATGTTCGGCGACGGCCAGCAGGGCTCGGCGACCCAGCGCCCGGGGCGGCAGCCGACATGCGTGGTCGGCGGCATGCTGTCCTGTATCCACACCTTGAGCGCCGGCTCCTCCTTGACCCCGGTGTCGCGCCCCTTGAGCCACTGGTCCCACCAGCGCACGCACTCCTGCAGGAAGCCGATGGCAGGCCCCGGCTCGCCGAGATGGGGATACTTGTGGCTCCACGGGCCGATCAGCCCCTGGCAGAGGTCGGGGAGGCTCGCCACCAGGCGCTTGACGGCATTGGAGTAGCCATCCGACCAGCCGCTGACCGCCAGTACCGGCACCTTCACCCGCGAGAAATCCTCACAGATGGAGCCGTGGCGCCAGTAGGCGTCGCGATGCGGGTGCTCGAGCCAGGTCGCGAGCCACAGCCCGCCGCCCTCCAGGCGCCGGTGCCACATCGCCCGCCAGTCCTCGCCGACCACGCTGGGGTCCGGCGGCAGGGAGTTGTAGGCGAACATGGTCGAGGCCCAGGAGAGGTTGTCCCCCAGCAGGCAGCCACCCATGTAGTGGACGTCGTCGGCATAGCGGTCGTCGGTGGAGCAGACGCTGACCACCGCGCAGAGTTCGGGGGGTTGGCGGGCCGCCAGCTGCAGGCCGTTGAAGCCGCCCCAGGAGATGCCGATCATGCCGACCCGGCCGTCGCACCAGGGCTGGGCGGCCAGCCAGCGCAGGATCGCCTCGCCGTCCACCAGCTCCTGCTCGAGGTACTCGTCGGTGAGCACGCCCCCGGAATCACCGCTGCCGCGGATATCGACGCGGATCGAGGCATAGCCGTGGCCGGCGAAGTAGTGATGATGCTGGGCATCGCGCCGGGCCGAGCCGTCGCGCAGCCGGTAGGGTATGTACTCGAGGATCGCCGGTAGAGGCCGAGTTTCGGCGCCCGCCGGCAGCCAGAGGCGCGCGCAGAGCTCGACGCCGTCGTCCATGGGAATCCACACCGGGTCGTGGCACTCCACGCGATAGGGAAATTCGCTGACGATACGCATGGCATCCTCCTCTCGTACTGGCTGGCGGCGACGGTCAGGCCTCGTTCTCGCGCCGACCCTCATCCGACAGCGGCTCGATCTCGAACGGCAGCATGCGCCGACACTGCGCGATGCGCGCATCCAGCGTCTCGCGGTCGTCCGCCCCGACGAACAGCACGCCCAGCTCCCAGGAGAAAGAGTCCTGATGCTTGAGATCGGACAGCCGCATGCCCTCCTCCACGTTGAGCTGTACCAGGGTGCCCGGAAACGCCGCCTCGACGCGGCTGATCTCCTCCTCGCTCGGCACCCGGCTCACCCGGCCATTCTCGAAGACCCGCAGCATCTGCTTGGCGGCCACGCCGTAGCGGCCCTCGCGGTAGGGCATACGCGGCGCGATTCCTAGTGCCACGTCGACCATCACCTGCAGGTGCGGCGCCCCGTCGACCAGCTGGAAGAGCGCCGCATGGGAGCGCGAGATCCGCGCATTGACCTCCAGCAGCCAGAGCCGGTCGGCCTGCTCGTCGTGGAAGTACTCGATGTTGAAGGGGGCGTCATCAAAGCCGATCTGGTCGATGAAGCGCCGGGTGAGGTCGAGCATTCGCCGTTGCAGCGCCTCGGGCAGCGAGGAGGGATACGCGTAGCGCAGCAGCACAGAGGAGTGCTCGGCGTCGCGCAGGCTGTCGATGATGCCCACCAGGTGCACCTCGCCGCGCAGCACGTAGCCCTCCAGGGTGAACTGGCGGCCGGCCGAGATGATGGCCTCGGCGATGCAGTGGTGCCCGGTCACCGCCGCCACCTCGTCGGGCAGCTCGGCATGGGCACAGACCTCATCGAAGGGCCGGCCGAAGCGGCCGATGCCGTCGCGAATGGTCGGCAGCACCGCGCTCAGCTGGTCGGCATTCTCGATGCGAAAGCCGAGGTGCGACGAGTGCGCCTTGATCGGCTTGATCCAGAACGGATAGTCGATCTCGACCGACTCGACGGCTCGCGGGTCGAAGGGGTCCAGCGCCTGGAAGGCCGGCACGCACTCGGGCACCGAGCGCGCCTGCTCCAGGCGGCTCCAGTACTTGTGCTCGCACTTCAGGAAGGCCGTGAGCGACGGCCCGGGCAACCCCCAGGCCTGGCGCAGCACCGGCAGCAGGCCGCTGGTGGGAAAGTCCCAGTAGCCGACGATGGCATCGACCCGGCCGTCGAAGCGCCGCAGCGCCTTCAGGGCGCTTTCCACCATCTCGTCGAAGGGGTAGGCCTTGGCGTGCACCACCTCCTCCAGGCTCAACAGCGGGTAGAAGGCGTAGTCCTCGGCGCGGCGCAAGTGCGGCAACATGCGTTGCGCCAGGGCATCTTGGCCGACGATGAAGACGTTCCAGCTCATGGGCATTCCTCCAGGCGGGCCATCCCATGGCAGCGGACCATCGCGTCGCGTCCCACCCTTCAGCATGGCAAGCGATTCGCGAACCCGTCTCCGGGATGTACGCCGCCCTCGCCCTTTGCGCGAGCGCCCGCCGGGGCGTGGCTGAACACGGGGCGTGGCAGCGAAGTCGACGAAGCCGCTAGACTGCAGGCAACGAGGCGAAGCACGCCCAGCGCCGTGTCGATCGCCCGAGCCCGTACCCCGTCAAGGATGTCCAGCATGACCCTGAGCAAGACCCGAACCAGCTTCTACCGCCGCCTCTACGTGGCCCACCTGGTGGTCAGCGGTGCCGCCAGCGTGCCGGCCATCATGGAGGCCACCGGCATGCCCCGGCGCACCGCCCAGGACACCCTCGCCGCCCTGGCCGAGCTGGACATGGTCTGCGAGTTCGAGCACCTGCCGGGCGAGCGCCACAACATCGGCGCCTACGTGATTCGCGACTGGGGGCCCATCGACCCCACCTGGGTGGCGGACCACGCCGAACGGCTGCGCCAGGTCCTGGGGTACCCGCCCCAGCACTGAGGGCGCGGCCCGCCGTCAGCCGTTGTCCTTCGAGGCGAAGCGATAGCCCAGGGCCTCCAGGGCCGCCCGGAGCGAGGCCGCCACCGGCGCGACGTTTTCATCATCAGGCGCCCAGGGCAGGACGACCACGTCCGCCTCATCATGCTCGACCAGCATCACCTCGCCGCAGCGGCGACACGACTGAACATCGCCGCCAGCGTCACCTGCGCGCGAGTCGAGTTCCTCCACGCCCTCGCCGACCTGCACCGCCTCGCGCGGCCAGAGGGTGGCGGGTTCACCGGCCGGGTTCACGGCGCTGCCCAGCGGCGCCCCGCAGGCCAGCAGGCAGACCGCCCCGCAGTCGCATTCCAGCCGTTGATAGAGACCGTTGCTCATCGCGCCCTCCCCGATCGATGGATAACGCCTGAAGACAGGCGCCTAGAGTGTGGCAGCGCTCTGCGCATCCACCCAACCCGGTTCGCCGCAACCTGGCTAGGGGAATCGGCTGGATATGCAACGCCCTGCTCGTTGCCGCCGTGGTGATGATCCTGCTGTTGCTGTTGGATGACCAGTTCTGTCAACAGCGACGACTTAAGAGCCGGATTCGGCCAGAAGCGGACGCGCATCGTGGATTTAAATATCAACACTAGAAAATTGGTAAAGCCAGAGCGAAGCGGCGATATTGGCCTCCCTCTGGCCGTCCTTGCTAGATACAATCAACCGCTTTTCTAATCACCTTTCTTGTGCTTGTGAGGCTTAAGTGATGGCGTATTCCCGGGAGTGTTTTTGTTATCCCGTTGACGCCTGTCTGGTTTACCAGTTGATTCAGCAGTTCTTTTTGGGCCTGGTTTAATTCCCATGAATTCCTCCTTGATAGGCACTATTTTCTGGTTAAATAAAGAGCTTCCAAAATCTCATACGGGAAAAAATCCTGCAAAATTCCAGCAGTACAGTTTCGGATCGGAAGCCATCTATCAGGATAGACTAAAATTCCGCGCTCGGCCAGGAGCGGTCGTTCTGAATGTGCTCATATAACGTTGCACTAACCCCGGCTCATTCATCAGAACGCCGAATGAGGGTGTTGAACCGAGGGGTTGCAGGCAACGGCCCACTCCAACGTCATCAAGCCATTTGATGGCCGGGCAACCTATTTACTATCTGACTCACAGATC